>CAJIBQ010000195.1_pt1 | contig 15793 bp, 9 predicted proteins | sample 9199391 | NCBI WGS metagenome assembly CAJIBQ01 (sample SAMEA7708309, study PRJEB35096) | sediment metagenome | biome: marine neritic benthic zone biome [ENVO:01000025]; feature: sediment [ENVO:00002007]; material: shallow marine sediment [ENVO:03000034] sea grass bed [ENVO_01000059] ... | reverse complement strand
GCTCTTTCAGGCTGTCAACAACATCCGTGTAGTGCTTTCCGGCACGCCGTTGTCTCTTGCCGATCTCATTGCCATAATAACAGGCAAATTCATTGAGTTGATCAACCGAAGTTTTGGACAATAGGCTCAGGAAGGCCCGTGATAAAGGAATTTCGGAGATGGCAGTACCGAAGCCCATTTTTTCTGCTTCATCAAGATCACGGTTCGCGGCCCGGAAGATCTCGAGGGCAGTCATATTTTTCTTGTTCATCAAACCATTGAGATGGGTCGGTGTAAAACTCATGCGCTTAGTGTTCTCATCCTGTGCCGAATTCGGTAATTGACCTTGAGGTGATATGACGTGGATATTACCAAGATGAGATCTGATGGCCCTGGTGTCGTTCAACTTATAAATCATCTCCATCGCACTTGCATTAGCACCTATTATCAGAACATTAGCGGGTTTCGAATGATTTTGAACAAATTCGATAATACGTCCTAAATTCTCTGTAAGTCCGGGAGCATAAGGATCGTGGACAAAAACTCCAACGTCCTTATGATCGATCTCAGCTTGTTTTTCCCAGAATCTTCGAATAGGAGGAATACCTACCGAAAGGACCAATCGGTTAGTTTTTAATCCGGTACCGTTTTGGAATGTTACGTGGAATCCATCTTCGGCCTTTCTGACCGAAACAGCTTCTTCATTTAAAAACTCGAATTGTATTTTATGCGTGGCTTTTGCCCGGCTCACATAAGATTCAACTTTTTCCTTGATAAAATGCCCGAAAAAGCGCCTTGGAATATAAATATCTTCCCATGTACCAAGCTCTATCTCTTCCTTGTGAACCTGGATCCAATTCCTGGTCAGGTGGTCACCATCTTTTTCCAATCCTTCTAATAGCCTGTCTTTGTTTGTATTAAGCCAATCCAGGAATTCATGACGGACATGGCCATCAGGTAAAAAATCGGCCAGGGAAGTGATCAAAAGCGCCGATGATCCGGATCTTGGACCATAGGCCAAACCGGTATGCATTTCGGTACTTTTTTCAATAATGCAAATGCGAAATGGTCCGTCATTAAACTCTTCCCTTAGAATTTGTTTGATCAAGGGTACCAGGGTAAATGACGTAGCAATGCCCGAGCCTATAAAGGTAAGCTGGGCAGTAGCAAATTCGTTATGTCCAAGCGGATCTGAGAGCATTTCCGGGGTGTAAGTTAAGTTTTTTCCCGATATACAGGAAAAAAGTCTTGCATGATATCGTATGAATCAGGGTCTGTGTTGCTTAGTTGGAAATAGCGATTTTCGTCTAAGATCTTTCTCCCGGTGTAAAAAGTGCAAACATCTTCAGGGAAGAAAGCCTGCTTATATCTGAATATTCCATCATCCTGACCATAACCGCCCCCAAGCACATAATATTTCTTTCCGAGATCATATGCCCATTTGATCACTTCATGCTTCAGGATCTCGTTGGGCCGAATCCCGAAATAGTCTGAAAGCGTTCCACCTACAAAGGAATATATGGTATCTGTTGATACGAGAACCAATTCTGATGAAATCGGTGTATCACCCTTCATGGTCAATGCAATTGCTGCATTGTATGGATACTCGTTGATAAAGGCCATCAGCACCTCCCGGGAGAAATAATAGTTTTTTTTGGCATGGGTTCGGTCCATCGTATGAATAAATATCCTGTAAAAATCTTCGAAGTCCTGCTCACTGATATTTTCATAGACAATTTTAACCGAAAGCTCTTCCCTCAGCGCCCTGTTAACGTTCTTACGTACTTTCCTGTTATAATTGGTCCAGATTTCCTCCTCGGGTTTTATCTCACCTTTGATGTTATGCATAAAGGGCACGAGGACACCGGTATAATTGACATGATTTTCTATCAGGTTGAAACGAATGAACTCGGCAATAACATGATTGTCTTTGTACCATTGGTCTACGAGTTTCCAGAATTCACCGATTAGTGAAGGATCTGTTCGTTCGCGGCAAATCGGGCCGCCATATCCCCAGGGAGAAATCGCATCATACCAGGGCGTGTCATTCTGTAATTTATCGATCTCACGCAAGTATACAGGCATCAACACCTGGGCTTCTTCATTCGCATCCATCAAAAGGAATCCAACGGCATTGTCATGTCCGCCATAGAACAAGTCGAGATAAGGCAGCTTATAGTGCGGATAATTTCCATAAAAATTGGATAATTCCTTGCTGTAGATCTCAGCGTCTGATTCGATATGTAAACGCAGTACTTTTAACACGGTCAAATATTACTTCCTTTAAATTCCGGGCCAATTTGATTATCCTCATTATATACATTCTTACGCGAAAAAACCTTTACAAGTGTCATAAACATTATTTTAATATCCAGCGGCAATGAAAGATTATCCACATACCAAACGTCATATTTAAATTTGGTATCCCAATCAATGGCATTGCGGCCATTCACCTGTGCCCATCCGGTAATTCCCGGACGCACATGGTGCCTGCGCTGTTGTTCCTCATTATAATGAGGTAAATAGCGAATCAAAAGTGGTCGTGGGCCTATTAAACTCATATCCCCCTTGATCACGTTGAGCAATTGTGGGATCTCATCAAGTGAATAATTTCTTATAAAACCTCCGAATTGGGTGATACGTTCCATATCGGGAAGAAGTTCTCCGTTCGAATCCGTACGATCGTGCATGGTCTTGAATTTGATGATCGAGAAGATCTCTTCATTCAAACCAGGCCGTTCCTGGGTATAAAAGGGTTTGCCCTGATTTGTGATCAGTAAGACCAGAAAAATCACTAAAAAGAGAGGCGAAAGGATCAATAATCCTATCAACGCCAACAACAGGTCGAAGATCCGTTTAAAAAGCCTTCTGTACAGTTTCATCCTTTTCTAATTGTTGATATAACAATAACAATTCGCTCCAAATATATTCACGTCGGTAGTTCTTTACAATATTATCCCTTGAACTGCGAGACATTTCGATTAACGCCTCTGGATTATCGATCATGAATTGCATGGCTTCCAGCAAGGACTCACGGTTTTTAGGCGGAATGATCAATCCATTTAAGCCGTTGGTAATGATCTCGTTACAGCCGTTTATGTCTGTAACAATACAAGGCAAGTCCATAGCTCCGCCCTGCAGTACAACATTCGGGAATCCTTCCCTGTATGTTGGCAGGATCAAGGCATCCGATACGGCCATATAGGGCCTTACGTCCTTTTGCCAGCCCGCCATTACAATACGATTGTTCGATTGCATCAATTGCTCCGTCAACGGTTCAAGCGGATCCAGGTCATCTTCTCGCGTTCCAACCATGACCAAATACACATCCGGGTTTTGTTTGCTCAATGTGTCAAAAGCCTGTATCAATTCATTAACACCTTTATCCTTTACAAAGCGTCCAACGTAAACAAAGGTCAATTTTGAATCCTGGATACCGAGAGTTTCAATGGTTTTTTCTCGTGTAAGCTGATTGATCTTTACCGGGTCAAAATGGGTTACATCAATACCATTGGAACTTCCCTGCCCAATAATCTGCAGTTTGGATTCCGGAGCATATCCATGTTCCAGAATGATCTCATAAAGTCCCCTGGAGTTGGGAAGAACCAGTGTAGAAAGTCGATAAGTGAGTTTCTCCACCCGGTCTAACAGCCAGCGTCTTGGCCCATTTTCTATTAACAACGGCATTCCGGCTACAGTATGAAAACGGTATTTAACACCGGCCATCCATGCTGCCAGCATTCCAACAATACCAGCTTTAGGCGTATGCGTATGGACGATCAACGGTTTTTCCCGTTTGAGTAAACGGTATAGCTTGATGGTAGCCAACAGGTCCTTTATCGGAGATATGACCCTTGTCATCTCAACCACTTCAACGCGAATACCTTCCTGTTGCTCAACTTCTTCAACCGATTTACCGCTGCTCGAAACTCCGATAACATCGAAGTGATGGCTCATGAATTTCAGTTGACCGCGAAGAAGTATCTTCAACGATGCTGGAACGGTTGTTATGCGTACTAATTTTTTCAATATTTCAGGACCTACGAATTCGGTTCTAGTTCAACTTTAAATAATTGAATTTATACCATTTTTGAAAACAATAGAATGACCAAACCTTAAATGCATTGTCTGCTTTTCCTTTGATGTGATTTTGTACCAGCTCGGTTATGGAAGCAATATTAAACAAATTCTGTTCTGAAAGGAAGTTTTCATCGATATAACCTAATAATTCCTGTTTCAAGCCTTCCCTGAGCCAGTCACCAACGGGTGCACCAAAGCCTTGTTTTGATTTATCGAGGAAGCCCTCTGGAAAACATTCTTCAAATGCCGACTTTAACAAGTATTTCTTATTCCAGCCTTTTAAAAGGTAATTCTCGGGAAGTTGCATGTTGAATTCCAGGAGTTCGCGATTAAGAAACGGCGCCCGGCATTCCAGGGAATTCAGCATACTAGATCGATCCACCTTGGTGAGCATATCGCCCTCCAGGCTCATGCGCAGATCTATGGCCTGAAACTCGTTTAAACAACTTGGACTGTCTATTCCGCTTACTTTCTTGTAATAATCGAATAATCCCGGCTTATATAAACCGTTTAAAAGGCTTCTTTGTAATTCAGGATCAGTCAACCCCAGTGAAATGATATTCCAGTAATAATCGTCCTCGTAATTTACAGCATCCAGGGCTCTCTGAATTCTGTATCGAAGGCCGCGGCGATCTTCTTTCGATTTTAAAAGGGGTGAAGCCAGTTGCTGCACAGAGCTGTGCAAACTCTTGGGCACTACTTGCTTGTAGCGCCGATTCAGCTTCCCGATATAATACTTGTTATAGCCCCCAAAAACTTCATCACCGCCATCCCCGGTTAATGCTACTTTTAAAAAGTCACTGGTCCGATTCGAAACCAAATAGGTCGGCAGGGCAGAAGCATCACCAAATGGTTCGTCGAAATTCAATACGATCTCATGAATATTTTCTGCCAGATCCGACTCATCAATAATAAACTCATGATGTGTGCTGCCAATCAGTTCGGCGACTACCCTGGATTTGTCGGTCTCATCAAAACGTTTCTTAGTGAATCCAATTGAAAAGGTATCGATCTTTTTGTCGGAATGGTCAGCCAGGCAGTAGGACACTATGGACGAATCAACACCGCCTGAAAGGAAAGTTCCAACGGGAACATCGGAAACCGATCTACTTACAATGCTGTCATAAACCTTTTCACGGATGGCTTGTCGTGCTTCATCCAAAGACAGCTCATCACGGGTTTCTGTATTGAGTTTTGGATGAATTGGATGCGTGTTGTACTCAAAGTTGTTCAGATCATATTCCAGATAGTGATTGGGCTCAAGTTTGTGTACACCCTGATATATTGTGTAAGGTGCAGGGATATAAGTGAGTCTGAAAAACAGGTTTAATCCTGTTCTCGAAATTTCCGGCCGTCCATTAAACAAGGGTGTCATGGATTTCAATTCGGAACACCAGATGAAATTATCACCTTGCCCCGAATAATACATGGGTTTCTCGCCGAAATAATCACGCGCCAGGTATACTTTATTCTTCCTGCGATCGAAAATACTAAGTCCGAACATCCCATCCAGCCTGGCAAAAGCCGCAGGACCCTCTTGTTCATACAATTTGAGAATGACTTCGGTGTCGCTGGTTGTTTTGAAATTTACACCGGCGTCTAAAAGGGGTTGTTTGAGTTCGCGATAATTATAGATCTCACCGTTAAACACTATGACGAGCTGATCATCGTCTGAGAACATGGGTTGATTCCCTGTACTCAGATCGATAATTGATAAGCGTTGCATGCCCAAACCGATGGTGAAATTATCGGCCTGGAAAATGAATTTTCCGGAATCATCCGGTCCACGGTGAAAAATGGCACGATTCATATTATCAATCACCGCCTTCATGGCAGTTTGATCAATTGAATGCTTTGATATTATGCCGTTAATCCCACACATAAACTAATGGTATTTTGAGAGCATAGACTGAAATTCTTCATAGATCTTTGGCAATGAATAATCTTTGGCTCGAGCGAGGCTGAGTTCACTATACTTCCTGTATTCACCGGGATGCGATCTCAAATGATCAATAGCTTTTGCCAATGCTTCATCATCTTCAACTTCAATCAGTAGGCCAAATTTAGCACAATAATATTCGCCCTTGGTAATGTTTACCGCGATATTTTCATTTAAGATTTCCAAGGGGCCTGATTCACAATTTGTGGCAATTACCGGTAAACCAACTGCCATGGCTTCGAGCAACACATTAGGGAAACCTTCTGTAATGGACGAAAGCACAAAGCAATCGCATTGAGAAAGTCGTTCAAAAACATTTGAAATTCTGCCGGTAAATTGAACGTATTCTGTGAGCTCCAGTTCAGTGATAACTCCTTCGATCTTTATCCTTAATGATCCCTCACCGATCAGCGTCAGATTAACCGGTTCTTCCAATAATTTCATGGATCTGACGATATGCGCTTGATTCTTTGGTGCAGTGAAACTACCCACATTGACCAGTTGAATGGGATCATGTATCTGCGAAGCATCTTTTTTATGGATGATGTTGGAATTATCAATTGGATTGTATATGACTTCCATAGGAATACGAATTCCGAAATTCACCTTAAGGTCGTTATTGATGTGCAGCGAATTCGAAAAGAGAACCGAATTCTTGTTATAAAAGAACGGATAGAACCATTTGGCCAGGATCAAAGACGATCGCTTTAGGGCGTACATCCTTGAAGGAAAGCAGCGTTCGCTGATAACCGTTGTGATGTCTTTATTTCTCATGGCCACATAACTGTTGATGAAATTCGGTAAGGCTAAAAATGAAACCGAGATGTCAATACCTTCCTGTTTTACGAATCTTCGATAATTGATCATGCTCTTGTACATCATACCCAGCTTTCCGAACAGACCGTTATTATTTATGCGTTCGGCCGGGAAAAAACTGACTACTTTCACCTGTTCGGGGATATCAAAATGAATTGTATTTGCAATGAGGACAAGCGTAACATCGTATTGGGATACCAAAGGTTTTAACAATAAAGAGATTACCCGTTCGGCTCCACCGGTATCCATGTGAATGGTCAATATGCTCAATTTGAGTTTACTCATGCCGATTTATCAAGCTATTTAAGGTTTCCTCATATTTCTTAAGGATTATATCCTTGTGGTATTTCTTAAAAACCGAATCACTTACTGCAACCCGATCAAATGGATATAACCTGTTTATCGCAACCAATTTTGAAACAAAGGTATCATGATCATCCACAATAAAACCATTCACGCCTTCTTCGATTATCTCGTTAAGGCCACCCGGTGCATCAAATGCCAGGACCGGTGTTCCAACAGCACAACTCTCAACAAGTGAATTCGGAAAGCCTTCTATGAACGAGCCCTGGAGGTAAAGATCTGCCCGTCCCAGGTATTCATGGACATCTTTTGTAAATGGGACATGTTCTATTTTATCAGCAAGATTCAATTCTTCAATAAGTTTATTGACATTTTCAAGCTCCGGTCCGTCACCAATGATGGTATAGTTGAATGAAAAATTGACTTCTGCCAGAGCGCGCAGTATGCGTTCATGGCCTTTTTGAGCCTTTAAACGTGCGACGGTGATGAAGGATAATGGCAGACTGCTGTCAAACAGGCGGTCATCCAATTGGAATGCGTCTGTAATGGGATTGTTTATCACGACCATTTTCTCCGGCTTGATCTTATATTCGGCTTGCAAGTCTTTCAGCATATCATTGGATTGGCAGATAACCTTGTCGAAGAATTTGAATCGGCGCTCACTGAAATTCTTGGAAATTCCACCTTTCTTCAATTGGTAAGATTTTAGAATGCTTAGAATGTTCACTTCCCTGGCTACAAACTTGATCTTCGGAAATAGTACAGACAAATATGCCGTAACCGTATTCAGATGCCCAATTGCACTAAGCACGATGTCCGGTTTCATCTTTCTCAATAATTTGAAGATGGGCCAAACCGAGTAAAGTACCCTGCTTTTATTCAAATATGTGATTGGAATTCCAGTTATCTCAAATGCTGTCTGTTCTTTACTACCCACCACAACCAGCCTTGAATCGAATTCTTCCTTTTCGATATTGGCCGCCACAAAAGAAACTACGCGTTCTGCTCCTCCGGCTGCCAGCGAAGGTAGGATGAATACAATTATGGGACGCTCTCGTTTCATCTATACGATGGAATGTGAATTACTATTTCGGTTCAGCCATTGTTTCAGGATCAGCAATTTCCAGATCAATGGATAGCGGTTCCAACTGCCGTTCATATGTTGTTCTATGCGAAATGTTGTTGCCTTAGGATCGATCATGGGGAACTGTTTCAATTGATCCATGCTCAGTTCGTCCATAACCAGCGGTTTTAATTCGTTTCGAAACCATTCAGAAAAAGGCATGGTAAATCCTGCCTTTGGCCTGTCGAATATTTCTTTCGGGCAATACTTATAAAGTACATCCTTTAGTATTCTTTTTTGATTAACGCCCTGCATCTTGAACTCACGTGGCAGGCTGTTTGCAAATTCAACAACCCGGTGATCCATGATCGGTGATCGGGCCTCCAATGAGAAAGCCATACTGGCACGATCCACCTTGGTGTTTATGATCCAATTCAGGTAGGTTTTCAGGTCGAAATCTGCCATGCGTTCAAACCTATCCTTTTCTTTATGGAACAGGTACTTTCGCTCATCTAAGTCCAACAGATCGAAATCCGTTTTAAGCCAGTCGTGATCGATCCCGATAAAGGTGTTCATGTAGTAATCTTCAAAACTTTTGATGCGAAGGCCTTTGGAAATGACCCGTGTCCTGTATTTGGAGGCATGCTTCAGCAAATGCCCTATCGGCTTCCGAATGGCATACGGATAATTGAAAATGCGCTGGTAAATGCTATCGGTATAGCGATGATAGCCCAGGAAGTTCTCATCACCAGAATCGCCTGACACAGCAACGGTGACCTGTTTCCTGGTATATTTTGAAAGCAGCATTGTTGGGATGGCGGAAGAATCTGCATAGGGCTCATCATAATAATAGGTGAAATTATCGATCAGGTCCAGTCCTTCGTTAACATGGCAAGGGATCTCATGGTGGTCCGTACCTAAATGATCGGCCACCTGGCGCGCATAGCCACTCTCGTCAAAACCCTGTTCATTGAATTTAACCGTAAAGGATTTGATATGATTTACCGATTTAGCTGCCATGGAAGCGATCAGGGACGAATCGATCCCACCTGACAGGAATACGCCAACGGGTACATCTGCAAAGAGCCTGATTTCGGTAGCATCATAAAGCAAGCTGTTCAAGTGGTCAACCGCGTCGTCATATGTCCCTTTAAACGGACTTGGCCTCAGGTAATCGATGTCCCAGTATTGATCAATAGTCAGTGATCCGGTATTCATGTCGAATTCGAAGCAATGCCCTGCCTTTAATTTGCTAACCTCGTTAAAGATGGAATAGGGATCCGGTATGTTGTTCCAGCCCAGGTAATAACCAATTGATCTTCGCGATATGGTTAGATCATTATGATGCAATTGAATGGAAGAGATCTGACTGCTGAACTCGAAGTCTGTACCCCTGTGGTAATAATAGAATGGTTTTTGTCCCATTCGATCCCTGGCACCGAACAGCGTTTTGTTCCGCTCATCATAAATAACCATGGCAAACATGCCATTCAGATGATCCAGGCACTTTTTTCCATATTCCAGGTAGCTTGCACAGATCACTTCGGTATCCCCAGTTGTTCGAAATGTGTATCCTTTTTTTATGAGTTCGGCCTTGATGGATTTGAAGTTGTATATCTCCCCGTTAAAAACGATATGGACATGCTCGTAGCTAAACGGCTGGTTGGATCGCTCGTCCAGGTCAATGATCGAAAGCCGGTTATGGCCGAGAACCAACCTGTCTTCGTAGTATTGGAAACCGTGTTGATCAGGACCACGAAACTGGGTACGTTCCAACTTTGAACGAACCTGATCCTGATTATATAATATGGTAGAGCCGTATATGCCGCACATTAGGTTTCGATGATGTCTTTATTAAAATAGAGGTTACTGTCCATGAAAGCCAAAGCGATAAGAATGGGTTTCTCAACAAAAATTGCATGCGATATAAAGCCTTCGAAAAAGAGCATCATAAAGAGCACGAAATAGTAGAAATTATTTCGTTTGATGGAAATACGAAAGGAATAGAAATAATAGACCAGTAGAATAGCCAACCCGAATATTCCAAATTCAACCGCAGCCTTCAAATATATATTGTGTGTGTCTTTGGTGTTTATGTTCTTTTCGGCTGTAAATCCCGTTCCGCTTCCAAGGGGTTTCTCCATAAAATGTTTGAAATAGGCTAAGGCCAGACCGGCACGACCTTTTTCTCTGCGATCGTCTGTTACCATTGCAGACTGGCTTTGTCTTCCTAACAATAATTCGATCCGTTTTCCGGCTTCTCCTTCGGTAAATTCAGGGATCTCTTTCTTGATGATATCGGCCAGGTTCAAAAGCAAGATATATGCAATGACCAGTACTACGGCTCCACGAAAAAAAGTAAAAACAGAGTTTCTCAATTTCAGATTGAAATGATGTCGCCATTCATTCATCAATAGGAGCAACACACAGATCGCAATTCCTACTATCCCACTTCGAGAGAACGTAATGAAAATGGAACTCACAAGGATTAGCAGCAATATGGTACGCATGCGTTTGTTATTCCTATACATCAGGAACAAGCACAGCCCCATGAATTTCAATGCCGAAGCGGTCAGGTTGGGGTTTGTTGCAAATCCGCCTTTACGAATTTCATCGTTCAGTTTGTCCAAGCCTACAAAGAGATCATACCATAAGCTTAGTGCCAGTACAACTACACTTACCAGGAAAAACATCCTGGCCGCATTGATCCTGGTCTTCCAGAATACAAATACCGAGAAGAAATAGAGCAAAAGGGTAATTGCACTGTTGGTCAAGGCGGTCAATACCGTATCTGAAGATGAATACCCGGTTGTCGCAAAAATGGCAGACAGTAAAGCAAAGAGCAACAGGAATCTGAAGGTATGGGTCTTCATGACCGCAGGATAATCTTTGATATTAAAGCTTATCACCGCAATCACGACAAAGGCCGGAATAAAGAAATGTGCCGGCCTATACGGAAATATTTCCTGGTTGAACATATAAATGTCCAGGTTGGTTGCGAAGATAAACATGAGTATGTACAACAGGTACTTCATCTATCGCTTATCTATTTTTAGTTTCTTCACAATTCGCTGCATCCATTGAGGCGAATGATCTACCAATTGATTGAACATCAACGTATTATTTTTATCATAAAAGATACTGCTTCGTAAATAAAAGGGCAAGGCCATCAACGGAATTACTATAAATATGCTGATGAGTACAACAATGCTCATATTCATGAATCCCAGATAATTGCATAATGCGATGACGGCGATCACGGGCATATACATGAGGAATGCCCGCACATGAAGCCCCAAAAAATACTCGAATTTGAAACCCAATCTTTTTTTGATCCTGTATGCTACCTGGATGTAATTTATGATAGCCGCCAGCACCACTGCCAGTGCAACGCCATTTAATCCCATATAATGAGCCCCGATTATACAAAAACCGATGGCCATGGCAGCATAGATGAACTGGTACCAGGCGCCATGATATACCAGACCTAAAGAGGTGAGATATGATTTATTGATGCGTGTGGCAAATCGAAGGAAGGATCCTAACACCAGGATCTGAAACGGAACGATCACAGCGGTCCACTGGTTGCCCAGGGTGATCAACACAAGCAACTCTGCATTAAAAAGCAGCAGGAGGGAAGCGGGTAGCAGTACCAAAAGGCAAAATGAAATGCTGAATACATAGAATGAACTCAATGCTTTCGTATCATCCTGCTTGGATGACAATACTGGTAACAAGACCTTATGGTATACGTTTCCAAGAAAACTCGAGGGAATAGAATATAATTGAAAGGCACGTGAATAAATTCCCAGGCTGGCTGCATCCAACATCTTTCCAACGACCAGGTTATCGGCATTTTCGGCAAAATAGTTGAAGTTCAGGTCGAGCGTATGTCCCGATCCGAAAAAGAGAAGATCCTTATAGATCTGTAAATGGTTTCGCAAGGAGAATCGGGGCTTGATATAAAAGAATAGCAGGACGCTTTGTACCAACAGAATGGCAAGTTGGCCATAGATGAGTGACCATAAGCCAAAACCTAAAAATGCCAGTGTAATGGCGGTAAAACCATAACCAAATAAATAGGCGATGGATTTACATTTTACGATTGCGGGAAAACGCATATTCCGTTGCAATAAGGCCTCTGATATACTGTTCAATCCCTTTAAAGGAAAGAAAAAGGAAAAGAAACGTATTGGTCCTTCAAGACCTTCCAGGTTAAAAAAGCTTCCAACGTAGGGCGCCAGAAAATAAAAAATAGCACCGATCAGCAGCCCCAAAATAAAAGCGAGGCTAAAGCCAAGCGATATGTGTTCGTCCTTCAGTTCTTTACGCTGTACCAAGGCTGTGCCCACGCCCATCTGGCTGTAAATGTTCGAGAAATTAACAAAGAGCAGTATGATCCCGATGATCCCGAAATCTTCAGGAGTAAGCAACCTGGCCAATACGCCAATGATAACAAGCTGGGCAATATTATCGAAGGTACCACCAAAGAAAATCCAAGTAAATCCCTTTATGCTCGATTTGGTTGTAGAAACATTCTTTGACATGCTGGCAGGCTCTGAATCGGTAAAAGTCTGATAAAATTAAATAAGACGATAATATTTTCGACGAAATCTATTTAGAACGGTTAAAGGGTAGGCCCACACGCTAAGAAACAGTTAGTTAAAGTGCTAAAAATTTGACAAAACTTTGCCAGTTAAATCGCACTTAAAATTAACATTTCACCGAAAACCATAACCTTTCATCGGACGTATATAGAAGTAACATTGTTAGATCCGCTTTTAATCAACCCTAGTATTTATACATTTATCATCGATAAAAATTATGTTTTTATCTATAAAATGTATATATCTATAAGAATCAGACTACATAATTATTGTATTTGGTCGAAAATACAGATTTATGTCGCTGATGTTTGAATAATATTTATTTGTTTGGTAATTGAATAGTAGCAATTAATATTTTACCCAAATCTACCATAAATGAGAGAGACGGTGTGGTCCTGTGCGAGGACAGGACATAATTTACTATGGAAAAAAGGGAGACTCTATGGCTTATTCTACTTTCTGACTTTACTAACCACTGTTTCGGCAAATGCCCAGCAATTGGCATTTCCAACAGCAACTGGAGCTGGTGCATACACTAGCGGAGGTAGAGGAAAGACAGTATTTATAGTTTCGAACTTAAATGATAACGGCCCTGGCAGTTTAAGGCAGGCCATTGTCAATGCCAACAATAACAATGGGGGTATCATCACCTTTTCGGTATCCGGAACCATTGAATTACAATCCAATCTTGTCATACCGGTTGACAACCTGACTATTGCAGGGCAGACAGCTCCTGCAGGCGGTATCACTGTTACCGGTCAGAAGATGGTTTTTTCGGGTGCTAACAATGTTATCGTAAGATACATGAAGTTCAGGCCCGATTACAATGCACCCGGAAATGTTGAGGATGCCACAAACCTGCTTAATTGCAGTAACATCATCCTGGACCATTGTTCCATTAGTTGGGGTAAGGATGAGTTGGTGAGTGCCACACAAAACGAAAACAACATTACCTGGCAACGCCTGCTTCTGGCTGAAGGTAAAACAGGATCGCTGCTTGGAGACAGTAACAATCCGTCCATGTCTCAAAATATGAGTTTCCATAACAACCTTTATTATAACGTTACCCATCGCTTTCCAAATGTCAGTTCCATGGGACGGGTTGACCTTATTAATAATGTGATCTTTAACTGGAAATACCGCATGTCTGTAACATTGGGTGGTGTGGATTTGAATCATATCAACAACTATTATGCGAAGGGATGTCTTAATGATGTAGATGATTTAGTTAACAAATATATTTACGATCCGGCCTGGTCGCCGGAGATCCATTCAGCAGGTAACCTGGTCATGCCTAATACGCTCACAAGTTCAACGGCTGACAACTGGTTTTTATGGGAATGGCGGGTCGCTGTGACCTCCGGACCATATGCCGGAGCAGCAGCCGATTCCCAATTGACTTCCGACTATCAAAGAAGTACCCCTTTCAGCCTACTTGGAAACCCGGTTGAGGTTCTTTCGGCTCAGGACGCTTTTGACAATGTAACACAAGATGTTGGTGCAAATGCCTACCTGGATCAGAACGGGAACAAGATCAACGATCTCGATGCCCTTGACCAATTATATATCAACAATACAATCAGCGAGAATTGCATCAATTACAGTTCTTCGAGTTCCTACCAGGAATATCCGAACAATCCGCATTATATCAGCTTTCATAACAGTGTTTCGAACGTTCCAATAAATACCGGTTATACCGATTCCAATAATGACGGCATGCCGGATGCCTGGAAGATCGCTAAAGGTTTTGGTATTAATGATGTCCTTACAACCTACGAATGGCCAAGTGGTTATGTGGGAATTGAAGAATTTTTAAATGAAATTGACGGTTCTGCAGGATCATCAAATTCTGTATATGCGGGCACCGATGTATCAATTTGCGAAGGCGAAAGTGTGACCCTGAATGCGTCGGGAGCTGAGAGTTATGTTTGGAATACCGGTGAAACCACGGCCTCAATTACAGTAACACCAACTGCAACTACTACATATACCGTTACCGGGACAGATGGCGAAGGTAGTGAAACAACTGATGATGTAGTGGTTATTCTAAACCCCTTACCAACAGCAGAGGCAGGGGATAATCAAAATATTTGTCAGGGCGAAAACGTTCTGCTCAGTGCGTCTGGTGGCGGTTCCTATTTTTGGAATACCGGACAAACTACGCAGAGCATATTGGTTAGTCCGAGCTCCGACACGACCTATACGGTTACCGTATCGCAAAATGGTTGTGAGGCCTCAGATGAGGTAACGGTTTTTGTAACCAATCCTCCTGCTGCTGATGCAGGCCCAGACATATCAATCAATGAGGGGGAATCAACAACATTGACGGCGTCAGGGGGAGATACTTACCTTTGGAGCACAGGCGAAACAACAGCCAGTATTACCGTTACTCCCGCTGCAACTGCAACCTATTCAGTAATAGTATATTCCAACGGCTGCCAGGCATCCGATTTGGTAACAGTAACGGTTTACGCCCTGCCTGAAGCTGATGCCGGAAGCAATGTAACCATATGCGAAGGTGAAACAACTTTCCTTATGGCTACAGGTGGAGATACCTATTTATGGAGTACAGGTGAGACCACACAAACGATATCTGTAAGTCCAGGCTCGACTACAACTTATACGGTCACAGCATATATAGGAAACAATTCAGATTCAGATGATGTAACGGTCACGGTAAACCCATCTCCGGATGCAGATGCCGGTGCCGACGTAAATATTAGTCTTGGTGAAACGGTTGTTCTTTCAGCTTCGGGTGGTGACTCCTACCAATGGAGCGATGGAGAAACCACTCAAAGCATTACGGTAGTGCCTCTGGTTACAACAACCTATACCGTAACCGTGTATCAAAACGGTTGCTCGGCAATGGATACAGTAACGGTATTTGTAGACAACTCGGTTACAGCAGACGCCGGACCAGACCAAACCATCTGTTCAGGTGAAGAAGTTGTATTGACCGCCTCAGGTGGCAACACTTATATTTGGAGTACAGGCGAAACTACACAG
>CAJIBQ010000049.1_pt1 | contig 16013 bp, 14 predicted proteins | sample 9199391 | NCBI WGS metagenome assembly CAJIBQ01 (sample SAMEA7708309, study PRJEB35096) | sediment metagenome | biome: marine neritic benthic zone biome [ENVO:01000025]; feature: sediment [ENVO:00002007]; material: shallow marine sediment [ENVO:03000034] sea grass bed [ENVO_01000059] ... | reverse complement strand
GATGGAATCCGGAAGACGCATTTTGATTGCACCGCTTAATTGGGGTTTGGGTCATGCAACCAGAAGTATCCCAATTATCAAAGCCCTTACTTCATGTGGCTTTCAACCAATAATAGCATCAGATGGCTCAGCTTTGGCTTTATTGAAAAAGGAATTCCCAGCGCTCCCAGCCCTCGAATTACCTGCCTATGGAATAGAATATGCTAAAAAAGGAAGCAATTTTAAATTGAAAATGCTATTTAGCTCCCCTCAGATAATTAAAGCTATCAGGCGCGAAAACGAACAAATTGATTCCATGGTAGATGAACACGGACTGGATGGCATCATTTCAGATAATAGATTTGGTGCTTACAGCCATAAAGTGCCGTCTGTTTTTATAACGCACCAACTCAATGTACTTAGTGGCAATACAACATGGCTGAGTACAAAATTACACCGAAGGTTTATCAAAAAGTTCGACGAATGCTGGGTGCCTGATCTGGCGGGCGAGCCCAATTTAAGTGGTCGGTTAGGGCATGTAACTCAAAATGGGTTAAACATCAAATACATAGGCATTCAAAGCAGGTTCAAAAAAAGGCCTGCAGATCACCAATACGATTTAGCGGCAATTCTATCTGGCCCGGAACCACAACGTCGCATTTTGGAAAACAAATTATTGAATGAACTTTCCAATTTCGATGGTAAGGTTTTGCTGGTCAAAGGGAAAATAGAACCTGCTCAACATATTGAAAGGAAACATAATCTGACCATTGTGAACTTTATGCTCAAAGGTGAACTGGAAACCGCTCTTAACAGCAGTGGGTTGGTCCTGAGCAGATCTGGATATACAACGCTCCTCGATCTTGCAAGTCTCGAGAAAAAAGCATTCTTTATCCCTACACCTGGCCAGTTCGAGCAGGAATATCTTGCCGAGCGGTTGCAAAAATTAAATATCGCTCCATTTAGCAAACAGGATGATTTTGAAATTGGCCTGTTAGATAAAATGTCGGACTATACCGGATTGAAAATAGAATTAAAGAAAGTTGATTACGAGGAACTATTCAGCCTTTTCGAGAGTAAATGAGAATTCGCTACCTACGCCATGTTCACTTTCCACGTAGATCTTTTCATCATGGGCTTCAATGATGTGTTTTACGATGGCCAGGCCAAGACCAGATCCACCTACTTTTCTTGAACGGCTCTGGTCGATCCTAAAAAAACGTTCGAAAATCCGCGGAATATTCTCTTCTTCGATCCCCTCACCGTTATCGGTAATCCGAACGATTACTTTGTTCTTGATCAGATTTTCAATGCTCACTTCGGTAGTGCCTTTCTGCCTGCCATATTTGATTGAGTTCACAATAAGATTAGAAAGTACTTGCTGAATTTTTTCTTTATCGGCATTAACGTAAATAGGCTCCTCATAAGCCATATCGAAAATCAATGAGATTTTCTTTTTTGCGGCCTTCATTTCATAGAGGTCAAATACATTTTGTATGACGTCAAGGATATCGAATCTTTCCACATCCAGGCTTAGGTCGCCAGCCTCCAGTTTAGTGATCATATCCAGGTCCTTGATGATATAGATCAATCGTTCAACCCCTTTATCGGCCCGCTTAAGGTATTTGTTCCTAAGCTTTTCATCTTCAACCCCGTCCAAAAGCGTTGAAATATAGCCTTGTACGGTGAACAAAGGGGTTTTCAGCTCATGGGAAACATTACCGATAAACTCCTTACGGTATTCTTCACGGACTTTCAGGGTTTCGATCTCAAGTTTTTTGTCCTGGGCATATTTCTCGATCTCCTCGTTTAAGATGTCCATGTCTGTAAGAACTTGCTTTGGTCTGAAGGAACTGGATTCGAGAAGAGTTAGGTCATCATAGATCTTTTTAACCCGGTTGAAAATCAATTTTTCAACCCGGAATTGAATAACAGCAAACACGAGAATAAAGGTCAGCAATAGAAAAATACCAAGCCAAATGTATTCCAGATTGAAGAAGAAGTATAAAAAAACACTCGTGACGAGCGTTAAAATTATACTGATCAGCAAGGCAGAATTAAATGCAAATCTGTAGGATTTATTAAAGGTCGCAGCCATCAACTCACAAACTTATAACCAACCCCTTTAACGGTTTTAAATGATTTATTCCCTATTTTTTCTCTGAGCTTCCTGATGTGTACATCGATAGTTCTTCCACCAACAACAACTTCATTCCCCCAGACTTTATCAAGGATCTCTTCTCGTTTAAAAACTTTACCAGGTTTGGATGCTAACAAAGATAATAATTCAAATTCTTTGCGTGGTAGAATGATCTCCGATCCCTTCAGAACGATCTTATACTCATCCCGGTCAATTACCAGGTTACCATGCTTTATTACATTTTCTGTCTTGGTTTCTTTCTTGAGCCTCCTTAATAAGGAACGCACCTTGCTAACCAGGACTTTTGGCTTGATGGGTTTCGTGATGTAATCATCTGCTCCTGCATCAAACCCGGCTACCATTGAGTAATCTTCACCACGGGCAGTTAAAAACGCAATTACGCTTTCACTTAACTTAGGAATGGCTCGTATTTGTTCACAGGCTTCGATACCATCCATTTCAGGCATCATCACGTCCAAAATTATCAAATGCGGTTTTTCTTCTTTTGCCTTTTTGACGCCTTCAGCCCCATTATTGGCAGTAAACACATTATACCCTTCTTTTGAAAGGTTATAACCTACTATTTCGAGAATGTCCGGCTCATCATCAACCAACAATATCTTAATATCCGATTCTTTCATTAATCTGTGATCTGAGTTGCAAAAATAAAGATAATACTAATCTCACCAAAACAGCCGGATCTATATATTGATAACAATTCATTAACTCTCAAATTACATGCATTTAATATACCAACTCAGTTTAGACTTCAATATGATCTGTTGATGAAATCACAATGAAATTCCTGAAATTCATGCTTTAAACTCAAATATTTAGATGGAATTCTTCTTATCTTTAGGCTGCTATTAATTAATCAATCCAATATGAAAAATCTTTACTTTCTTTTCTTTCTGATGTCTTCTTTCGTATTTGCTCAAAATCCTGGAGACATCGTAATTACAGAAATCATGCAAAATCCCTCGGCGGTATCGGATACCAACGGGGAATATGTTGAAGTTTATAATTCTACCGGATCGCCTATCGATCTCAACGGATGGATATTATCCGATGCCGGTACTGATACCCATACGATTACGGGTTCTGTTGTTGTTGCACCCGGAGGTTATGCAGTTCTTGGAAGGGATGCCAATCCTGGAACTAATGGCGGTGTTACCGTTGACTATCAATATGCTACTTTCTTCCTCAGCAACAGTGGCGATGAAGTTATTTTAACCGCACCTTCCACAACGATAATCGATCAGGTTTTTTATGATGGCGGGCCTGCATTTCCGGATCCAAGTGGGGCCAGTATGAATCTCGATCCAACCACGCTCAATCATGTTGATAACGATACTGGAACAAATTGGTGTGTGTCGACTTCTGCCTACGGGGCAGGAGATCTGGGAACACCAGGTTCCGCAAATGATGCCTGCGGACCAACCTGTCAGCTTAATTTACAAGGTGATACTGCAACTTGTGATATGATTACCGGCGGAGTAGATCCATATACAGCCACTCTCGATTTCTCTGGAGGTGGCACATCAACGTATGTGATCACAACTAATCCGGTTGTAACTGTTACTGGTGATGATCCGACAACAATGGCTTCAGGAACCATCACATTTTCTGGCATTGATGAAGGCACCGATTTGATGATCACCATAGATGATTTAGGTGTTGGCGGAGTTTGTAACCTTATGAGAACCATTAACAGTCCTGCTTGTATTCCTGCAACATGCTCGAATCCAGGCGACATTATTATCACAGAGATCATGCAAAATCCTTCTGCAGTGTTCGATAGTGATGGTGAATACTTTGAAGTTTATAATACAACAGCTGGTGCCATCGATATGGCCGGATGGGTAATATCCGATGTATCCAACCCTGCTGAAAACTTTACCGTTGCCTCATCAGTAGTCGTTCCTGCCGGTGGTTATGCTGTATTTGGAGTTAATGCCAATTCCGGAACCAATGGTGGTGTTACAGTAGATTATGAATATGATGGCAGCTCATTCTTCCTTGGTAATGGTTCAGACGAATTATCCATTGAATGCACGAGCACCATAATCGATCAGGTAAGTTGGGATAATGGGGCCACATTCCCCGATCCAAACGGGGCAAGTATGGAACTTGCTATCAATACTTACGATTCTGTATCAAATGATGCCGGCACCAATTGGGGAGTTGCGGTTTCGGCTTTGAGTGGTGGCGACTTTGGAACTCCAGGTGCGGACAATGATTATATACTCTCAGTTGAGTCATTTGATAACCTTGCATTCAGTATGTATCCAAATCCGAATACAGATGGTATTCTTTACATCAATACAAACAGAAACGAATCGATGAAGGTCGAGGTATTTGATGTACTAGGTAAACGCGTTATATCTACCGAAGTGGGTAATGCACAATTGGATGTTTCAAACCTGAGGAATGGTTTGTATATGATCCGTTTATCTATCGATAATGCAACGATCACCAAGAAATTGGTCATTCAATAAATAGAAGACTTAAAATTTGAAAGCGCTGCCATAGGTGGCGCTTTTCTTTTTACATTTACTCGAATGGGATTTCAATTTGACATATTCGAGATATCTTCTGAAGCCGAATTCAACTCAGTGGCACATGAGATCTTCGATTTTCAGTTCGAAAACAACCCGGTTTACCGCTCGTTTTGCGATCTGATCAATAGGCATCCATCCGATATTTCAACTTTAGCAGATATCCCTTTTCTCCCCATTCAGTTCTTTAAGACCCATAAGGTACTCAGCACTTCCAATCCTTCGGAAATCATTTTTGAAAGCAGTGGAACAACAGGAGAAATGGTCAGTAAACATCATGTTACAAACTCATCCCTCTATGAGAAAAGCTTCATGAAGGTTTTCGAATACTTTTATGGGCAAATTACCGATTACACCATACTAGCGCTTTTGCCTTCATACCAGGAAAGACCAAATTCATCCCTGATTTATATGGTCAATACATTGATCGATAAAAGCAACAATCCAAAAAGTGGATTTCTGCCATATGCTGATCTCAATAAGTCAGCATCTTTGATCAGGGAAGCAGACCAGGGCGATAAAAAAGTGCTTTGCTTTGCCGTACCCTTTGCCCTATTAGATTTGCTTGAGTTGCATCAATTTAGCCTTGGAAATACCATATTGATCGAAACAGGGGGAATGAAAGGCCGACGAAAGGAAATGATCCGATCTGAACTACATAAGCTAATAAAAAAGGGGCTGAGTTTGGAGGATATCCATAGTGAGTATGGTATGACCGAATTACTCTCACAGGCCTATTCTAAAGGTAATGGTGTTTTTGAAACACCTCCCTGGATGAAGATCCTGATCCGTGACCCGGAAGATGCGCTTTCCATTTTAAACACTGGCCAATCCGGAGGCATCAACATAATCGACCTGGGAAATTATAACTCCTGTTCATTTATAGCTACCCAGGACCTGGGAAGAATGGTCGATAGTCAATTCGAGGTATTGGGTCGTTTTGACAATTCGGATATCAGGGGCTGTAACCTGTTGGTATTGTGAAAGGTTTTGAATGTTTTTCCGACTTAATACAAAATAGCTGAATTGCTATTTTAAAGAAAAATTAGGTTGGTTAGTTTTTTAAAGATCCTGGTCGTTTCTACCTCGAATAATGACCAGGGTTTTTTATTGGGCCTTGATGATAAAGGTCTTTCGTTTACCCCTGTTCAAAACTACATAAGTATCGGCAATGAGATCCGAAGTCGAAATTTTATAATCTTCTCCTACGCGTTCCTTATTTACGGATATCGAATTCTCTTTCAATGCTCTCCTCGCCTCCCCATTAGAAGCCAGGAAATTGGTCTTAGCTGAAAGGGCAGCAATCATATCCAATCCGGATTCGATCTCGTCTCTGGGAATCTCAGCCTGAACCAGATCGCTGAAAACATCTTCCAGGATTTCCTTATCCAGTTTCTTGATATCCTCCTTAAAATCCTTGCTATATAATACTTGTGATGTATTTATGGCTTCTTCACATGCTTCTTTTGAATGAACAAAGCTGGTCACTTCTTCTGCCAATCGCTTCTGAAGAATCTTAAGGCCTGGAGCCTCCCTGTGTTCTGAGATCAGGTTTTCAATGGTATCCTGGTCCAGGAACGTAAAGATCTTGATATATTTTTCGGCATCCTCATCGGTAGAATTCAACCAAAACTGGTAAAACCTGTAAACAGAAGTACGTTTAGCATCCAACCAAACATTCCCGCTTTCGGTCTTTCCAAATTTAGATCCATCGGCCTTGGTGATCAAAGGACATGTCAGTGCAAAAGCTTTGGCATCCTGGCCGGGATTCATCCTCCTGATCAATTCGGTACCTGTAGTAATGTTTCCCCATTGATCGCTGCCGCCCATTTGAAGCTTGCAATCGTATTCCTCGTAAAGGTGATAGAAATCATAGCCCTGGATCAATTGGTAAGTGAATTCGGTAAATGACATGCCCACCTTCGATTCGCCACTGAGGCGTTTTTTAACCGAGTCCTTGGCCATCATATAGTTAACCGTGATTCGCTTTCCTATCGTCCTTGCAAAATCGATAAAGGTAAAATCCTTCATCCAGTCATAATTGTTTACCATGACTGGGGCATTGGCCGCTTTACTTTCGAAATCCAGGAACTTGGACATCACCTTCTTGATCCCCCTGGAATTTTTCAACAAGGTTTCTTCATCAAGCAGGTTGCGCTCATCACTTTTACCTGAAGGATCACCAATCATACCTGTTGCACCCCCAACGAGGGCTACGGGTTTATGACCGGCACGTTCAAAATGCACCAGTAAAATTATGGGTACCAGGCTTCCGATATGGAGCGTATCCGAGGTTGGGTCGAAGCCGATATAGGCTGTTGTCATTTCCTTATCAAGTTGTTCCTCGGTTCCGGGCATGATGTCATGTATCATCCCTCTCCATCGTAATTCCTCAATAAATTTGTTGGCCATCTATCGCTCCGATTTGGTAGCAAAGATAAGGGTTTCGAGAATCCATCAAAATAAAAAAACACTAATTTAGCAGCATGATTTTAGTCACCGGTGGAACAGGTTTGGTAGGAAGCCATCTTCTGTATTATCTCAGTCAAAAGGAACAGAGAATTCGTGCAATTTTCAGGGATGAAGAAAAGCTGAGCCTGGTTAAACGGGTTTTTGCATACTATTCCGATAAAGGAGAATCCCTGTTCAATTCAATCGAATGGAAAAAGGCTACTTTAAGCAACTTGCCCCTGCTGGATGAAATCTTTGATCAAGTAACCCATGTTTATCATTGTGCTGCTTTGGTTTCATTCGATCCTTCAGATTATCGCACATTACGAAAGGTGAATATCAATGGCACTGCCAATATTGTCAACTTATGCATTAAACATAAGGTCAATAAGTTATGCTATGTGAGTTCGGTAGCTGCCCTCGGTGGATCTTTTTCTGAAGAAGAAGTGACCGAAGATATGCAATGGAATCCCGATATCGATCATAGTGTATATGCCATTACCAAATATGGGGCAGAACTTGAAGTGTGGAGAGGTTCACAAGAAGGCGTTGACACTGTAATTGTCAATCCCGGAATCATTATCGGTCCAGGATTCTGGCGATCTAGCAGCGGCAGTCTATTCACCAGGGTTTACAGAGGCATCAGGTATTTTACAACAGGCACATCTGGTTACATAGATATACATGATGTGGTTCTTCCGATGATTCAATTGATGGAAAGTAACATAAAAAATGAACGGTTCATTTTGATAGGAGAGAATCTCGATTTTAAATCGTTTATAGAGAAGGTAGCAATCGCTCTTGACGTTGATGCCCCTAAAAAGAAAGCATCTCCTTTTATGCTCGGGTTGGGTTGGCGAATGGATTGGCTGCGTTCCAAGGTCTTTTCAAAAAGGAGACGTTTGACCAGGCAAATGACTCATTCCTTGGTTCATAATACACGATTTGCAAATCGGAAAATAATCGAGATTTTAGGTTACAGGTTTAAGCCCTTAAATCAATCTATCGAAGAAACTGCGACTTTATTTCTTAAGGATTTAGATTAACCCGTTCATTTGTAGCCTTAATGATCGAATCGCGCCTCGTGCGATTCAGATCGCTAATAGAGTCTTTTCTATTTCGATCGGATTCTACCATTTTGGTAAACCGCGCCTTATCAGCTTGAAGTTTTTCCTTTACCCGTTGGTAAATGCGTTCATATTGCTTGATGTCGTAGGAATAGTATTCGTTGCTTTCCGAAAAAATGATACTGTCTATCCCATGCTTTTTATAAACGAATTCCTCAGGATAAATGCCTTTGTTTTCAATAATACGCCTGTTTAATCCCTTTGCTGCACTCACAACAGTCATGTCGTAGATCACCTCCACCATCTTATCTTCTGAAAGCAGCTTATCCGGTTTTGACGGCCTATCAATTCTATTGTTCTCACACTGAAGGCAGAGAAAACTAAGCGCTATGATCAAAAATCGGATTTTCATCTATCGAATGTCAGGCTTCTGCCTGCTTTAACGTCGTTCACAAGACCGTTATTATAAACCAACTGACCATTAACAAATGTATGGCTAATCCTTGATTTGAATGTTGTTCCTTCAAACGGCGACCAGCCGCATTTGTAAAGTATGTTCTCTTTATTGACTGTCCATGGATTATTGGGGTTTATGACGACCAGGTCGGCAAAATAACCTTCCCTTAAATAACCTCGTTTTTCAATATCGAATAGAATTGCCGGATTATGGCATGCTTTTTCTACCATCTTTTCCATTGAAATAACCCCTTCATGATAGGCTTCCATCAGGGCAACAAGTGCATGCTGCACCAACGGACCTCCAGACGGTGCCTTTGTGTAAACCTGCTGCTTCTCTTCCAGGGTGTGCGGTGCATGATCAGTGGCCAAAACATCGATGCGGTCATCCAACAGCGCTTTCCATAACCCTGCCTTATCGGCCGGGCTTTTAACCGCCGGGTTCCATTTGATCAAGGCTCCCTTCTCCGAATAATCCTCGTTGGTAAACCACAAATGATGCGTACAGACCTCGGCCGTGATCTGTTTCTCAGATAAGGGTTTCTTATTCGAGAACAATTTCGTTTCCTTAGCTGTGGAAAGGTGAAAAACATGCAGTCTGGCACCTGTTTTCCTGGCCAGTTCAATGGCCTTGGAAGAGGACAGATAACAAGCTTCTTCGCTTCTAATTTTCGGGTGAATCCCAATGGGGATATCATCACCATATTGAGCCTTGTACTTGGCTGTATTCTCTCTTATCGTTTGCTCATCCTCGCAATGAACTGCGATAACCAGGTCCGTACTTGAAAAGATCTTCTCAAGGACTTCAGGATTATCAACCAACATATTTCCGGTTGAAGAACCCAGGAAAAGCTTCAAGGCAGGCACCTTTTTTTTATCCAATTTCAGGATCTCATCCAGATTGTCGTTCGTTCCACCAAACATAAAGGAATAATTGGCATGCGATGATCTTGAAGCAATTTCGAGTTTTTCCTCAAACAATTCAATTGTAGTAGTCTGGGGATTCGTATTGGGCATTTCCAAAAAGGAGGTAATCCCTCCAGCTACGGCAGCTCTGGACTCCGTTTCAATGGTAGCCTTGTGGGTCAATCCGGGTTCCCTAAAATGGACCTGGTCATCGATCAGCCCCGGCAAGACAAAGCTGTTCTCCACATCTATGACCATTACATCTGCAGATTTGGCAGAGATACTTTCATCGATCTGAGCAATAATATCACCTTCGATCAATATATCGCCATGGAAAACCTTGCCCTCATTTACAATTCGGCCATTCTTAATTAAAACCTGTGGCTTCTTCATCTCACTTCTTCCCGAATATACTTTTAAACTTCATGGATATCACGCCAAAAATTGCTTCAGAAATAATATTACCGCTCAACTTGGAGTCGCCTTTTACCCTATCTGTAAATACAATTGGGACTTCAACGATCTTATATTTCTTAAGATACGACTTAAACTTCATTTCAATCTGGAAGGCATACCCGACAAATTTGATCTTATCCAGGTCAATGTGTTCCAAAACATGTCTTTTATAGCAGACAAAGCCTGCAGTTGTATCATAGATTCGCATTCCGGTAATTACACGCACATAGATACTGGCAAGATAGGACAACAACACCCTGGATAGAGGCCAATTTACCACGTTCACACCTTTCACATAGCGCGATCCGATGGCCACATCGGCACCATTTTCCCGGCATGCTTCAAGTAATCTGGGCAAGTCCTTGGGATTATGGGAAAAATCGGCATCCATTTCAAATATGTAGGCATAATCCCTTTGCAGCGCCCATTTGAACCCATGTATATAGGCAGTCCCCAAACCTGATTTCTCTTCGCGAACTTCAAGGAATAACCGATCGGAGAATCTTTGTTGTAATTGCCTGACCTTATTTGCAGTCATGTCGGGTGAATTGTCGTCAACAACAAGTACGTCAAAGGGAGTTGTAAGATCAAAGACAGCGCGTATCACGTCTTCAATATTCTCGATCTCGTTATAGGTTGGTATGATAACCAGAGCCTTATGCATGCTATTAAAATTTTTTCAAAAGTAAGTTATTTGCGTCATTCCTCTTATAGATATTTCTTCATAATTTAGGGTCATGCTAAGAGAGGTCATTTCAAACGAATGGTTTACTGTATTACTGATCGTATGTCTTGGCATCCTTGCATTCACTAAGGTTAACTTTTCTACACGATTTACAGATTTTATCAGTCTAATTGGCAATTCGAAATATTTGAAGATCTACTCCAGGGATCAAAAATTCATCGACCTGTTCGAATCGATGCTTTTCCTTAACCTGATCATCGGCTTAACCATCTTCGCCTTTATCGGTTACAACACCCTTATCGATTCGATCGAATTTAAAGTGTTGGATTTTCTTAAGATCGGCCTGGCCATTGGCGGACTCATATTGATCAAAGTACTGGTTGAGCGTCTGATTGGGAGTGTGTTCGAGATCGATGAACTTATGGACGACTATCTTTTTCAAAAGACCAATTACAAGAATTATATCGGGATCCTGCTTTTGCCAATTAATGTCATATTGATCTATGCTATATTGCCTAATCCGGTTATCATCTATGTGATCATCGGACTTCTTCTGGCTGTCAATCTTATAGGATTTTTTACTTCAATTCGATCTCATCAAAAACTCGTTTTAGGAAACTTATTTTATTTTATTTTGTATCTTTGCGCTCTCGAAATTGGGCCTTATATCATTTTGTATAAGGTCTTTAATTAAGAACAATCCTAGATAAAGAATATTCTACCTATGAGAGTCAAGACAATTTTGGTTTCTCAACCAGAACCTAAATCAGAGAACTCACCATACTTCGATCTTCAAGAGAAACAAAGGGTTAAGATAGACTTTAGGCCTTTTATTCATGTTGAAGGTGTGCCCTCCAAAGAGATTCGATTACAAAAAGTAGATTTATCGGATTATTCTGCAATAATCCTCACCAGCAGGAATGCCGTTGACCATTTTTTCAGAGTTGCCGAAGAAATGCGTTTCAAGGTTCCCGACGCCATGAAATATTTTTGCCAGTCTGAAGCCGTTGCTTACTACCTGCAGAAATATGTGGTTTACAGGAAGCGAAAAATATATGTTGGAAAACGCACATTCGGGGAGTTATCACCGCTAATAAAGAAATACAAGGATGAAAGCTTTTTGTTACCAACAACGGACAAGTTGAAACCAGAGGTCCCGGAGACCCTTGAAACTCTTGGTGTAAGTTGGAAACAGGCAACATTCTATAAAACCGTAATCAGTGACTTATCTGACCTGGCGGATGTTTATTATGATGTTCTGGTCTTCTTCAGTCCATCCGGCATTGAATCCTTGTTTCATAATTTTCCGGATTTCAAACAGAATAATACGAGGATCGCTGTTTTTGGTAATACTACCATCAATGCAGTTGAGAATCGAGGTCTACGAGTTGACATCGCGGCACCGACACCCGAAACGCCTTCAATGACCATGGCGTTGGAAAAATATATCGAGCGGGTTAATAAGAAATAAATATTTCAAAAAGACTATAAATTAAAAAGCGCGATTTTGATTATCGCGCTTTTTTTTATGCTTTCAGGTTTGGAGCGCCTGCCAGGATCTCTTCATTAGCGTAGGCCTCAAACTTTTTGAAATTTTCCCTGAAGGATTCAGACAACTTATAAGCCGCTTTGTAGTACCCTTCATCATTGTTCCAGGTCTTACGGGAACTCAGTACGTCATCTGGTACTCCAGGGCAATGCCTTGGTTGTAGAAGCCCGAATACCGAATGCGTTCGATAGGTGTCCGGATTTACATCATCCAAATCACCATTTAAGGCAGCTGAAATCATAGCCCGTGTGTATTTAAGGGAAATGCGTTTACCTACACCATAGGGACCGCCTGTCCATCCGGTATTTATCAGCCAAACATTAACTCCGGCTTCCTGCATCTTTCTGCTTAGCATCTCAGCATATTTGGTTGGATGAAGTGGCATGAAGGGGGCGCCGAAACAAGCTGAAAAACTCGGTTGTGGTTCATCTACACCTTCTTCTGTTCCGGCTACCTTAGCCGTGTATCCCGAAATAAAATGATACGCTGCCTGACCTGGTGTCAATTTTGAGATCGGAGGAAGGACCCCAAATGCGTCGGCTGTCAGAAAGAAAATGTTCTTTGGATTCTTACCAATGGATGGTATTTGTATATTCTCTATATGCTGAATAGGGTAGCTTACCCTTGTATTCTGAGTAATGGATGAATCAAAATAATCCACATCGCCATTTTCATCGATGATCACATTTTCCAGGATAGCACCTTTCTTAATGGCATCATAGATCTCGGGCTCACTTTCTCTAGTCAGATCGATGGTCTTGGCATAACACCCGCCTTCAAAATTAAAGACGGTGTTCTCTTCTGTCCAGCCATGCTCATCATCTCCAATCAAACTGCGATCCGGATCTGTGGACAAGGTTGTTTTACCTGTGCCCGACAGACCAAAAAAGATGGCAGTATCTCCCGATTTTCCAATATTAGCACTGCAGTGCATAGGTAAAGTGTGCTTAAAAACAGGAAGGACCAGGTTCAAGGCAGAGAAAATCCCTTTTTTGATCTCACCTGTATAACCGGTGCCGCCTACCAGAGCTATTCTTTTCTTAAAATTCAGGATGGCAAAGTTATGTTGCCTGGTTCCGTCCTTTTTTGGGTCTGCCATAAAGGTTGGCGCATTAATAACTAACCATTCAGGTTCAAAATAACCCAATTCCTCATCCTTAGGGGAAATGAACATATTATACACAAATAAATTGCTCCAGGGATACTCGTTTATAACTCGAATATTTGTTCGGTAATTTGGATCGGCGCAGGCATACGAATCCCTGACAAATACTTCCTTCCCTGACAAATATTCGACCATTTTATTATAAAGCCGGTCAAAGTTCGAGGGTTCAAAAGGAATATTGATATCTCCCCACCAGACCACATCTTCGGTGATATCATCTCTTACAATAAAGCGGTCCTTTGGCGATCTGCCGGTAAATTCACCCGTGTTAACTGCAAGTGCCCCATTGGATACTTCTGTTCCAAGGCCTTTTTGAATGGTGATTTCGTGAAGTTGATCGGGAGTTAACTGATATCTGATTTTAGCATCTTTGATTCCGTAAGATTCCAACGAAATCGATTTAGTAGTGTTAGTGTCATCTACCATGATTGATCATGATTTAATGGGTATAAAAATAGGAATAATAAAATTGACAGGCTCAATTGGGAGGCATTTCAGCACTCCCGGACCGTATAAAATAATAACCCAATAAAAGCCAGGAAATTATGAGCAGAGTTCCCCCAATTGGAGTTATAAATCCTATCGATTTTAGATCGGTCCCCCATATCGGTGCTGTGGTCAATAAGAATATGGAACCGGAAAAGAGTACCAGCCCGGTAAGGACTAACACAAATACCTTTCTTTTCCGACTTTTGCTAAGGGCGGAAGAACTGCCTAGCCATAGCATTAAAAGCGCATGATACATCATATATCTCGAACCGGTTTGAAAGGAATCCAAAGATTCCGGGTTTAGTTTTTCCTTAAGGCCGTGGGCAGCAAAAGCTCCTAAAATCACCGCTAGAAACCCAGTTACAGCAGCGGTTATTAATATTTTTTTGTTCATTATTTATTTCTTGATTTCTACCACAAAACTTGAACATTTTAGTACATTCGTGGCATCTGATTACGCAAAATTAGCTAACAGAATTCACTATGCGAAACATTCTTATCATTGGATCTGGAAAATCATCTTCATACCTCATCAAATATTTTCTTGATAAGGCCGAAACAGAGGACCTTAAGGTTACCATCGGAGATATCAATCCGGAGAATGCTTCCACGCTCATTTCGGGTTATGATCGAGCAGAGGCCATTAAGCTAGACGTATTTGATCAAGAGGCTGTACACTCGGCTGTAGGTGAAGCCGATATTGTAGTTTCCATGCTCCCCGCACGATTTCATATGGAGGTGGCAAAGGCATGTGTTATACATTCCACGCACATGGTCACCGCTTCCTACGTGAGCAAGGAGATGATGGAACTGAATGAAGAGGTCGTCGCCAAAGGCCTGGTATTCATGAACGAGATAGGTGTTGATCCGGGCATCGATCATATGAGTGCTATGCAGGTGATAGACAGAGTAAGGGATGCCGGAGGGGAGATCATCCTCTTCGAGACCTTTACAGGCGGTTTGGTAGCACCTGAAAGCGATGACAACCTTTGGAATTACAAGTTTACCTGGAATCCAAGGAATGTAGTGGTCGCCGGACAGGGTGGCGCTGCTAAATTCCTCCAGGAAGGCGCTTTTAAATACATTCCTTATCACAGATTGTTCAGACGTACCGAATTCCTCGACGTTGAGGGCTATGGCCGTTTTGAAGGTTATGCCAATCGGGATTCTCTTAAATACCAGCATGAATACGGACTTGACAATGTCAAAACCCTGTACAGGGGAACCATGCGGCGCGTTGGATTCAGCAGGGCCTGGAATGTTTTTGTCCAGCTCGGAATGACAGACGATAGTTATGTCATTGAAGATAGCATAAACATGAGTTACCGCGATTTCGTAAATGCGTTCCTGCCCTACAGCCCCACCGATTCGGTAGAGCTGAAATTCAGGCATCAGCTCAACATCGACCAGGACGATATCATTTGGGATAAGTTCGAGGAGCTCAACATTTTCAGTTCGGAGAAAAAGGTGAGATTGGACAAAGCCACGCCTGCTCAAATCCTTCAGAAGATACTCATGGACAGTTGGACACTGAGTGCAGATGATAAGGACATGATCGTCATGTATCATAAATTCGGTTATGAGATCGATGGCCGGAAAAAGCAGATCGATGCTACCATGGTGGTGCTTGGTGAGGATCAAACTTACACTGCCATGGCCAAAACAGTTGGTCTCCCGGTTGCCATAGCAACATTGGATATTCTGAATGGGAAGATCAAAACACCAGGGGTCCAAATTCCAATAACGAAAGAAGTCTATGACCCCATCCTGGCAGAGCTTAAGGATTATGGTATTAGCTTCCAGGAAAAGGAAGTCCCCTATCTTGGTTACAATCCGTTAAACATTTAGAAATAACAATTTGAAATCTATTCTGTATTTTTACCCTATAGATTCAAATTAAACAGGTCATGAAAGTTGTAAACCAAAATGTTATAATTGACGGCATTGACAAGAAAATTCTCAGGGCATTGATGGAGGACGCACGAACTCCAATCCTTGAGATCGCTCGTGAAGTAGGGGTTTCAGGGGCTGCAATTCATCAGCGGCTAAGGAAACTGGAAAAGTCGGGGCTGCTTTCAGGCTCCAAATTCATATTAAACCCGAAGATACTTG
>CAJIBQ010000228.1_pt1 | contig 16193 bp, 14 predicted proteins | sample 9199391 | NCBI WGS metagenome assembly CAJIBQ01 (sample SAMEA7708309, study PRJEB35096) | sediment metagenome | biome: marine neritic benthic zone biome [ENVO:01000025]; feature: sediment [ENVO:00002007]; material: shallow marine sediment [ENVO:03000034] sea grass bed [ENVO_01000059] ... | reverse complement strand
GGATTCGGGGGTTGATGAGAAGCCTCGCCGATGAAATTATGGTGTATACCAAAAGCCAGAAGGCGGAACTCCAGAAAAAACTACCTACAAAAAAAATACGTTATGCGGCTAATTCGGTAAATTTCAAAAGCGAAATGAGTAGTCATCAAAATTCGCTTTTGATCAAGAATATCATATATGTTGGCAGAATAACAAGGCTTAAGAAGGTCATGATTCTTGTGAAGGCATTTGAAATAGCTTTACCGCGTTTACCGGAAGAAACCCAGTTGATCATCATTGGCGAAGGCGAGGAAACGGATCGAATAACTCAATATGTGACCGACCATAGGCTCGATTCGCGAATAAAATTGCTAGGACATAAGAACGAATATACAGATCTGAAAGCATTATATGATGCTTCTCTGATAAGTGTTTCTCCGGGATATGTAGGCTTATCCATTACCCAGAGCTTCGGATTCGGTGTTCCGATGATCATTTCAAAAGCCGAAAACCATTCCCCGGAAATTGAAGCAGCCAGGGAAAACGAAAATGCTATATTTTTTGAAACAGACAACGCAGATGCCTTAGCAGAATGTATGATTAAGATATTTGATGAACGCGACATTTGGATTGACAAACGTGGCCGAATTGTTAAATACTGTCAGACCAATTATTCCATAGAAGTTATGGCAGACTCTTTTTTAGATCTAGTGCAGAATGGCAAATGAAACCTCACCCATACGACTGCTGCTCATCGGTCCGCTTCCCAAGCCGGTGACAGGGAACAGTTTGGCCAATCAGATGGTGGTTTCAGGATTTAAAGCAAGGTCCGGATTCAAGGTCAAGAGCATAAATACATCAATACCCTTTTTTGATGACAAGGTTGGTAAATTCTCCTTCAGGAAGTTCTTCAATCAGTTAGGGTTCAATTTCCAGGCATATAAAATATTTGCTTCCGATATCGTATATATAACGCCTGGACAGTCTTTTCTGGGCGTTATGAAATACAGTTTTCTTATTTACCTCGCCCGGATCCTTGGAAAGAAGATCATTCTGCATATTCATGGCAACTTTTTGAGAAGATCATTAACCGAGTCGGCGGCATGGAAAAGAGGTTTAATGCGAAGTGTACTAAAGCGGGCAGACGCCGGCATCGTACTTTCGGACTCTCTTCGGCCAAACCTGAATCCGGTTATGGATGATCAACACATCAAAGTCGTTTATAATTTTATCGAAGACTATTTGATTGAGAACACCCAATCAATAATTGAGCAAAAGGATTTAGAAAGTCTGAGGATAATCTTCCTGAGTAATTTGATGGAAGAAAAAGGTATTCTGGACCTCCTGGATTGCCTCAGAAAGCTGGATGAGGAGGATATTCCCTATGAAGCCAGGCTTGCCGGAAACATAGATCGTGATATTCAGAAAAGAATCAATGCTATCTTGGATGAACTTCCAAATGCCCGGTATCTTGGGGTGGTCTCCGGCAATGACAAGAAGGAAATGCTCCTCTGGGGGAATGTATTCGTTTTTCCGTCCTACTATGCCATGGAAGGTCAGCCAATTTCAATCCTGGAAGCCATGTCTACCGCCAATGTAATACTCAGCACAGCTCACGCAGGAATTCCGGACATTATTTCAGAAGAGAACGGGATTTTTATCAGCTCAAAGGATCCTGAAGACATTGCGGTCAAATTGAAAAAAGTCCTGGGCGAAAGATCCTTTTTTGAAAAGATGATGCAGGATAATTACAATTATGCAAGTTCAGAGTACACCAGCAAAAAATATTTGGATAATTTAGAGCAGATTTTTCGATCGGTTTAGCACTATGTCAAAAACTATAGCCCTGATAGGAGTAAATTATTTTCCGGAAGATAGTGCGATTGGCCTTTATACCACCGAGAAAAGCGAGTTCCTGTCTTCATTGGGATACGATGTAACAGTCATCACCGGATTCCCCTATTATCCGAATTGGAAGATATCAGACTCACACAAAAATAAGAAGCGCTTTATCCGGGAATCACATGCTGATATAAACATTTTGCGATACAAACAATATGTACCCGCTAACCCTACATTTTTTAGGCGCATTGTTCATCTGGTGGATTTTACGATCGGATCTTACTTCAATAGCAGAAAGGTTAAAAAATGTGATATCGTCATCTCGATTGTTCCGTTTACTTCATCGATTTTGCTGGGGTATCTCATGAAAAGAAGACTCAAGGCGAAACTATGGGTTCATGTACAGGATTTTGAATTTGATGCTGCGCTTCAAACTGGTGTTGGCAAGCGAAGAGGAGGACTATTCGGGCTGCTCTTCAAATTGGAGAAATGGCTGTTCTCTAAGGCCGACCTTGCAAGTACGATCAGCGTGAGCATGCACGAAAAGCTAAAGGATAAAACTTCAGCAAATACATTTCTCTTGCCCAATTGGATAGACCAATCCAAGTTCAATGACATCCAGGGAATACCCCATAGGCACATGGAATCGGAGAAGACAAAAATTCTGTATTCAGGTAATATTGGGGATAAACAAGATTGGGACACCTTTATTCAATTTTGTAATGAACTGGATTCATCGAATTTTGAAGTTGTATTGGTAGGAAATGGTGCGCGTAAGGACTGGCTCCTTGACCAATTGAAGCATTGTGATCACCTAAAGTATTATCCACCGGTTCCATATGAGGAGTTACCTTCATTGCTTCATAGCGCCGATATCCATGTTCTTTTTCAAAAATTGGACGTTTTAGATACCGTAATGCCTTCCAAGGTACTGGGTATGATGGCCAGTGGGAAGCCCTCTTTGATCATCGGACATCCGGAATCTGAAGTCAGGCATATTATTGAGGATTCTGAAGGCGGGATATATCTCAGTTCATACTCCGACGAGGTGATGCAACAACTTAAAAAATTAAGCAATAACTCTAGCCAGGCAATTCAGCTTGGAGAAAATGCAAAGACCTATATCGTTAAGCACTTCTCAAAAACCCGGATACTAGCCGATATGCGGGCTAAGCTTGAGGCTTTGCCTGAATGATTGGGCATATTATTTTGCCCTTATTTAGTTTAATGACAATACTTCATTATTTTTGCCACATTAATCAAATCATATGAAACTAACAGTAGTTGGAACAGGTTATGTTGGCCTGGTTACTGGAACCTGCTTAGCAGAAACAGGAAACGATGTATTGTGCATCGATATAGACGAAGCAAAAGTAGAACAGATGAAACAGGGTGTGGTGCCTATTTATGAACCTCATCTCGACATTCTGTTTGAACGAAATATAAAAGCTGGACGCCTCAGGTTTTCAACCTCTTTAAATGAAGGGATGGCCCATGCTGATGTTATCATGTTGGCCCTGCCAACTCCTGAGGACGAGGACGGATCTGCCGACCTGTCCTATATACTGGGTGTAGCAAACGATATAGGCGATCTGATCTCAGGTTATAAGATCATTGTAGATAAGAGCACCGTTCCCGTAGGAACAGCCGATCAGGTACGTGAGGTCATTGCGGCAAAAACCGACCAGGAATTCGATGTAGTTTCAAATCCTGAGTTTTTACGTGAAGGATTTGCAGTTGATGATTTTCTCAAACCGGAACGCATTATCATAGGATCTAGCTCCGAACGAGCAACCGATACCATGAAACGCATTTACAAACCGTTTGTCAGATCCGGAAATCCGATAATCATCATGGACGAGCGTTCAGCCGAATTGACGAAATATGCGGCCAATTCTTTCCTGGCTACGAAGATCACTTTCATGAATGAAATTGCCAATTTTTGTGAGAAGGTTGGTGCAGATGTGGATAAGGTGCGTGTTGGAATGGGAACGGATTCAAGGATCGGGAAGCGGTTTTTGTTTCCGGGGATTGGCTATGGCGGATCTTGTTTCCCAAAAGATGTAAAGGCTTTATATAAATCCGGGAATGACGAAGGATATCATTTCAATATTTTGGAATCGGTAATAAAGGTGAACGATCGGCAAAAACGTATCTTGATCCCAAGAATAAAGGATTATTTCGAAGGTAATCTAAAAGGGAGAACGATCGCAATCTGGGGGCTGGCGTTTAAACCGGAAACCGATGACATACGCGAAGCGCCTTCACTTTATATGATTGAAGAGCTTTTATCTCTTGGGGCGAATATCAGGGTATTCGACCCAGAAGCTATGGATAATGTAAAGCGCAAATTCGGAGATCAGATCACCTACGCAAAATCGATGTACGATGCAACAGAAGGGGCAGATGCTTTGGTGATTAGTACAGAATGGAGTATATTCAGAACACCTGATTTCCAAAGATTGAGGTCTAAACTGGTTTCCCCGGTTATTTTTGACGGGAGGAATCTGTATGACATTGAGGATGTGGCCAGTGAAGGCTTTTTTTACAGCTCGATTGGAAGAATGAAAGTTGATTAATGCCTGAAAGAATATTAATAACAGGAGCGGCGGGCTTTTTAGGCTCACATTTGTGCGACCGATTCATATCGGAAAATTTCGATGTGATCGGGATGGACAATTTCATTACAGGAGATGTGCACAATATCGAGCATCTCAGCAAGTTCCCAAATTTCGAGTTCATTGAACACGATGTAACCGAATTCGTTAAGATAGAGGGCCCTCTTGATTATATTCTGCACTTTGCTTCACCTGCAAGTCCCATTGATTATTTAAAAATCCCGATCCAGACCTTAAAGGTTGGCTCACTTGGAACTCACAATTTGCTTGGTCTTGCCAAAGCAAAGCAGGCAAGAATATTGATCGCTTCAACCTCCGAGGTATATGGCGATCCACTTGTGCATCCGCAACCTGAAAGTTACTATGGTAATGTAAATACCATTGGGCCAAGAGGGGTTTATGATGAAGCCAAACGGTTTCAGGAATCAATAACAATGGCCTATCACCGTTTTCACGGATTGGAAACACGAATAGTTCGAATTTTTAATACCTATGGCCCTCGAATGCGACTTAATGATGGCCGTGTTATTCCGGCATTTATGGGTCAGGCATTGAGAGGTGAAGACCTAACTGTATTTGGCGATGGCCTCCAGACAAGATCGTTTTGTTATGTAGATGACCAGGTGGAAGGAATTTATCGATTGTTATTTTCAGATTATGTGTATCCAGTAAATATTGGAAATCCCGATGAAATTTCCATCATCGATTTTGCTGAGGAAATCATTAAACTAACAGGAACCGATCAAAAGATCGTATACAAAGAATTGCCTACTAACGATCCATTGCAACGACAACCAGATATTTCATTAGCAAAAAAATTGTTGGGATGGGAACCAAGGATGCCACGAGCGGAAGGCATGCAAATAACATTTGATTATTTTAATAGTTTATCAGAAGAGCGCTTGCATAAGCGAGAGCATAAAGATTTTTCAAACCATATAAGAAAGTAGTGAGTCTTTTTAAACATGGACGTTATTCGGGTTATTTAAGGCCCATTTCCTATCTCATTGATTTGAGCATAATCAATGTACTTGCTATTTTTTACTTTTTTGAAAACATCACCCCGTTTAAGTATGTGGCCTTTATTTCACTTTCATGGGTTTTCCTTTCGGTTGCCTCTAAGTTCTATGGGGTATATCGTTACACTCGCGAAGTAACCATCCTGGCATTGATCCTAAGGCAGTTCGTGCTGTTTACCATGATCGTTTTCGCTTTTAACGGCTATTTTGAGGAAATGGATTTCATACCGTCCACGATCTTTAAATATACCCTTTCAGTCTTCTTATTGATCACCATTTTTAAGTTTACGATCTATTATTTGCTTCAAAAATACAGGGCGGAATTCGGTGGGAATTACCGAACAACTGTGATCCTGGGCCAAAACAAGAATACTATGGCCCTGGAAGGTTTCTTTAAGAAGAATCCGGAATATGGATATTTACACAAAAGAAGCTTTAGCTTTAATGGCAGCTCTGATGACGAGTTACAGAGGTGTTTTGAATATGTAAACCAGGAGAATATCGATGAAATATATTGTTCTATTTCCGAGTTGAGTTCGAACCAGATAAGCCGGGTGGTTGATTTTGCCGATAACAACCTTAAGATTTTGAAATTTCTACCGGACAATAAAGAAATCTATGCGAAGAAGCTGAAATACGAGCATTACGATTATATTCCAATATTATCGCTGCGCAATATCCCGCTTCAGGACTCATTTAACCAGTTCATCAAAAGGATGTTCGATATATTATTCTCCTCTGCGGTGATCGTGTTTCTGTTATCCTGGCTAACACCCTTGGTCGCCATCTTGATCAAACTGGAATCTCGCGGTCCGGTATTCTTCAAGCAGTCGAGAAATGGATTTAACTACAAGGAATTCGATTGCTATAAGTTCAGGTCAATGACACCGAATAAAAATGCACATTTGCATCAGGCAACCAGGGACGACGAACGGGTAACCAGGGTTGGCCGGTTTATGCGTAAGACAAGTATTGACGAATTACCTCAATTCTTCAATGTATTATTCGGGGACATGTCTGTGGTAGGGCCAAGACCACACATGGTAAGCCATACGAATATGTATGCCAGGAAGATCGATAAATTCATGGTTCGTCATTTTGTAAAGCCTGGAATTACCGGACTGGCCCAGATCAGTGGATTTAGAGGTGAGGTAGAATCGGATAAGGACATAATCGGACGCGTGAAATATGACATTTTCTACATTGAAAACTGGTCCCTGCTGCTTGACACAAAAATTATCTTTCAAACCTTCCTGAATGCGGTCAAAGGAGAAGAAAAGGCTTATTGATCGGGTTCGCTAAGTACTGCTATTAATCCATCCAGTTGTTTATTAAAATCGAATCGGTCAATTGCCGCCGTTCTGATTTGACTCCTGAATTTGGCATTCAGCTGCGATTTTGAAATGCTCTGTAAAACCCGGTTTAGCTCTTTATAATCACCTGCTTCAGCAATCCACCCTAACTTATGCTCCCTAACAATGTCTTCTCCTTCTCCACCACCGAAATACAATATAGGAAGACCTAATTTGGCATATTCAAAGATCTTCGAAGGAACAGAACCATATATTCTTTTAAGTAATGGGATTATGGTCATGTCATATTGTACAAGAGTTTTATGCAGATCCGACCGACTCAGCTCACCATGGTAGGTGATAGGTTGTTCTTTGTTTGATGCTATAAAGGCTTCGATGTCTTCCTTTTCAGGGCCTGTTCCGTAGATATGGAATTCAATATTGCTGAGGTCAATGGCTTTACAAAGCTCAAAGATGCCCTGGGCCACACCAAGCAGCCCGGCATAAACCAGCTTGATCTTATCACCGGAAGATGAACTCACCTCAACCGGTGTTGAATGGATTTCCGGAAAATTACGGTAGAGGAACTTTTTCTTTTGTGGAACGATGTCTGAAACATGTGAAAGGATTTCCATGCTCTGTCCCATTATCAGGTTAGGCCGTTTATAATTTGACCGTTCAATACGTTGTAATAATTTATAAGTCAGTCCCGGTTTAAAGGCACCTAATTTAAGTCCGGCCAATGGCCAAAGATCACTTATATTAAGAACAAGTGTACGCCTTTTCCGCCTTGAACATAACAGTGCAGTGTAGGCAACCAATATTGGAGGCGATTGCACTATTACCAGTTTGGGAGCCTTATTGGATATAAAATACCGGAAAAGGCTAATGCTGAAGGAGAGCATGGAAAATAGCCGGAGAAACTTATTCTTTGACCTGCTGGCATAGATCCAGAGTCGTTTAACGGTCACCCCATCTATGATTTCCGTCCTCTTTTCTTTGCTTTTGTATTCATCAAAAATCTGACCGTGAGGATAGTTAGGCAGCGGCGCAACAACTGTGGTTTTGTAACCATGTTCGGCAAGGCCAACCGCCAGGTGATGTATCCGGTTGGATGCCGCTCCTGTCTCCGGAGGAAAATAAGAGGTTATGATTAGCAGCTCATTCATTAAAGCTCATAAATCTCAATCAGATGATCGACGATTCGTGTTGCGGCATGCCCATCCCAAAGTTCGGGTATCAACCCCTTTGGCCAATCGCCTTCAAGAATTCCAGTTAGTGCTTTTTTAATCTTCTCACTATCATGTCCAACCAGGACATTGGTGCCGATCTCGCATGTTTCAGGACGTTCGGTATTTTCTCTTAATGTGATACAAGGCACATGCATAACGGTAGTCTCTTCGGTAATTCCTCCCGAATCAGTCAATACGCCTTTAGCATGCTTAACAAGATAATTGAACTCCAGGTAGCCCATCGGTGTTACAAAATGTAGATTCTCAAATTCCAGGCCTTGTTCATCCAGCATCAGCCTCGTTCTGGGATGCACTGGAAATACGATAGGAAGGCCTCCGCAATTTTCGGTGATCGTCCTTAAGATAGACTTCAGGATCCTGCTTTCGTCCACGTTGCTCGGCCTATGCATGGTAAGTACGAAGTAAGACCGTTCAGCCAGATTGAGCGTCGACCAGATTTCCGGTTTTGAAAAACGCTCTTCATGCTTTCTGAGGGTGTCTATCATTACGTTACCAACAAAATATACCTGATCTTCATCTGCACCTGCGTTGATGAGATTACTATTGGCATGAACGGAGGTGGTAAAAAAGTAATCCGTAAGGCTATCTGTAACGATCCTGTTGATCTCCTCGGGCATACGCATGTCGCCAGAACGTATTCCGGCCTCAACATGAGCAACTTTTACTCCCGCCTTTTTGGAAACGATAGCGCATGCCATAGTGGAATTCACATCACCTACAACCATGACAAGATCGCTTGGATTTTCTTCAAGTTCGTTTTCGAAACCTATCATAATAGCGGCCGTCTGCTCGGCCTGAGAACCGCTTTTGGCATTCAGGTTAGCATGAGGATAAGGAATACCAAGCTCGTGAAAAAAAGTATCGCTAAGGTTTTTATCGTAATGTTGCCCGGTATGAACCAACCTATAGCCAATTTCTCGGCCCAATCCACTGGCTTTTTCAATGGCGCTGATAATTGGTGCTATCTTCATGAAATTAGGGCGCGCCCCAGCAACAATGGTTACTTTCATACAGAAGGATTTATATAGGAAGTGAATTGTTTCAGTTTTCCACTGACAGTCCGATCCAGGAATTCCTTTCTCTCAAAGGTAATATCTATCCCGGATTCCAGGTAGTTTTCCATTTCTTTTTTAATGACTTGGAGTTTTTCCCGGGACAAGGGCTCATGACTTGCATAGGTAACCTTAAAATGATCAAGCTGTAATTGCTCAATGATAAACTCCTTAACATTGCCATCGTCTTCAATAATACTTTTTGTGATATAATAGAAAGTCAGTCCGGCAGCAGTTTTGCCACTCGGTAAAACAGCAATGTCATTGGTCCGTCCGGTCAGTGATCTCAGGATTGGCAACTTTGCGGTACTTGCCTCGTCGAGAGTTCCGATATCGCCAATGTCATAGCGTATGAACGGATGGGCCTTATTGAAGAAAGAAGTAATGACTATGCGCCCTTCTTCTCCATGTGGAACAGATCGGTTTTGATCATCTACAATCTCTACATAAAGGGTCTCGCTGTTCAATTGAAGATCACCATTGGTATTTTCGAATGCGATAAGATCCAACTCAGAGGCGCCATATTCGTTGATAACAGGCACGTCAAACTGCTTTTCCATCAATCTTTTGTCAGCTTCAAATAACATCTCTGAAGTTACCATGCAATAGCTGAGACTCGGACAAACAGAAGTTAGAACAATACCCTTTCGTTCAAGAAATTTAGCGAACTGCACAATGGGGCTTGTATATCCATTGATATAAACAAACGGGGTTTCCGAAAATTTTTTGAGACATTTCTCAAAGGCTTCATCACTAAGGTCAAATACAGTAAACCGGTATCGGTTGCTGAAAAAATCTTTTAGCCGCTCTTTCATTTTGCCTTTGGGATCCAATGGGATACCGAAGAACCGGGCCTGCAATGAACTGTTGAAATCGATATCATACCATGAAAACCGATCTATGATCTCGGCCCAGGTCAGGGCATGAGCCCATTTATCCTTGGCAAACACAAATGGATCTCCGGAAGAGCCGGATGTTTTATTGACATAAACAGATTTTATTGAATACCCCTTGCTAAGTCGATTCTTAAGCGGTTGCTGAAGATCACGTTTGGTCATAACAGGAACGTCATTCCAGTCGTAATAATCTTCAAGTTGGCAAAAGGAACTGTAGAAAGGATTGTTGCCAATATGAAACTCAAAAATGTTTTTTAAGGAGTCTGAAACATATTTGGAATACGCTTCTTCAGGGATCGATTGGATTTCAGATAGCTTCGCTTTGGCTTTTTCTATTTGATAGCCGTTAAAGCGTAAAGAATAATCGAATAATTTCAAAGTACCAATCGGTAAATAATGTTTCTGTAAATTAATTATTTTTTAAACTTAAAAGCAATTATTTTTGCCCTTTAAAACGGGGGAAATGAACATTTTGATCATTGGTTCAGGAGGGCGCGAACATACTTTTGCCTGGAAAATAGTACAAAGCCAACTTTGTGATAAACTTTATGTTGCACCTGGGAATTCGGGTACAGCTCAAATAGCTGCCAATTACTCTATCGATGTTAATGACTTCCAGGCTTTAAAGAAACTTGTTCAGGAAAAGGAAATAAAAATGGTCGTTGTTGGCCCGGAAGCTCCCCTGGTAGGCGGGATTAAAGATTTTTTTGATGCCGATGCTGAATTGTCTGAGGTAATGGTGATCGGACCAGCTAAACAAGGGGCTCTTTTGGAAGGCAGTAAAGAATTTGCCAAGCGGTTCATGGCAAGACACAGCATCCCTACAGCAGCATACCAAAGTTTTAATGCGGGAACATTAGAAGACGGTTATGCATTTCTTGAAACCCTGACTCCGCCATATGTACTGAAAGCTGATGGACTGGCTGCAGGAAAAGGCGTACTCATTCTCAATGACTTAGCCGAGGCGAAGGCAGAATTGAATGAAATGCTTACCCAAAGCAAGTTCGGAGCGGCAAGTCAAACGGTTGTCATCGAGGAATTCCTTTCGGGTATTGAACTGAGCTGTTTTGTTCTCACCGATGGGTCATCTTACAAGATCTTACCCCTGGCCAAAGATTATAAACGAATTGGTGAAGGCGACACCGGCCTTAATACCGGTGGCATGGGAGCCATATCTCCTGTTTCGTTTGTGAATGAAGATTTTCTTGATAAGATCGAAAGACAGATCGTAATTCCGACAGTTAAGGGGATCGAAGCAGAGCAGATCGACTACAAGGGCTTCATCTTCATCGGGCTGATAAAAGTTGGGGATGATCCCTATGTGATTGAATATAATGTACGAATGGGAGATCCAGAAACCGAAGTTGTACTTCCACGACTGAAGAATGATCTTGTTGTCCTTTTCCAGTCTCTTCATGACGGCTCTTTAAATGAAAGAGAGATCGAAATCGATGACAGAGCCGCGGCAACGGTCATGCTAGTTTCTGGCGGGTATCCGGAAAAATATGAAAAAGGAAAAGTTATAAAAGGCATTGAACAGGTGGAAAACTCCCTGCTTTTTCATGCTGGTGCAGTACGAAAAAATGGTAATACAGTTACCGCCGGAGGCCGGGTTATGGCTGTTACTTCATATGGTTCAGGTTTTAAGGAAGCCCTGGAAAAGTCGTATCGAAGCATCGAAGCCATCGATTTTGAAAAGATGTATTATAGGAAAGATTTAGGGTTCGACCTATAGATAGGAATGAGCAGTTATGCTCTTATCTTCTTCTCCTCTGTCGTTGGCGCCTTTTAATTCACGCATCCAGTACAGGAATGCAACAATCCCTATTAAAAACAAGATCCACGACACCATATTGGACATCCACCAATTCTCGGTATCCAATGCTCTTAACGCATCAAACGGGGCAAAGAGAACGTCAACAAATAGGTCCTGAATAGCGAAAAAGAAATCTTTCATGGTATAATCTTATATTTATAACGCGAATATACGAACTCTTTGAATGATTACAAGATTTTTCAGCACTTCAAAACCCATTCATCTCGTGATCATTTCAATCGCCTTATTGGGTTTATTTATCATCAGCCGTTTTTCAAATTATGCAGATGGATTTAGTTTATTACTTCTTGCGAAAGAGTTGTTGATGTTTTCGGCAGCATTATTCTCGGTAATGATACTCGCCTTCTTTGTCACCAAAAACAAATTGACCTCCCGGAACAGTTATAAGATCCTGCTTTTCTTTTTGTTCCTGGCCATTTTTCCTGAAACACTCAGACAAGACAACATCCTGCTGTCGAATTTCTTTGTGCTTCTTGCGTTTAGGCGCATTTTCAGCCTTAACTCAAACCTGAGGGCAAAGATAAAATTGTTCGATGCTGGCCTGTGGATATCCCTGGCTTCCTTGTTTTATTTTGGATCCATACTCTTCTTTGCGATCATTTTTGCTGCTATCATGTTGTTTTCGATTTCCAGTGTCAAAAACTGGATCGTTCCGGTTTTAGGAATGCTCTGTGTGCTTGTAATTTTGGTTTGCTATAATATCGTAGTAAACGACTCCTACGGGAATTTGGCAGGGCTGGTGCAATCACTGAGTTTTGATTATTCAGCCTACAATAGGATGGATTTCATTGTTGGCACTACCATTTTCATATCCTTTAGCGTTTGGGCAACATTCTTTTATGTTCAAAGCTTTTCAGAGAAGTTGAAGGCTTCTAAGGCATCTCATAACCTGGTTTTATTCGCAACGATAATTGCCCTGGTCATCATTAGCATATCTTCAGAGAAATCCGGGAGTGAATTCATTTTTCTCTTTGCACCAATTGCAATAGTAATGTCCAATTATTTAGAAGGCGTATCCGAAAAATGGTTCGGAGAGATCTTCGTTTGGCTATTGATCATAACCCCAATTGCACGATTAGTGCTGTAGCTTTTCTCCATATGCCAGATCACCGGCATCTCCAAGACCAGGGACGATATAAGCATAATCACTTAAAGCCGGATCGATGTCTGCAATCCACAGATGGGAATTCTCTGGAAAAATGGATTTCACATAATCAACACCTTGTTTGGCCCCAATCACACTGATGACGTGAATAGTAGAAGGGATTCCGTACTGTAATAAGGATTCATAGGTCAGATGGATGGATTTACCACTTGCTAGCATGGGATCGATCAAAATAAGGGTTTTATCGTTAAGGTCGGGGCAAGCAACATACTCTACTATGATCTGAAATTCTGATGGGTCCTCCTTATCATGCTTTCTAAATGCGGAGATAAAAGCACTGTCTGCTTCATCTAAATAATTCAGAACACCATGGTGAAGGGTCAAACCTGCTCTTAATACGGAACAGATAACAAGTTTCTCCTTTGGCAGGCCAATGGTCTTCTCGCCTAATGGTGTAGTGCAGATCTCTTCGGAAAAGGAAAAGGTTTTACTCATTTCATAGGCCAAAATTTCTCCAATGCGCTCAATGTTATGTCGAAATCTTCGGCGATCGGATTGAATGGTCTTACTCCTAAGTTCGAAAAGGAATTTAGAAAGGATTGAATTGCTATCAGACAGATTATGAACTTGCATATCAAGAGTAATTTTTGGTTTATGAGGTTTATAGGTCAGGCTTACCCCATATGGAGTATTCAAGATACTAAAATTCATGGGGAACATGACTTTGCTCAGGAAGTTTGTCGACAAATTTGATTAGCTTTGACCTCTAAATAAACAGCTTATGTTTTCGGATAAAGCGAATTCAATTTTTCAGGAAGCCATATCAAATTACAAGATCTTAAATACTGTAGATCAGCCATTTACCAACATATATGATCAGGATGACGACTTAATTGCCCACTTATTGTATCGGAAATGCTGGATAGATACTGTCCAGTGGGCATATGAAGACATCATAAGGGACCCTAATATAGACCCAATTGCTGCCTTGAAGCTCAAGAGAAAGATCGATGCTTCAAACCAGGATCGTACGGATACGGTTGAGTTCATCGACAGTTATTTCCTCAACAAATATGCTGATGTAGAAGTTAAGCCGGATGCTAAGATAAATTCCGAAAGCCCTGCCTGGGCCATTGACAGGCTATCCATTCTTGCGCTCAAAATATACCACATGCATCTTGAAACGGTCAGAGAAGACGCCACCGAAGAACACCGGAACGCATGCCAGGCTAAACTGGACGTATTGCTTGAACAACGACAGGATCTTTCAACTGCCATAGACGATCTGCTTCAGGATGTAGCTAGCGGCAATAAGTACATGAAGGTCTATAAGCAGATGAAGATGTATAATGATGAAGAATTAAATCCTGTCCTAAGAGGGAACAAATAGATCCCGGTTAAAATATAATTCCTTGGATGGCCAATCCTATCAATCATATTCTGGTAATCCGTTTGTCGGCATTAGGCGATGCTGCTATGCTCACTCCTGTTCTCCGAGCATTGAAGGCCCAATATAAGGACGTTGAACTTACCGTTTTGACAAAACCATTTCTTCAGCCTGTTTTTCGGGAAGTTGAAGGGGTAAATGTTATTGCTGCCGATGTGAAAAACGATCATAAAGGCCTTCTCGGCATGATCAGGCTGTCGAAAGAACTTAGAAAACTTGGCGTAGATTCGGTGGCCGACTGCCATAATGTACTTCGAACAAATATCATCAAAAGATTACTCTTCAAACGACCATTTATCCAGATCGATAAAGGCAGGAAAGCGAAAAAAAATCTCGTTACCGGCAGGAAATTCAAACAACTGAAATCCACGCATCAGCGATATGCCGACGTTTTTGAAAAACTTGGATTCTCCCTTGACCTGTCGAATCCGGAATTTCCTGCTAATAAGGAAATGTCACATAAAGCTAAAAGTCTTTTAGGACCGGTTACTGACCAAATGATCGGGATTGCCCCTTTTGCCGCATTCGAAGGAAAGACGTATCCATTAGACCTTATGGAACAGGTGATTTCGGAGTTGAGCCATAGTGTTAAGGTTGTGTTGTTCGGTGGTGGTAATACGGAAATACAGTTCCTTGATGTCATTGCAAAGAAATACGCCAATGTGATCAACCTTGCCGGTAAATTATCTCTTGCTGAGGAACTTGATGTCATTTCGAATCTTGAACTGATGATTGGCATGGACTCGGGGAATGCGCATTTGGCAGCAATGTATGGCGTGAAAACATTGACCTTATGGGGAGTAACCCATCCCTACGCCGGGTTCTATCCCTTTGATCAAGATCCTGAAAATGCACTTCTTGCCGATCGTAATGTCTACCCTAAAATACCCACTTCGATTTATGGAAATAAATGGCCCGAAGGTTATGAGAAAGCTATGTCAACAATAAAGCCTGAAGCGGTTATTAAAAAAGCAAAATACCTGATAACGGGCAATCAGACATCATCATAATCTATCTTTATAACCGAGGTTAGCGGTTGAGCCTGGCAGGTCAAAATAAGTCCTTCTTCAATTTCCGAATCCGTTAGAATGTTATTTTGTCGCATCATGACCTCTCCTTCCGTCACACGCGCAATACAACTGCTGCATACACCACCCTGGCATGAATAAGGCGCATCGATCTTATTATTCAGGGCCACTTCCAGAATGGTCTTGGTATTAGGCATGATAAAGGAAGATTCTTCATAATCCAAAGTAACTGTTATCGCTGCATTGCCATCTCCTAAATCAATAGGCTGCTCAGACTTGGCTGTGCTGGTTGTAAACAATTCGTAGAAAACCTTTGAGGAGTCAACCCCTTTTTCAGAAAGCACATCTTGAATGGTATTGGTCATTTCTTCCGGTCCGCAGAGGTAAAACCGATCGGCTTGCTGTAGAGCATTCATTTGATTGAAGAAAAAATTGATCAAGGCCCGATCAATTCTTCCAAACTTAGCATCGGCTTCATCAGTCTGGCTGTAAACCAATTGTAGTTCGAATCGATTCGGAAATTTACTTTGAAGGTCTTTCAATTCATTCAGAAAGATTGTTTGCTCCGGGCTTTTATTCCCATATAGCAATACAACCTTGCTATTTGGCTCCTGGTTCAGCAAGGTGCGAATAATTCCCATTATAGGGGTGATGCCGCTGCCCGCGGCAAAACAAACTACGGTTCTGGAAGCCGTTGGCTCCGGTTCAAAAATAAATCTGCCATTTGGCGTGGAAACATCTAGAAAATCACCAGCAGTCAACAGCTTGTTTGCATAGGAAGAAAATCGGCCATTTTCAACAGCCTTGACCACAACGGTTAATGGC
>CAJIBQ010000059.1_pt1 | contig 16221 bp, 19 predicted proteins | sample 9199391 | NCBI WGS metagenome assembly CAJIBQ01 (sample SAMEA7708309, study PRJEB35096) | sediment metagenome | biome: marine neritic benthic zone biome [ENVO:01000025]; feature: sediment [ENVO:00002007]; material: shallow marine sediment [ENVO:03000034] sea grass bed [ENVO_01000059] ... | reverse complement strand
TGCTCTTGGTAATCAGTTAACTAAAGAAAAAATAAATCAAATTAATTTGTTGGATTCCATACCATACGAAGCCCCGGAATCGATTCCTGCAGATGAAATTGAGGTGGTTGATGAAGAGGTGGTTAGAGAACCTGAAAAATCAGCTAAAAAGAGCAATCCAAAATCTGGGAATGGTCAGGCTAAATCCAAAGACCTGGACATCGGTGATGATGGACAGATCAACCTGTTTTAATCGTAAACTTCGACTTTTATTTTTCGATCTTCTCAAAAGAGGTTACAATACCACGAATCAGTGCCGAACTGAAGCCATGATGCTCCATTTCGTTCAATCCTGCAATTGTACATCCTTTGGGGGTAGTTACCTTATCGATCTCAAATTCAGGATGTTGTTTGCGTTCGATCAGCAATTGTGAAGCACCTTTAACTGTTTGATTGACAATTTCATTAGCCGTGTTGGCATCGAAACCAATTTCAATCCCTCCTTGCACCATGGCCCGCATAAAACGCATAACAAATGCAATTCCACAGGCTCCCAAAACAGTTGCCGCTTCCATCAGTTCCTCTTCGATATAGATATTACTACCGATAAGCCCGAAGAAAAAATCCACGGCTTTTTCATCATCATCCTTGGCATATTTGGAACACAGGCATGTAAGCGATTCATTTACATCGGCTCCAGTATTGGGCATGGCACGAAATATCGGCATCTCTTTGCCTACGGTATCCTCGATCTGAGCGATAGAGATCCCGGTTGCAAGAGATACTAAGATATGGCGCTCAGGATCAAAACTGGACTTCAGCTCGCTCAGGATCTTCAGAATATTATGCGGTTTCAGGCTAACAATGATGATATCCGAACTTTTAATAGCCAATTCATTGTCTGCGGTAACGGTAACTCCTTCAGTTTTAAACCTATCTAAGGCTTCCAGGTGTCGTTTGGTTGCTGTAATATTCTGTGTTGGAAAGGTATGGTCGTCAACAAGACCTTTTAATATGGCCTGGCCCAGGTTTCCGCAACCAATAATTGCGACTTGCTTATCTATCATGATCTAAAAGATTGTCTTTAATTAGAGCTGCAAAGATACATGAGAAGGCTTAATAATCAACATAAGTATGTAAGTCCCAAATCAAAAAAATAACTGTTACATGATCTAATTTTTCAAATATTGATTGGGAACATTTTTTGGTAAATAATCAATACCGTAAGCATGTTTAAGCAGCTTTTGTACCACACTGGATACGGTTGTTTCACTTCGGTGCATTTGAGGCAGCATACCCATCATGGCATAACTAATCGGATTCACCGCGGGTATCAAAGTTTCCCATTCGTAGGTTTTGCCCCAGATCAGACCCTTCACATTATGATGCAAATCCGCTCCATGTTCAATCAGGAAATCTATCATTTCGGCAGATTGATTGTTATTCTGGTTTACGGTATGAAAAATTGGGGTCTGTCCACCAAAGCCAAAATCATCTACAAGGGCAATGGCATTGACATCAGCACCATGATTCAGTAATATTTGTGCACAGTCCAGGTGGTTGAATTCGGCGCATACGTGCATCAGGTTTACGCCTTCAAGGGGTGTATAACTGGCTCGAAGTGAAACCTTCCTTTGGACGAGCTGTTCGTCAACCTCGATCAATTCTGAAAGCAATTGGGAATCGTTAAGCAATACTGCCAAAAGGGATTTATTCTCGAATTCGAGACCATGGTCAACAAAGGCCTTAACACAGCGTTGAAATGCCGGACCACGGCCATATTCACTGGTCAGTTCCTCGATCAAAGGCCTGTCATTGAATTGCATGTTCGGACTTAATCCTCTTTCAAAACAACTTCGGATACCGTCTTCAGACAGCAGTTCAATCTCCAGGACAATTTCAGCAATCAGGTTTTGCATGCTTTTAGCTTAACAGCGTGCGGTCTTACGTTTTTTCCCAACAGTCCCTCTATTGACTACTTTATCAATATAGTCTACGGCTAAGGGTACCTTACAAGCTGTACCATCCATATCAACTGTGATCTTGCCGATTTTCTTAGCGGTGGCTACTGCATCGGTGTTCAAGGCTTGAACATAAGTACCAACGGCTATAACAAACCCATTCATGGTGTATCGTTCCCTGTTCTGTGCGCCATCAATAGTGTTCTCAACACGCTTCAAAAGGTCCCTGTAAGTGTCAAGCGGAATGTCATCATCTTCATTGACGGAAGTAAAATAGGCCAGGGTAGACCAGCCGGCGGAAGCGATATTCTCGTCTTTGGAATCTATCCATTTTAGGCCAAGTTCCAGCCCATGCGGTGTCTCAGCAGCTACCCATGGCACGGCATACTCACTCAGGTAGGACCAATAGGCGTTCTTAACCCAGTCTTCAAGGTCGGCTTTTGAAATTCGAGATTCATCGGCCATTAACCCGGCCAGGTACATCGCATCAGAATTTCCGGTTTTATAAAGATCGAGCGACAGCTCGTGGTTTTTCTTGGTTTTTTTTAGGTTCTTCTTTAAATCCTGGACTTTTACACCAAAGAAGGGTTCCCTGGCACCATGCCGCATGAGGGTTTGTTTGGTTCTTTCATCGGAATAGGATTCCAATTCCCGCATTACCTCTTCGCATGTCATCATGATTCCGAATTATTAATAAAATTGTTCAGGCGCCCATTGATAAAATACTCCCAGCCGGCCTGACAGCTTTCCCTGGTAAATTCTGGTATTTCATCAGGGAAGGTCTCTATTCCGTAATTAGAAAGCTTTAGCATGGTACCCGCGCTTTCATCAAAAAGCTCGAAGGTCACGAGGCCTTGACCTTCATATTCCCTGAACTTCCAGTCGTATGAGATCTTCTTTTCGGGAATGACTTCTCGAATGGTCCATTGATGAAGGAAATCGCGTCCTTCACTATGTATATTGAATTCGGTGTAAAAATCAACTTCTGGCTTGAAATCCGGAATATTATCAAAATACCATTTGACCATGGTATCCAAGTGGGTGATGGCTTTCCAGACCTCCGAACGTGGTGCATTGAAGTATTGAATCACTTCAACCGGTTCTTCTTGATAACTCATAATGAATGATTGAACTGATAATTTACGAAATTATTCAGGTCATGACAACCATTAAAATCAAATAAACATTATTAAGACAGTTGGGTATTCACAAACTTGGATCATAAACCGCAACGGCGATCTTTGAATCGGCCGTACCATAATAGAGGAACCACTTATCCCTGAAGAAGACCAATCCTTCAACAAAACAAACCTCGTTGACTTCACCCACTTTTTCATAGTCCTTGTCCGGATATATAAAGTATGATTCGGTTCTGTCTACGAGTTCATATGGTTTGGTTGCATTGAACAGTGCCTGGCCTGCTGCATAAGTAAATTTGGGCAATTCCGGGTCGTTAAAATTAGCTGCATTGCTGGCATTGTAGATCAATAGAACTCCGGCTTCCGTCAATAGGGCATAAGGCCCAGGTTCAACTAACCGGCTATCAAATTTCCCCATCCTGGGATGTAAGACCGAAATACGCTTCTCAGATTCTTCATTTTCAGCAACCGTCCAGTTGATCAGGTCCTCTGAACTTGCCATGAACAAATTCGTATCTCCAAAATACATCCAGTACTTCCCCTCGATCTTTTTGGCAACAATAGAATTGCCTTCAAGCTGACCTACTATAGCTCCGGCCTTTGACCAGGTATCCCGGTATTTATCATCCTTCATTACAAGACCGTGTTTTGTCCAGCTTTTCAAATCTTTTGAACTGGCCAGACTAAGCCGGGCTGTTTTACCATCGTATGACGTATAGGTCATGATATACGTTCCATCTTCACCCTGAACAATTCGAGGGTCTTCAACACCATCGAAATAGCAGAAATAACATGTTTCCGAATTGACCTGTTCACCTTCGATCTTTCTGTAATTCCACTCAAGGGTCATCATATTATCGTTGTCCGGGTAAAAAACAGGTTCTTCATATTTTGTAAAATGCAAGCCATCCAAACTCCAGGACATTCCAATTCTTGAAGTGCCATTGATGTCCTGTGCCCGATAGAGCAAAAATACAGTGTCGTTTCGAACCACGGCCGTTGGATTCAGTACATTCCGTTCTTCCCATTTCACATTTGAATTTGTTATGGGATCCAGGAAAGTCAGTTCAGTGGCAGGCTGAAGAATGGGGTTAATGCTGTCTGCCTTGCTGAAATATGGAAAAGCCCAATCGGTTTGTTCGCTCTCAGAAACCTCGGTTTCCTTTGGTTGTTGACACGAGGTCAACGCCAGTAGTAATAATAGTATGAGTTGTTTATACATGCCTTTTAGTTAGGTGGTCTAAATTTTTATATTCCCGAATTCCCAGGACATGGGTTTCGGAAGTTCATTCTGTCCATTAGCCAAATTGAGGCAAAGGCCAATCGAAATCAGGAAGATATATAGCTTCATTAATTCAATTTAGGTTCTGATGGATGTCTTGTCCAAACTGAAGAAGATAGTCGTTACAGTCGTATACGGCAAATTCACGCATGCCGTATTCAAAACTTTCAATGGGGTAACAGACTTTAACTTTTTCTTTCAATTCTGCCCAAATGAGATCAACGGTATCTGTATAGATATATAACCCTCCGGTAAGAAACGTATTGGGATGTTCTTCCTGTGTAAACCGCATGGAGAACATGATCACCACGTCATCGCGTTCCATCCTGGCCCAATCGTCGTTAACCTTATGTACGCATTTGAATCCAAGTACTTCTTCATAAAATTTGATGGTTTCCTCCAGATTATTGGTTTCCATCATGGGGATAAGTTCCTTTAAGCTCATTATCGAATGGATTTAACGGTTCAATATTTTTTCAAAACAACAACTGTTCTGTATTCCCCGATACTGACCATAATTGGGAATTGGCGTGTAGTTGTGTTTTTTATATAATGCTATGGCTTCTGGCTGGCGCTTCCCTGTTTCTAATACACAACGAGAATACGACAATTCTCTGGCCCAATTCTCAAGCTCATACAGTACTTTGGATGCGATACCCTTTCCGCGTTTAGCGGGTAGGGTATACATGCGTTTGATCTCCATACTGTTGTCATCGAAGGCTTTCATGGCCCCACAGCCTGCGAGTTCATCTTCATCGTAAACCAGAACGGCCTGGTTTAGGTTTTCGATACTGTTGAATTGACTGTAAAAACTATGATCTTCACCATCACGTTGTGCAAGATCTGCATCGAGTTTCTTGACCAATGCGATAAATTCAGGATTGGAAGAATCGGTCCGTTTTACAAGAAACATTAACAATAGCAATTAACCCTTTAAAATTACTATTATTTTCGGATAAAATCCAGCTTAAAATTTACGAATGACTTCCTCTGCAGTTTCGATGGAAATAATTTTGAAATCTGCGATGGAATCTCCTACGACGGCCACTTTAACTTTCCATTCTTCCCCCGAACGAATGCTGTCCGTAGATGCTGTAGTACTGCCGATCAATTCATTTTCCGCATTTAGCAGTTGGATAGTCATATGCACATCGGTGTATGTATGTTCGGCATTATTCTTTAAAGTTGCTTCGATGCTTTGACTTGCATCCTCCTCAAGGATGAGATCGGACTGGAGGATATTCAAATCGCTTTTTTCCTCTCCTTTCTTAAGAAGGCCAGTATAGATCAAGCCCACAATGATCAAAAATAAAATGGCAAAATAGAAATACTTGCGGTTCATAAATCAACAATATTAAAAAGGTCAATCGTCCATGATTTGATCGAGTAGCGGTACTTCTTTAATCGGGATTCTGTAGATATCTGAAGATCCCCGCCGGTAACTGTTAAAATACAAATATTTATGCTCATAATCAATCCAAGGGCCGTAATCGTAGGCAAATGAATTCACCGTCTGACCAAGATTCTGCGGTTTTGACCAGGAGGTATCTTGCTTTATCGACAAATAGATATCATCTGCACCTAATGTATCCTCCCTGTCAGTCGAAACGAAAAGAATAAAGCGCTCTTCTGGATCCACAAACACATCGGCTTCGCTCAATTCAGTATTGATGGTTGATCCCAGGTTTACAACACTGACCTCAGCTGATTCATTATCGATTTGAGCCCGGTAAAGATCAGAACGTCCGAAGCCTCCTTCTCGGTTGTAAGACACATAGTAAATAATCCCTTCATCGGTTACCGCGCCGTGGTAGTCGCCAATTGAATCTATATTAACCGGGTTAGGAAGCTTGTAGGGTTGACCCCAATTCCCATCATTTTCTTTATCACTAAACCAAAGATTTTTCTTCCCTGTTTTGCCATTGGGTTTATCTGATCGGTTCGAAGTGAACAGCATACTTCTTCCATTAAAACTGAGGTAAGGGGCCGAGTTGTTATAATCGCCGTTAATCGATAAGGTATCAACCTCTCCCCAGGAACCAGAGTCGTCCAGAGCACTCGACAAAATATCATTTCCTCGGCTGAAGTATAACGTATTATTCATAACATCAAAAGAGGGAAAAGATTCATCTTCACTTGTGGAAACAATCCCTTTCCCTATTGGGTGGAGATGGAGCAATACCTTGAGCTTTTCGGAAGGGATATCTTCGGCAGATGTCATAATATCGGCTTCAATTCCAAAATATTTGAATTTGCCAACCCAGATTTCATCTGTTGTATAGCCTAGCTTGAGAAAATTATTTCCGGCTAAATTAAAAACAAGGGAGTCTGAATTTGCTTTGATCAGTTCTAATGGAAAAATACGGGAACGCTTGCCGTTTAATTCCAGCTTTGCAATGCAGTCATCATCTTTATATACGATATCCAGGATGCCAGATTCAAAATTCTTATTATTCGTAACCTGAAGCTCATATCTGGCTGAAGGATCAAAATCGATATTATTGCAACTCCAAACTAATAGAGTAAGCAAGAAAAATGTTCTATACATTAAAAAAAACTGAAATTCGATTACAAAATAAAATGGATTAATCAAGGTATTAAAAGTAAGTATATGGATCAGATATTAGAGTCCATTAAAATTCGCCAAATCCCATCTTCTTCCTTTACCCATATCAAAACATACTTGCCCCCGTATGAGCCTGAACACAGTCCAATTTCAAAAGCAATGTTCTCATTCACCGGCTGAACTATCCATGGGTCAAGCTTAAGCGAATAATTCTCATTGGACATGTACTGATACTCACTTATTATGCCTCGCCGTCCAACGATCATGGGTTTGTGGTTATAGTACATGGACTTATTTGCATATAGATCATTTACCAGGCCATCTACATCATGAGCATTGCATAATTCCATCCAACGGCTCCGCCTTTCATCGAGAACTGACTGATCCATGGCTGGATCTGAGACCTTCTCGAAGAATTCTAATTCCCGTTTTAGGGTACTATCGGTAACATCCCAAATTATTAAATGCTTTATTTCCATACCATCAGAAGTATGAAAACCACCGATCTCATAGAATTTCTCTCCTTTATTATTGGCCTGGATTCGCTTATCGATATAAACCGAATCGATCTTGAAATCACGAGGAGCATATTTGGTTGCGATCCCGGATGAAGAAAATGCATTTATGCCACCCATATCCAATTTATAAGCTGAAGGTAAGTACAGGTCGGCGATGTCTAAATTCTCGTTCAGCGTTTTTTGCCAGAGTTCATTTTCACCAATTGTGACTTGAATATCATTTTCTTCGGATTCAATGGTTCCAACAGGCTTTGTATCGGTTTTCTTGCATCCAAGGACAAGTATTGCAACACAAAGGTGCAGTATAAATTTAAGTTGCATCAGTAGTAGTTCTTTTTGTCCATCTAACGATCAAGGTGATCAGGGTAATCAACCATCCAACGGGGTAGGGAATGATCAGGGCAGCCCACCACCAGGATAATGTACTTTCGCCTCCAAATCCACCTAAGGATGATAGGTAGAACATGAAAGCCACACCGATAAAGATAAGAATGAATCCCCATAGAAAGGTCTTTCGGTAGCGGTCTTTATAATAATTTGTGACCAGGGCAAGAACCCCACTGCCAACCAATATAGCAACCGAGCCTTCCAAAGGATCAACTGCGCCTGCCAGCAACAGGATAATTCCGGTAATGACACCGTATTTTTTCCAACGTTTTGATCTATCCATATCCAAGTCTTTATAGACAAGAAGTCGCAAATCAACCGTATGGGAGAATTGAAGGTTGAGAGATTTCCAATTAAAGGTACAAAACCGGATAGTCAATACCAATTTAAAAGGTTCAGAAAAAACTGGTCCATGTAACATGAACCAGTCTTAATTATACCTTTTTAAATCTCGATCAAAATGGATTATGGCATTGGCATTTCGTTAGGCCAGTGATTCATTGCATCGAGAATACCACCCATTACAGCCATGGTAAGGATCCAATAAATAAGATCGATAATGATCAGTTTACCTTTCTTTTGTTCAAAGAGTCCGTTTGTAACCAGGACTGGCATAGCTACAACAATACCAAGGAAGAGTCCGTGGAAAGCTCCATGTTTAAAGGTGTCAAATTCACCTTCCTGTCCAGGAGCATTGTTGAAGTTCAAAAGGAAAAAGGCCAATAAGAACGACATAACAATTGAGACACCAAAGACAACTGCCATATTGCTCTTTTTGAGTTCTTCTTCGGTCTTACCAAGTGCTTTCATCCATGCGGTACCAACTACATTCTTGTTGTAGTAAATGAATCCAATGATCATTGGGGTTAGCGTCGCTATTACCAGCGAAATCCAGTTAACATTTTCCATAGTTTATTAGTTATAATTTATAATTAGTTGAAATGTCAGTCAGTGCAGATTAATAGGGTAGGATATTATAAATTTACTCAAATTTCATTAATCATCCCGAATGACTTATCTTCGGCCATTGAAAATAGGCCTGATCCAAGGCCTGAATTCACTAGTAAAATTCAGCAAAAATCGATGAGAAAATTTCTTCTGCTCTTCCTTATCAGTGGGTTAGTTTTAAGCTGTAAAGGGCCGCAATTGGAGTATTCGGCCGCCGCCGAACTCAATCCGTTTAAGATTTCCCCCTTGAGTGCCCAGATCACAATTAGTGCCGATAAACCCTGCAAGGCATCATATACCGTATTGGGTGACTCACCCTTTAGCCAGGCCTTTGAAACGGTTTCCAATGACCTGGTCATTCCGGTACTTGGGCTATATCCAAATACCGAGAATAAAGTATTGCTTACATTGGATTATTCAGGGGGTAAGGTAGAGGATACACTTACAATCAAAACCGGACGCTTGCCCAATGTATTTCCAACCATAGAGGTCAACAAAGCAGAAAGAGAAAAAATGGTAGCTGGATGGCATGGCAGCGATTTGCATTTTGCCAACAATGGAACTTTCAGATCCATCCCCATGATCTTTGATGATGAGGGACAGGTGCGGTGGGTTTTGGACCTCACTTTCCACGGAAAGATGGTTGCACCATTTCAAAGACTTCAGGATGGCTCAGTACTAATGGTAGGCAGGCACACCATCTATGAATTCGATATGCTGGGTCAGCAGACGAAAGTAAGTCGAATTCCAAATACACTCGGTATGCATCATGATGTACTGGAATTGCCAGATGGAACACTATTGATCTGTATTGGAACACGAGACGGAAAGATCAACCTGCATGGGAATCAGATCACTTCAGACAGCGATTTCATCATGCTCTATGACAGAACAAACAACCAGATATTAAAGACCTGGGACCTTGCCAAACATCTGGATGTGTCCAGGGATGACCTGAATTTCTTCAGGCCAGGCGATTGGTTGCATATGAATGGATTGGCATACGATGCACCCAGCGGGACAATTATCGTTTCGGCAAAGAACCAGGGCCTGATCAAGATCGGTTGGGAAGATGATTTAAAATGGATCATGGCACCACACAAGAATTGGGGAAAAGCGGGTAGGCAGGGAGATGGGCCGGAAACCAAGCCTTTTTTATTGACCGCCGTGGATGCCGATGGCAATCCGTATTCAAACGATGTTCAAATGGGTGATTCAAGCCCAGCCGATTTTGACTTCGTTTGGGGTCCGCATGCACCAAAGATCCTTCCGAACGGCAATCTGCTGGTGTTTGATAATGGTACGTATCGAAACTTCAACAATGAACGTAAATATTCAAGAGCGGTTGAATACAAGATTGACGAATCCGAAAAGACCGTACAGCAGGTCTGGCAATATGGGAAGGAGCGTGGTGACGAATTCTATTCGGCCATTGTCTCGGATGTTGATTTTCTTCTGGAAAAGAACAATGTATTAGTCACATCGGGATATATCTATCCAAATGACGAGCATCAGGGCAAGATCGTTGAAGTGGATTATGAAACCGGCGAGGTCGTATTTGAAGCCACCTTATACTTCAAATCCTTGAACGGGAGCAAGGCTGCTCAAACCTGGGGACAGACGGATATTCTTTACCGTTCTGAGCGAATGAAGCTTAAATACTGAATTCCTATTTGAAGTAGGACGCATAGTCTCCGGCAAATTGTTGCACCGTTCGCTGTTGTTTCCCTGTAAGCTTGTTGTAATCGGAACTGGGATCTAAAGTAGCTTGAGACCAATAGCTGCTCATTTTAGTGAGGTCATCGGCTAACCAGTCGGGTACACCGGCATCACGCATGGCCCCATTATGGGCATCCGGGGGAATGGCGACAGAGGAAATTTGTTTCTTTGTTGCACTACTTAAGGCAGAGGCAAATTCGTCATAGCTCAAAGCCTGCGGCCCTGTTATATCGTAAGTGCCATTATTGAATTCATCACTTAAGAGGCAGCAATAAGCGGCTTCAGCAATATCCCGTGTATCTACAAAAGGTATCTTGCCATTTCCCATGGATTGATAGAAAACACCCTGCTCCTTGATAGTTGGCAGATTCATCAGTATATTTTGCATAAAAGAATGCGGCCTGAGAATGACATAGTTCATACCACTTGATTTCAAATGATCTTCAATCTGACCATGCCAGTCGGCTAAATGAATTTCGGAACCAGTATTTGCACCAACTGCCGAGATCTTGACCACTTTTCTTACCCCTGAAGCTTTTGCTCTGTCAATGAGGCCGTTCTGATCTTCCACATTAGAAGGTCCGGCTCCTGTAAGCAGAAAAACAGTATCTGTGCCCTGAAGAGCTTTACCAACACTTTCCCAGTTGCCCAAAACTCCAATCGCTTTTTGGTCTTCTGTGAGATTCAAAGAAGCTGCTTTTTCTTCATTTCTCACAAGCGCTTTAAAATTTGCCTGATTTTCTTTTAATTTTTCTACCAATGCACGACCCGTAGTACCGGTGCCTCCAATGACGAGAATCTGATTTCCCATATTTTGATATTTAGTTGTTAAAGTCTATTAAAGATAATGAAAGTTCACTCTATTTGGGTTCGATGATCAGGACCACAGCTGTTGAATCGCCAATATTCAATGCCTGGTGCCATTCCACTCCTTCGCTGTAGTAATTTGCACCCGTTGGAAAGTCCACTTCACGAACACCTTCGGAATCTTCAATTCGAAATCTCGAGCCCTGAACAGCATAGGCGTAATGCGGCGGATGATAATGCTTTTCGTGACCTATTTGAGGTGCAAAGGTACATCTCAGGATCCGGAGCTCATCATTTTCTTCAAGCACTTCACAAACAGCTTGATTGTTCCAGCCAGCTAGTAGCGGATCGGGAAGATCATTTTTCGGTTTGCAGCTGAAACACAGGATTAATGAGCACAATAAACTTAGCTTGAGCATATTCATAGATTTATTCTGATTCAATGAATTTTGGCTCCTGCCTGTGCATAGTGCTTTGTTCATATCCATAGGCGATCTCTAGCAGCAGAGGTTCACTCCAGGCACGGCCAAAGAATGAGATGCCCACGGGTAAGTCGCCAACGAATCCCATTGGCACCGTGATATTCGGGTAACCTGCACGAGCGGCAGGTGAGGAGCTGCCCACATGAAAACTATCGCCATTCACCAGGTCTGTTTTCCAGGCAGGACCACCGGTTGGGGCTATTATGGCGTCCAGGTTGTGCTGATCCATAATACGGTCAATGCCATTATCACGGCTTCCCTTCATGAGTGCATTTAAATGACTGATATAGTCGTCAGAATCCAGGTCTTCTTTTTCAAGAGCCATTTCCAAAAAACGCTGATCGTGATATAAAAGTTCGATAGAATCCTCTTCATTAAAAGCGATCAACTCCTCCAAATTCTTAATGGGTGCATTTGGTCCAAGGGATTTGAAATAGTTGTTCAAGCCGTCTTTATACTCATATAACATGACCTGGAATGAATGACTGCCCATATTTTCTAAGGTGATTCGTTCTAACTCTACAATTTCAACGCCTTGAGTTTTCAATTGATAAACCGCCTTCTGCATCAGGGTGTCTACTTTATAATGCCGGCCTCGTGGCCTGGTATACCAACCAATTCTTTTGCCTTTAAGGCCATCTTTTGTTAGGAATTTAGTATAGTCTGTGAATGTTCTGTCAGCAGATTCCATGGTTTTTGCGTCTGATGAATCAACACCCACCATCGCTCCAAGACACACCGTGGCATCATAGAGATTTCGCGCCATAGGCCCTGCAGTATCTTGTGTAAAGGATATAGGGATGATCCCTGTTCTGCTCACAAGGCCTACTGTAGGTTTCACCCCAACCACGCCATTATTATTTGACGGACAAACTATGGATCCATTAGTTTCAGTACCAATGGCAACCATGCACAGATTGGCCGAAACTGCAGTACCCGAGCCCGAACTCGATCCACAGGGATTTCGATCCAGGACATAGGGGTTCTTGGTTTGGCCACCAAGACCACTCCAACCGCTCGAGGAGAGTTCACCTCTGAAATTGGCCCACTCACTCAGATTGGCTTTACCGATGATCACAGCTCCTGCCTCTCTGAGGGATTTAGCTACATAACTGTCCTTCAAGGGCTTTGATCCTAATAGAGCCCGAGATCCAGCAGTGGTCGACATTTTATCCTGTGTATCGATATTGTCCTTGAGCAGAATGACCATTCCCAATATAGGAAGCGCTTGCTTTTGCTCATCTGATAATCCATCCAGCGAATCGGCTATCACCATGGCATCGGGATTGATTTCCAAAACCGCATTCAAAGTTGGTCCACTATCATCTATTTCTGCAATTCGGTCAAGATAAACCTGAACCACCTCTTTTATGGTAAATGTGTTATCGAAGTATCCGGTTCGAAAAAAACCATAATCCTTTTCAACTACGTCAATAGCGGGTTGGTGGATTGTCGACTGAGCCGATCGATCACACGAATAAAAGCATAAAATAAGGACGAGATAAACACCTTTAAGGAACGGAATCTTACTAGAACTGATCATTAAATAAAGCGTATATAAAAACTTAATTATGAAGTATTTACAAAATATAAAAAAATAACTCACCCTATCAAAGACAAGTTATTTCCTTATTTCATTATTTCCGCATTCGAATACTTGATTCAATTGAGTTGAACCGGTGCCGGACCGTCCCATTCTGCTACACCCATACCTTCAAGGGACGCCTTTCGCAATGGTTCGACCGCGTCGTTCAATGCCTGGAAACCAAAATCTAATCCTGCAATCGTTCGTAACGGCCTGCTCCCTGGTGTCATGTTGATGAGTTTTTCAAAAATCTCAACGACGATCATCGGGTCAGTCGGTATGTTTTCATCTTCGAACATTTCCATGACCTGGTTAGCAAAACCTTCGCTAAATTCTCCAACATGCTTATAAGCATTAGCGATGGACTCTTCCATAGCCGGTGTCATATTATCGAAGAACTTGGTTGAGAACGGGCCTGGTTCAACCAATACCACGTCCACACCATGGGGAGACAATTCATATCGCATGGACTCGCTCATACCTTCAAGACCCCATTTCGATGCATGATAGATTCCAAATCCTGGGAATGCACCACGACCTGCAACCGAACTCACATTGATTATCAAGCCGCTATGACGGCCACGCATTCCGGGCAGAACTGCTTTAGATACTCTTAATGGGCCAACGATATTAAGATCCAGTTGATCAAGGCACTGCTTAGCTGAAAAGGCTTCCACAGGTCCGCCGAAACCACTGCCTGCATTGTTTATCAATACATCCACAATGGGAATTTGAGATACCGCCTTTTCAACACTTTCATCAGAACAGACATCCATTTCGAGGATATCGATCTGAAATTCATTCTCCTTGGCATACTCTCGAAGTTCATTGGCAGGACCAGAGTTTCTGCCTTCAACATCCCGCATGGTAGCATATACATGATTTCCTTTTGAGGCCAGATATTTCGCTGCATCGTAGCCAAAGCCAGAGCTACAGCCGGTAATTAAAATAGATTTCATAAAAAAAAATTTGATTGATTCGTAAGTTGCTATCGGGCAATATAATTGCCAGTAAAAGATCCTAATAAAGATACTAAATTATAAGGGCATCGCTTTAAGAAAACATTAAATTCAATCAACACTTTGAAATGACCCAAAAAGTTCAAATATCTCAAGGTCTATCGTACCAGGCTGAAATGTCCGCGATAGGTTCGTTTCGTTCCGTCAAGACTGACCAATTCGGCAGTGAACCAGTAATCTGATGCCAAAAGATTGTTACCATTGAAGGTGCCGTTCCAGCCATTTCCAGCCGGTGAAAGTTCCTTGACCAACTTGCCATATCGATTAAAGATCCGGATCCTGGAACTTTGATCATAAGACTGACTCCATCCTTTTATATTCCAGGTGTCGTTATAACCATCCCCGTTCGGAGTAAAGAACTTAGGAAAACCGAGAATGAATACCTCGATCTGTGCAATACCGCAACCATTTCTATCACGAATGAAGAGGGTATGATCCCCGGCGCCGACCTGGCTGAAGAACGGATCGTCCTGATAAGGACCATCAACATCATCCAATGCGAATTCATAATCTCCTAGACCAAGATTATTTCCTGAATTATCGATTGTTATGGTGTTATTATCGGACAATTCCGTAACCGTCAGATCTGAACTTGAGATTTCCGCTATGCCGGATTCAACCACATCAAAGAAAACGGGTACGGAAGAACAACCTTCTGAAGAAATGGCTTCAACACTGTATATACCTCCCGAACTGATAAGCGCTGTTGCTTCCTGGCCGATCAGGTTGCCCTGATCATCGCGCCATTCATAACTATAATCACCCTGAGGATTGAAAGTACTGAGTTCGACGGACTCCCCGTTCAAGCAAAATATAGAGGAGGTGTCGGCATCAAATTCAGGTCTCGGATTGACGATCAGATTCAGATGTGGACCAATTCCGAAACAGGCGCCATTATCCAGGCTCTCAACCCGCACATATAACAGTTCTGAAAAAGCTGTTGAATTCTGATAGTTCGTGGTATCCGTAATCTCGTTCTGTTCAAGTTGAGCATCGATCAAGTTGGTGTAGAATTGAACAATCAGATTCTGACCACCTGGAAACTGTTGAATAATTTGATCAAATGCCAGTGTCAGATCGAAAACGTGAAAGCCATCGTTATCATCATCATAATCGCAGCTTTCAAGCACTTCTATATATCCCTGAGGAAATGAAGTCGTGGAGACCTGTAATTCTAGCTCTGTCAGTCTGAAACAACCATTAGTCCGTTCGGTCCGCACATATATTGTATTGGAAATGGAGTTATTAAAGATCAAGGGATCGATCTGCTCAGTCCCGGATTCGGCTTCAGAAATGGTTAGATGATAACTGAATTGAAGATCACTAAGATCTTCCATTGTGATCAACAATTCCACTTCGCTCAGGCTAAAATCAGTGAATCCATCGGGTATTCCATCTTCATCGCAATTCTTGAATAGTAAAAAAGGTACGACCTCCGGTAATGCATCAACAGCAATTTCGAAAGAACCATCAGTGCTGCAATTGGTTGAAAGCAGATTGAAAATTCGGAAGTAAATGGTTTGACCAGCATTTATCGTATTGATATACTGTGATGGATTTGAAATCTGATCGGTCAACCCGGCATCCGTGAAATACGAAATGCCAAAATCATTCAGGGTAGAGCCGTTTAGTATAATATCTTCATTTGCCGTAAGATCGAATGTTGAAAACCCATTGGTATCATCCCCGTCTGAATCCGAATCACAGGAATTGAGATCCGGGATCTCATCAAGCATTGAAGACCTTATCATAAATGGAAATGATCTGAACTGGTATGATGTGCCTACCGGTGGTAATGCCTTGTCCCCGACAGATCCACTACAAAATGG
>CAJIBQ010000310.1_pt1 | contig 16322 bp, 9 predicted proteins | sample 9199391 | NCBI WGS metagenome assembly CAJIBQ01 (sample SAMEA7708309, study PRJEB35096) | sediment metagenome | biome: marine neritic benthic zone biome [ENVO:01000025]; feature: sediment [ENVO:00002007]; material: shallow marine sediment [ENVO:03000034] sea grass bed [ENVO_01000059] ... | reverse complement strand
AATGTAGCCCATTCCCACGCCTGTGACCCGACAAATACAAGTCCGAAAATAATGGTCAGGAATAGGTAAAGTGTGACTTTTCCTTTCTTCATAAGATGGCCAGCATCCACTGCCAGTACCATTGTAACCGAGGAAATGATCAGAATGAATGTCATGAAGGCCACGTAGATCATCGGGGCCGGTTCATGATAAAACGGGATATGGGTAAAAACCTCATCGGCAATAGGCCAGGAATCTATAAATTTAAACCTCGAGAAACCATAAGCAGCTAAAAATCCGGAAAAGGTCAAAGCATCCGAAACGATAAAGAACCACATCATCAGCTTTCCATAACTGGCCTGTAACGGCCTGTTTCCTCCACCCCAATTTTTACCTTCGGTTCCAGTGGTTACAACGGTAGAATCCATATGAGATTTTGATTTAAAAGATGCACAAAAATAATCAAATTATTCATCTAAAGAAATATAAAAAGAAAAAGAGGTAAAGCCAGAGTACATCGACGAAATGCCAGAAGGTTGAAGCCAGTTCAAAGCCCAGCATTTTTCCTTTCTTATAGCGCTGTTTATAATGATTATAAATTACCACAAACAGGCAGATCAAACCCGCTGCCACATGAATGATATGAAGCACGGCGATCACATAGATATACGACATGGTGATGTTGCTGGATTCGCCTGTGAAATAGTATCCTTGATCAATGATTTCGTTAAACCCATAAAACTGGCTGGCAATAAATGCGATTCCAAGGGCAATTGTTAGCCAAAGCATCCCTAAGCTAAGCGAACGATTTTCCTTCTTTAAAGCACGCTTTGAAATCCACATGGTCATACTGCTAAGTACGATCAAAACCGTACTCAATATAAAGGCCTTTGGTAAACTGAAATCTGTTAACCAATCATCCCGACTGCTACTTACTATGAATGCACTGGTAATTCCGGCAAATGACATGATCAGGGATGCAATCCCAAACCAGAGCATCATTTTCTTCGCCCGGTTTCTTTTTTCTTCTTGAGTACCTTGGGTTAAATCCATACTATCTTATAAACTTATCTGCAACATAAATAATCTGTACCAGCGTAATGTATGATACACTGGCCAACATCAATTGCCTGGCTGCTTTGGTGGTTCTTAAACTGAACAATCGAAATGCAAAATAAAGCATCCCCAAACCGGCCAGAAAGACCAAAGCCGCACCAACAATCGTCAATTGTAAACGACCGGTAAATCCAAACACAGGAATCACCGAAACCAAAATGGTCCAAACCGTGTATAATATGGTTTGTACGGCAGTGGCTTTATCTCGTTTCCCTGTAGGTAGCATATTAAATCCGGCTTTTTGATAATCCTCATGCAAGCACCATCCAATGGCCCAGAAGTGCGGAAATTGCCAGAAAAACTGGATCATGAACAAAGTGCCCGGTTCTATACCAAAATCATTTGTTGCTGCCACCCAGCCCAACATAAAAGGAATGGCGCCCGGAATAGCCCCAACAAATACCGAAAGCGGTGTCTTTGTTTTTAAAGGCGTATAGGCGCTGGTATACAGGAAAATGGAAATGGCCCCGAACATCGCTGTCTTCGGGTTGATGATGTAGAGGATGACTACGCCAATAATAGTAAGAACACTAGCTATGATAAAGGCTACCCTGACACTCATGCGTCCTGCCGGGATAGGCCGGTCTTTAGTTCGTTCCATCAGCGCATCATAGTCTCTTTCGATTATCTGGTTAAATGCGTTTGAAGCACCCACCATGGCGTAACCGCCAACAGCCAGTAAGATCAAAATCGTAGGATCTACCTCCTCAGCTCCCAATAAATACCCCGCAATGGCCGAAAAGACAACACTTAGGGATAATCCCATTTTGGTGATTTCCTTAAAGTCTTTGAAGGTATTTGAAAGCGAAAAATTGGGCGTTGCCGTGCTTGTCATTTTTTCATTTTAACCGAATGCGGTTAACGCATGCAAAGATAACCCATATATCATTTTTGGGCAATGGAATTTAGGAGTTAATTTAAAGCTAAAATTTAGCACTGAGCGGCTTATTCATTACCTTTAAGTTCAAATTCAAATTCGAGATGAAACGCTTAATATTTTTTCTGGCCGCCCTAGCACTTTTTACAACTCCTGATGTCCGTGGACAGAATATGGATGATATCACAATTGAGACCATAAAATTGTCTGATAACGTTTATATGTTGGTTGGACGCGGTGGTAATATCGGCATTTCAGCTGGTGAAGATGGGGTATTCATTATTGATGATCAATTCGCTCCACTAACTGAAAAGATCATTTCGGCCATAAGAGAAATAAGCGATGAACCCATTCGTTTTCTGGCCAATACGCATTGGCATGGTGATCATACAGGGGGTAACGAAAATATGACAAAGGCTGGTGCTACCATTATGGCCCACGATAATGTGAGGAAGCGACTTGAAGAAACTCCGACCCGTCAAAACACCAAAAGGCCAAAGGAGGCACTGCCTGTGATCACTTTTAACGATAAGATCAATTTGCATTTGAACGGCGAACATGTGGCAATTTTTCATGTGGAGAACGCACACACTGATGGAGATGCAATGATCTATTTCACCGAAAGTAATGTGCTTCATACCGGCGATAATTTTTTTAAAGGACGCTATCCGTATATAGATATCAATTCCGGTGGAAGTGTTAATGGATATATCAGCGCGGTTGAACGTGCCCTCATGGTCATTGACGACTCTACCAAGATCATTCCCGGACATGGGACAGTTTCAAGTAAGGCAGACTACCAGCAGTTCTTAAAGATGATGCATTACCTGAGAGATGTTGTTTCCAAAGAAATCCAAAAAGGAAAGACCGAGGAAGAAGTCGCTGCCAATACTGCGTTGACCAAGATGTTTGACGATCAGGGATATGGGACTGGGTTTATAAATAGTGAAAGGGCCCGGCGAATCTTCTACCAAAGCCTGAAAAAGTAGTCCTTAAAAATCGACATACCAATTGAACAGGTCTGTTCGCAGACCAATGCTGAACCAGAAGGATGAGTCGCCTTCCCAAATAAATGAATTCAGATCGAGATCGAATTCCCGGAAACCCATAAAAGCAAATAATTTAAGATTCGTTGCCGGGTTGACCAGATAACCCGCCTGGAGCTCGGTATGGAAAACATTTGCTAAATTTCCCTGGGCCACTTCAATACCGCTATCTCCCGGGCGTTGATTTTCGCTGGTAAATATGTCCCCGCCATAAGCAGTCATATCTATATTGGGTTTGAAATCGAGACCGCGTTTTCCAACTATAAATTTGGCGTCGGCATACCATCGATTCAAATGGTATCGGCCTATAAGAATGGCTTCACTGAAATTAGCGCCCCATAAATGGGCCATGCTTTGGTTATTATGCCCATAATTCAAGACTATGGAATTGTGAGAATAGGTATAAGGACGAACTCGATTATATTCCAGTTGAACATATAGGTTAGGGATTTTGAAGGCATCATAATATTTTACCCCGACCTGATATCCAAATTTGTTCTTCCAACTTTTATCTCCGGCCTTGATATCATTTATGGAAAATTCATCCAGAATAAATTGGCTGTACAAATTGATCTGGTCGTTCAATTTGTATTTGGCGGTAGCTCCTACAAGAGCATTACCGGCATCCTGACCAGTTTCAAACTCTACTGCTCTGAAAAAGATCACCGGGTTCAAATAGTTCACATCGAATCCACGATCGTTCGTATTGGTCCATAATACCGATTCGAAAAGGCCGATATTCAATCTTTTGGACACATTCCAGCTCAGGTAGTGGTTGGCCATATATTTCGAAAGAAAAGCGCCATCTTCGGTTACTTCAGGCCTGACATCCTTGAGCCACATCCAGGTACTGGTATACTGTATTTTCCAAAACTTCGCGTTGAGTTTTAAGAAGGGTGACGGGCTGGCAACATCACTAACCAATAAAGAGCGATAACCATCGCCAATGAAATTCTTACCATGGCCGAATTGCACATTTAAAAATTTCGCCGGAGTAAACGAAATATACCCTTCGGCAACCGGATAGTCGTAAGCACCATCCTTGAAACCTTTTCCAATGCCACGGCCTGGGACAATGGCCGGATCAGGGCCAAAGGCTTTTAACGATTCGGCATATTGGTTGAAGTATTCTCCAAAGCGCCCCTGACTTTCAAATATCGATGCAGAGAAACTGAATTTCTTACCCAGCCCACCCTGGATGAATATACCTCTTGTATTATTGAATGTAGTCCCAAAATCGGCATCGCTGTCCTTGCCTAGCTGAAGATCGAAAACAGGGTCAACCGTAAACCAATAATCTTTTCCCTGCTGCTCTACCAGGTGCTCATTGAAAAGCTTTCTTTTGAACCAGCTTTCACCACTCTTATCCAATGCCTCATTTATTGAAGCGAAGTCATGGTATTTGGACACTTGTTCATAAACATAGGGCTTAGAAGCCGTATGCATATTACTGCCAACCAAATTCAGGCTCCTGTCAAACCGGGAGTAAGCATGATGCGTGAACGGTACATTGAGCTGGCTGCGATATTCGGCATTGTCATAAGGAATTCGTCCTTTATTGATGCTGTCTATCTCGTTTTTAGCCAACTTTTCTAATTCATTAAGGGTACCAGCGTCCAACTCAACAGGAGCTGCTGCTTCCATTCCAGGTTCTACAAGTGGAATGGCTATACGGTAAGAATATTGTTTGAAGGTGGGATTTCCGTTGTAATTGGCTGGCCTGATCTTAGGCAATTCAGCAAAGACCAAACGAGCTGCTGTTTTTAACTCATCATAAACCGCATCGATATAGATCACTATAAAATTCCCCTCCTTGTCCACTTCGAACAGAACCACCACATCGCCTTTGTAGTTCTCATCATTGACGATACCCGGGACTTTGAAATTCTCGTAGATCCGCTGGCTGAGCTGATCATAAAAACAACCTTTGAGATCTTCTATGGATTCGGATTCACATTCAGGAAAAACAGGGGGTTTTTCATATGTGCTATCAACTTGGGCCGTTAACTGAAGATGAGTTAGGACAAGAAATAAAAACAGTATTGTCTTCTTCATTTTTGAAGCGATGCTGCTAATTTGGTGAAAGATACTATTTTTAGAACAATCGGACTAAAATACAATATCGATTATGGGAACAAAAAATCCCGTTATTGAAGTAACGGGATTTTCAAATAATATTATATGGTATTTAATCTTGTACCTGGAATAAAATAGGAAGCGAATAAGGTACGATTACTGCCTTACCCCTTTGCTTTCCTGGTTTCATCTTAGGCAATGACTTCACAACGCGCTCAGCCTCTTGAGCCAATCTAGGGTGTGGAGCACGTGCCCTTACACTGGTAACATTTCCATTCTTATCGATCTTAAAGGCAACGATGATACGTTGTCTTCCTGTAAGCCCAAGATCACCAGCGAGGTCGGTGTTGAATTTCTTATTGACAAACTTTGCTATCTTTTCAGACATGCACTTACGTTTTGCATCGTTATTGCCACTCTCACATCCCGGGAAAATCGGTACGTTTTCAATTACAGAAAATGGAACCTCGATATCTTCTTCTACTTCTTCTACTTCCACTTCTTCGATCTCAATGATCTCTTCATCCTGATCGGTTTCCGTACTTTCTATTACGGTCTCCTCAATTTCCTCTTCATCCTCAACGATCTCAATTTCCTCAGGTGCTGCCGGAGGTGGTGGAGGTGGAGGTGGAGGTGTTTGAATTTGTTCCGTGATCGGAATTTCTTCATCCAATTCTTCTTCAAGATTCAACTGACCAATGTCAATTGCCTCTTTATCATACGACTTGAAATTGATGGCGCTGTAAGCAATGGCCATCATAATGGTCAACCCTACTGCAAAATAGATCGAACTATTTCTTGCAACGTCCGCTTTGAGGTTTTTCTTAGGTTTCATATGCGATGAGTTTTCAGGAATGGTAAATTAACCAATAATTTAACAAAAATGCAAGGCTTAGGAGTAATTTAACTTATCCTTCTCGCCTTGTAAAAACAGTATAATAATCCAATAGATACGCCTATCACATTGGCCACCACATCAAGAAGATCGGCAACCCTGTTCACGTTAACCTTCCCTTGAACAGCCTCAATAACTATGCCGAATACAATGCAGGAAACACCGATTATTATTATGGTTTTTCTAGTTTTCGGTTCCTTGGCCGCAAAATACCAGAGCACAGTCAGTACAATATAGGCCAGGACATGATATAATTTATCATCAAAACCAATCCCGATTCGTGGAATCTTTTTAAGAGTGATTAAACTTACTATAGTAAGGAATACGGTGTAAGTTAATGCCAAAGGCAAGGCATATTTTCTAAGCACTTATAAGCTCTTTGTAATCGTCTGCAGATAACAGTGCGTCCAGTTCCGATGGATCGGAACATTTGATCTTGATCATCCAGCCACTGCCATACGGATCGCTATTTACCAGTTCGGGTTCGTCTTCAAGATTTTCGTTAAATGCTGTGATCTCGCCCGATACCGGCAGGAAAAGATCTGAAACGGTCTTCACCGCTTCAACAGTACCGAAAACCTCTTCTGCATCCAAGGTTTCATCAACGGTTTCTACTTCCACATAAACAATATCACCCAATTCGCCCTGGGCAAAATCTGTAATTCCAACCGTAACTTCGTCGTCCGAATCTACACGAATCCATTCGTGATCTTTGGTATATTTTAACTCTGACGGAATATTCATAATGTAAATGTAATATGGTTTTTATTTAGTTTCCAAAATTATATCGAAGCGTTAAGCCCGAACGCACCGTAGTCTGAGGAAATGCAGTTGAGATGGCATATTCTGAGAAGGTATAATCAAAGTAAAAAATTCCGGTAAGATTCTTGCTGAAGGCATAATCTGCTGTATACCTCAAACTCCAAATAGTCTGTCCGGCTGTAACCTGGTTGTTTTCCAGGTCAAGATAACGGATGATGGTTTTATTATCCCTTACTGAAACATCTGCTTTCATATTGAGATCGCTGGTAATGATCTGTCTCGGACCTGCTAGTTTCGATCGCAGTTTAACATCCTTGATGCGATAACCAAGCCCAATGATATATTCATTCCCTTTTATCTCCGTGAGCAGGTTGTTATCAAAACTCATGGACAACAGCCGGTCTTTCTTGATCTCTGCCAGGATCTTCATGGAATTCTTCATCTCCATGTCGAAACGCACAAGCGGACTGAACTGTTCCATAAGGTTTATGTTGCTGTAAAGGGTTGCATTCTTATAATTACCAGCCTGATCAAGTACTTCGGGATCCTGCGAGTCATAAGGAATGGCAAAATCAGGCACCTGATAATCCAAATTGGTTCTGAACTGGTTAATGGTATAGGTTGAATTATACGCATGGGTTAATGAGAATCGCTTGAAATTCTTCTTGAACCATTTCATCTTCATAAAACCGTTATACTTCAAATTCCAACTCGGTATGGGGACATCCCGGAAGGCCCGCAAGGTGATCTTGCTTGCATCTTTTCCCGAATAAGCCGCAAGGAATGCCGGCAATAGTACAGACTGGTTCGTCGCGCCATAACCTAAGGGGAAACCCTGAAGATCTCCATTTTCAAAGTTGTTCGGGTTGTTCAAATCTATCCCGCTTCGTTGGGCCAAACGCCGGGCAATGACCAACCTGTTCGCCCTGAAATCGTCAAAAGCATCAGAGGCGCTTTCATCACTTTTTCCGAAAGCTGTTTTTATGATATTCGAAGAGATATTAAAATTACCAAAAGTGTTCTCAATCAAAGGCTGATAATCCAAAGCTCCATCCGATCCGGGATCACCATTTGAATCCAGGTAGTCTAGTACTCTGAAGTTCTCAGTAATATTCTCTGAATAAGTTCGTCCGCCGGTAAAATCAATCTTCAGATCAGGAAGCGGCTCAACATTTATAACATAGTCGATATTGTCTACATGTGTCGTTGCATACTGTTCATTGAAATCCTGGTATACAGTTAGCCAGCCATTTCTGGCAGCGATCTGTCGAATATCACGCTGACTGCCGAAGGTAAATCCAAAGGTGGGTTTGAAAGTTCCAATAAATCCGGGTGTTCTCAAGTAACCCGGTAAGAAGGTCCCGTTATTGGCCGAATAGTTAATTTGTGCTCGTTTCACAATTGTAAGAACATCAACCAAGGTGTTGAATACTTTACCCGTCTTTTTCTCTTCCTCTTGTTGGGGGCCGCCTCCCGGAGGTGGTCCCTTTGCAGCTGTTGATGGCCTTCCTGGCCTTGCCCTGTTAACGCCACCTTGTTTCTTAACCAATCCGATATATCGATAAAGTTTAGACATATCCAGGCTTGCATTCAAGGTGTGGGTGTTCGCATTGGAGATTGTATTCCCCAGGTCGTAGAATGTAGTCTCACCGGTATTTTCATCGGTTATAGGAAGGTTTCCGAACAGGTCGGATCCTTTTTGCCATAGAAAATCCCCCGTATAAGAATACGATGCCTGTAAAAAATTAAAGGTTGGTATCTTATCAAATGGTATCTGGTAATTCACCCCCAACTGCTGGAATTGCCGGTTCGGGTCTCCTACATCAAAGAACCCATCCCAAATATCCAGGGTGGGATCCTGTTCCCCATTCAATATATCATCTACAAAATAGTTACGTACGATGTTATTATTGGATGCCGTAAAATTCAAGTTGAGATTATCTGAAATATCATAATTGACCGTGTATTGAAAATCGAAGGTGTAGTTTCTTCTGAATAACTCATCTATGCTGATATTGTCGCCCGCAAGATCGATCTCACGGAATTTCTGACTGTTGAATTGCCGGTTATAATCAGTATTCAAAGTGAAACTCGATGGCAGTAAATTGAAGTTCATGTCCTTTAATAGTCGCCAATATTTCCCTCTGAAAATGGAATCATTCTTCTTGAACGGCTCTACCTTGACCGGATTAAAGTTGTAGGTGTAGTTAGCCCCAACCCGAACATTCTGATCGAGCGAATTCTCGATTTCAAAATCGCGATGCTCGATCTCATTAAAGGAATAATTGAAGGTGAAGTTCTCCACATCATAGAAGCGTGGTGTTTTTTCGCCTGAGCGTTGTTTCCTCACTCCGATGAAATTAATGCTTCGCCTTCTTGTATAATCCTCAGATTGCTCCTTGATCTCCTCGCGTTCAGTATCACTTGTAGCCGCATCTAATCTATTCTGCAGACGAACGTCTTTATATTGCTGGTCGTATTCCGGAGTGATCAATTCCTCGCCCTGGCCATAATTGAATGGGATCTGAATTCCCCATTTCTTTGGGAGCAACTGCCCGAGATTGACATTGGTTACTACATCATATTGCTTGACATCTTCCCTGCTCCTTTGGTTTGGACCCTGTTCTATGGTTCCAAAACCTGTTGTGCTTCGTCTACCGGTTGCAGTGACATTCATAAAATCGGCAATGTTCGAATCCATACTTACAATTGCTGCCCAGCCACCTTCATTATCCATATCAGATAACCGCAATTCATTGAACCACACTTCCCCACAGATATCGAGATTGTCCGGTCGAACATTTTTTACCCCGACCATCAAAGTTCGCACATCACCGAAATTCGGATTTCCTTTGATGGCAATTCGTTGCTGCCCGATAGTTCTCGGTGCGAATTCTCCAATCGGTACTTCTTCCAGGATGCCATCAATAACATCGTAGAACGTTGGATCTTCATCAGTAAGGGTTCCGTTGCTGATCCCAATCGATTTTATCCTTTCGAGAGCTTCTATAGGCAGGACGATCTCATTAACATCCGGCCAAACCGATTCAGGGTCTGTTGAATTCCCGACAGAAACTACCAGGGGTATTTCTATCTGGTAGAAGTTCTGGGTGAAGTCATTACCCATTCTTATGAATCCTACCATTTCACCATCAGACAAACCTGGGATATCGCCTTCTTCGGCATGCATGAACATTCGCAGCTTCTTGAACTGACGCATATCCACGTTGATGTTCTTGAAAACCGCTCTCGAATCCCGCGGTTCAAGATCGCACGCATTCAGTACAAGCGATTGCTCATTTTGACGTACGATGGTGTTGTTATTGTTCAGTTGCTCGCGTTCAACTCCCGGTGGAGACACATAGCTGCCGTCATTTTCCTGTATGCCAATTATTCCAACGTTGAAGTCGGTATTGTCGTTATCGTTATTCGGTTCATCATCCAGGGACAAGCGGTAACGGCGCCAATCGCTTCTAACCAGGTCCAGGGTGGCGAATCGCATCACGGTATTCTGATTGAAATCTGTCAGGAATATCCGCGCGAAGCGAATGGATCTGAAATCGGTAATCCCTCCTATTTCCGCAGTCGATTCTGAAAGCGGGATACGGAATTGGTACCAACGCGTTGTTGCACTGTTACCATTGGGAAGTGCCACAGTTCCCTCTTTCCTGTCAACGATGAATTCGTTGTTAAGATCTGATAGGCTGGCAGGTGTGATATCCAACTCGTACTCGAAATAACTATCGATGGTATTCATCGTATTATCACGGTTGATATCTTCAACATCGGGTTGGGTAGTAGATCCGCGGTCGGTATCGGTAAAGGTATCGGGAGAGTTGCCTTCCAATCCGTTATAAAGTTTGTATCGTTCGAAGATATTTCCTTCGGTGTTGAGGAAATAGGTGTAATTGTCATTCGATGGATCTTCAAGTGATGTATATGGCCCGAATTCCGGGATTGCGGATTCATCAGCATCACTATATCCATCATAACCAACATCCTGGTTGGTACGTTCTTGACCCAGGGTAGAAAAAGCATAAATCAAGGACTGGTTTTGTGGATAGACGGTTTCATAATCACTCTTTGGCAGAACACCGATGACATTTCCGTCCTCAGGTAGTCCATTTTCATAGATTTTTCGGCCATCTCTCAGTATATCTTCAGAAATGTTCCCGAGGTTGAATGTCAATTTTCCGCCAGGATTCACCGGGTTATCAAGAAATGGATCCAGTAACCAGAATTCTATGTATTCCACATTCGCCTGTTCAAAATCGGTTGAGGTCAGTTGTCGGGAAATCCCGGCCCATGCAGTAGATGGATCCTGACCATTTGCTGCAGCGGGATCGTAGTTGTATGGTCCCCTTTCGTCAGGATAATAAACAAGATCCAGTGCGTTGATGACAGTTGTCTGACCTTGAACCAGATCAACTTGAGGAAAGATCTCATCGATAAACACACGTCTTGTGTACAGGTCAGAAATATCATCATCCGTGATACCCGAAGGTCTCTGGTTGCTATAAAAAATCGGGTCTACCTGGTACCAATTTAAAAAGGCCCTGTCGAATCCGCTTTCAATTCCCAAGACATCGTTTGACAGGTTACCTACTCCTTGTGGCCTACTGGACAGGAACCAGGACTGTTGTGCCAACAGGTCTATGGCGTTCTGCGTGCCTTCAAAGTCATCGATATAAGAGGTTGCTTCTCCACTGAATTCAGTACCCTTCGGTGAACCGGGTAATAAATAGGCAAATTCACCTCGTATTGAGAAGTTCGATTCAACATCGGTATCGATATTCGGTAGTTTGTTCGCAAATCTCGTGAGGAATGGAACCTGGGTTGCAAAATTACCGTTCAATCCAAGAATGGTATTGTTGATCGGTTCTGTTCCCAAGTTGGCCTTTTGTGTTATCGGCCGTTCATTCAGATTTAAAAATGTTGCACCGATCAGGAAATTCTCACTGAACTGATGCTCGACATTCAGGCCGGTAAACCGCCTGGTCTGCTGACCAAAAATTGCATTGTTCTCTACAGAGATCTGGATTGGTGTATTTGACGCCTGAAGGGATGGGTCAAGGATCTGAACCGTTCCAATCTGATAATTCACCGTATAGTCCACACCTTCCACAAGAACCCGTCCTCCAGCCGTTACACGCACGGAACCACGGGGCACATTAAATGCACCGATTGGGATACCAGCTCCGCCTTCAGCCTTGTAACGCCCTTTAACCTGGAACTTGTTCTTCTCACCATCCTCAAGTGCTGCAGTCTTGGTTTGCTTATAAAGTTTATCGTATACGTATTTCGTTTGGTTGTCGTTGTATTGGGTGATGTCATTATAATCTGCTTCATTATCCCCGGGATTCCCATCGATATCCAGTTTGTCGAACAGGAAGCGTCCGAATGGTTCCACCTTTGTAAATACGATTTTACCATATTGCTGAAAAACGGTTATTCCCGGAACAAAATCGAAGAATCCATCACCTTTTGTCTGTGGATCATTATTGAAATTCAGGCGGTCAAAATTGAATACCCGCAACAGCGGGGTTTCTTCAAGCAGGTCTTCACCAGGTCCCGGAGCCGGAAATGGTGTCCCTTCCACAGGCGTAATGTAGTTTAACGGAGAGGTTTCCGTATAAAAAATATTGAGTCTGAAATCTTCCTGGCTAAGCTGAAATGCCCCGGTATCATAAATGTTCTTCATCATCAGGTCCCAAATCGGCTCATCAACGTTGGTCACAGCACTTTTAAGCATTTTCACAACCAGGTTATTGTTGTTGACTACCTGAACGCCTGAGGTGTCTGTAGTTACATCGGTGGCGTCAACGCCATCATTGGCGAATTCACCAACCTGATAAACCTGGTCGCCCACCGTATACTGAAAAGCAACTGCTACGATCTCATCGTTGAGCAGTCTTTGGTTCAAAGAAATATAACCCAGCTGAGTGTTCAGGTTATATTCCTGGCCTTGTATCAGCTTTCTGGCATTTTCGAGTTTGCCGTAATCAAAACCTTCGTTAACACCCGGGACCAAAATACCGGATTGAACGGTTGCAATATCCCGAACTGCATCCGTTAACTGTGAGCCGGCTCCTCCAATTATGGTTGGGTCATAGGCATTGTTCCCATTATCGGGTAAGGTAAGTGCTCCAGGTAAAATATTGACCGGAGAACCCAAAATACTCGATTCACCCAGATCCTGAAATGCCACGATATTCCTGACATTATCGGTTTGGTTATTCCTGTTGGTCACCCACACTTCGATCCTAGTGATCTGAACGGTTGAATTGATAAAGGGATAATTCAAAAGGGCCTGATCATACCTGTCCCTGAAATATTGGGCCAGGAAGAAATGCCGGTTTTCATCGTAATCAAGTCCGAAGAAATCAAACTCCTCCAAGGTTCCGCCGCCCTGGGCAACAACGGTTCTTGATTCTGACTGTTGTTCGGAGAAGATCCCGGTAACGCGCGTTCGCCCAAACTGAAGTTCTGTCTTAACTCCAAACAGGCTCTGCGCCCCGGTAATCAGGGTACTGTTCAGTGGCATACTTACATTACCCACTTCGATCTTTTGAATGATATCGTCTTCGGTTGGTGTGTATTCCAGTTTGATGAGGTTCTGAAAATCGAAAGTGGATTGGGTGTCGTAGTTAGCAGTTACCTGCAATCGTGTTCCAACTTTCCCGAGTAAACTCAAACTTATCCGCTGGTCAAAGTCGAAAGTAAAATTACTTCGATTACGCGGTGAAAATGATGGATTATCCTGTTTTGTGTAAAGCACCCCCAGGTCCATTTCAACACTACCCTGTGGAATGACCTCAATGGTATTTCCTCCGAAAACGGATTCGAAAAAGCTTGAATTCACATAGAATTCAGGGATCAGGTTTTTCTGAAGTTCGTCTGTTCCTTCCTTTTTTCCATCGGCAGCATCGATCTTCTGTTTATAATAATCGCGCATGTTTTCCCTCAGGATGAGTTCCCTGAATTCTTCAGGTGTAAGGATTATGGGATAATTGATATTGAAATCACCAACCGATTCGGTATAGATGTACCTGTTGGTGATCGGATCGTAAGTGTACTTTGAAAGGATGCTGTTTGGGTTGGGCAGCAGCAACTCCGTAAAAGAGTATCCCGTGCTGGTTGTATCCTGTTCTGCAGGGTTGGTTTGCGAGTACGCAGACATACCAAAAAACAAGATCACGCAGGTGAGCAGGAGCAAATTTTTGGCGGCAGTAAATTGCAAGTTGGTAGTACTGTTCAAAACGCTTTACAAATTTTTTAGGGCTTCTTTGATGATCACTTCAACATCGGCATCATGCTCATCGGTCAGGATTTTGTCAACAACACGTTCAGACTGCTTTTTCCCGAAGCCTAAAACCTCTAAAGCAGATAACGCTTCATCCTTGTTTGTATTGCCTATAAATGCTGAAGTTTCATCTTGCGTATAAACCTTTAAAATCTTGTCTTTTAGATCGATTATAACACGCTGGGCTGTCTTTAATCCTATACCCTTAATCGATTGAATCAATCGGACATCTTCATTGGCTATAGCCTCACATATCTGATCGGGAGTTAAAGATGATAACATGGTTCTTGCCGTACTCGCTCCAATCCCGCTTACCGAGATCAAAAATCTGAATACTTCTCGCTCTACCAGCGAGCTGAACCCATACAACGTATGCGCGTCTTCCTTGACTTGAAAATGTGTGAACAATTTCAGGTATTCCTCATCTGGTATCTGGGAGTAGGTATGAAGAGAGATGTTGAGCAGATAACCAACACCATTACAATCTATCACAACATCTGTAGGGTTTTTTTCAACAAGTCTACCCTGAATATGTGTTATCATTAAACGCGATTTGTTACCAGACCAAATGTAGTTAAATTATTTAACATAACTAGGCGATGGGTTCTGCTAAAAACCACAGGTTTATGGGCTGTTTAGGAATTCAATATTTCGCCGTAGCCCTTCATATTTTGCGCGTTTGACCGCACTCTTTTTAAATAAGGAATCGAAGAGTTCCTGGGTGATTTCCTGCCAGTCTGACCCGGTCATTTCGAGCAGGCCCGGCCTTGGGTTGAACAAAGGCTCGTTATGCGGTTTGGAGAAGCTGTTCCAGGGACAAACATCCTGGCAAATATCACAACCAAACATCCAATTTTCAAATTGGCCTTTAAACGTTGATGGAATGCTATCTTTTAATTCGATAGTGAAATAGGAGATGCATTTGCTGCCATCAACAACATAGGGCTGAACTATGGCTTGAGTTGGACAGGCATCTATACACGCTGTGCATGAGCCGCAATGATCGGTAACGGCATGGTCGTATTCCAGGTCAAGGTCCAGAATAAGCTCGGCAATGAAATAAAAGGACCCTACTTCTTTCGTCAATAAATTACTGTGTTTCCCTAACCATCCCAGGCCACTTCGGGCCGCCCATGCCTTGTCCAATACCGGTGCAGAATCCACAAATGCCCGTCCGCTAACCTCCCCGATTTCATCATGAATGAAATTGAGCAGGGCCTTTAATTTGTCCTTGATGACAAAATGATAGTCTGTACCATACGCATATTTACTGATCTTCGGTGCTTCGGGATCCAACTGTAAGTCTGGAGAATAATAATTGAAGAGCAATGAGATCACGCTTTTGGAGCCTTCCACTAATTTGGTGGGATCCAAGCGCTTGTCGAAATGGTTTTCCATATATCGCATATCACCATGCATTCCGGAATTCAACCATTTCTCCAGCCGTGGTGCCTCTTCCTCCAGGAACTCAGCCTTACTGATACCACATGATAAAAAACCGAGGCGTTTTGCTTCGGTCTTGATCATATTCGTATGTCTTTGTTTCAAATTCAAAACAGTCCACCCTGAGTCCCTTTTATCCGTCCAAGATGTTTATAGGCCAATTCAGTGACCTCACGACCACGGGGCGTTCGCATAATAAACCCTTCCAGTATAAGGAATGGTTCATATACTTCTTCAATGGTTTCTGAATTTTCACCAACCGCAGTGGCCAATGTGGTAAGGCCTACCGGCCCACCTTTAAACTTGTCGATGATGGTGGCCAGTATCTTATTATCCATCTCATCCAAACCGTGTACGTCAACATTCAATGCCTTGAGTCCGTATTTAGCTATTTTAATTTCAACATTGCCATCGCCTTTGATCTGCGCAAAATCCCTTACCCGTCTCAAAAGTGAATTTGCGATACGTGGTGTTCCCCTGCTGCGACCAGCTATTTCAATGGCTGCCTCCATGGTAATCGGAACATTTAGAATTTGAGCACTTCTCTGAACTATGGTTGAAAGCAATTCCGTAGAATAGTAATTCAGCCTGTTGCTGATGCTGAACCTGGCACGCATAGGTGCTGTAAGCAATCCGGAGCGCGTAGTTGCACCGACAAGGGTAAACGGATTCAAATTGATCTGAACCGTTCTGGCATTGGGGCCGGTTTCGATCATGATATCAATTTTATAATCTTCCATGGCCGAATAGAGGTATTCCTCAATAACCGGACTTAGCCTGTGGAAAAAAAAAAAAAAAAGAACATCCCGTTCTTCAAGGTTGGTT
>CAJIBQ010000287.1_pt1 | contig 16383 bp, 11 predicted proteins | sample 9199391 | NCBI WGS metagenome assembly CAJIBQ01 (sample SAMEA7708309, study PRJEB35096) | sediment metagenome | biome: marine neritic benthic zone biome [ENVO:01000025]; feature: sediment [ENVO:00002007]; material: shallow marine sediment [ENVO:03000034] sea grass bed [ENVO_01000059] ... | reverse complement strand
TATCCAGTTTACTGAAATCGTCCCAGCTTATCGGATCCTTTTGAGGCTCAATTTCAGCACCTTGTGAAGCCTTAGTTTCGGTTTTCTGTTGGAGTTTATCGAGTTGCACCTGGATTTCTTTATCATCTATCTTTTCAAACAGCAATTCGGCCCTACCGATCTGGTGTCCTGCCCCCAATAGTTCACGGCCTTGTAATACACCTCTCCACGTCCAGTCTGAATCGGCATCAGCGGCTTTCAGAATGGACTTCAACTTATCTGAAGTGAACGGTAAAAATGGTTCTCCCAATACCGCCAGAGCAGATGCTACCTGCAGTGCGACATACATGATGGTTCCAACACGGGTTTCATCCTGTTTGATGACCTTCCAGGGCTCTTCTTCTGCCAGGTACTTATTGCCTAGCCGTGCAAGATTCAGCAGATCCTGGGAGGCCTCCCTAAATCGAAATCTATTCAAAGCATTGGAAATGATCTTCGGATATGCCTGAATACTTTCAAGCGCCAGTTCATCTTGTTCTCTCAAAGTTTCTGGTTTCGGAACTACACCATCGAAGTATTTGTTGGTTAAAACCACAACCCTGTTGATGAAGTTTCCGAAAATGGCGACTAATTCGTTATTATTACGAGCTTGAAAATCTTTCCAGGTGAAATCATTATCCTTGGTTTCAGGAGCATTCGCTGTCAATACATATCGCAACACGTCCTGCTTACCAGGAAAATCTTGCAAATAATCATGAAGCCAAACTGCCCAATCTTTAGATGTTGAAAGCTTATTGCCTTCCAGGTTTAAGAACTCATTAGCAGGAACGTTTTCAGGAAGCACATATTCACCATGCGCCTTTAGCATTGCCGGGAAAATAATGCAATGGAAAACGATATTGTCTTTTCCAATAAAGTGATACAACTTGGTATCCGGATCTTTCCAGTACGGCTCCCAATCAATACCTTCACGCTCTGCCCACTCTATGGTTGACGATATATACCCAATAGGTGCATCGAACCAAACATATAGCACCTTTCCCTCACCGCCTTCTGCCGGAACCGGGATTCCCCAATCCAGGTCACGTGTTACTGCACGAGGCCTTAATCCATCATCCACCCAGGACTTGACCTGTCCGTAAACATTCGGTTTCCAATCCGATTTATGTCCTTTAAGAACCCACTCTTTCAGAAAATCTTCATATTTATTCAGTGGCAAGAACCAATGGGTGGTTTTCTTTACACTTGGTTTACTGCCGGAAATGGCCGATTTCGGATTGATGAGATCCGTTGCGTTATGACTGGTTCCGCAATTCTCACATTGATCACCATAACTCTCTTCATAACCGCATTTCGGACAAGTTCCGATAACAAAACGATCTGCCAGGAACTGTCCTGCTTCAGCATCATAGAGTTGTTCGGTTTCCTCTTTAATGAAGACGTCATCAGATTCCAGTTTTTTGAAGAAATCTGAGGCTGTTCTGTGATGAACCTCGGCGGTTGTCCTTGAATAATTATCGAATGTCATGCCGAATTCATCAAATGCCTTGACGATCATGTCGTGGTATTTATCAACCACATCCTGTGGAGAAATGCCTTCCTTTTTAGCTTTTATGGTAATGGGAACCCCATGCTCATCACTGCCGCAAATAAAAGCCACATCATTGCCTTGCAGTCGCTGATAACGCGCATAAATGTCTGATGGCACATAAACTCCGGCCAAATGCCCAATATGGATGGGCCCATTAGCGTATGGTAATGCTGCAGTGATTGTAATGCGTTCTGGCATGCGGGTAATTATGAAGTCCCAAAATTAAGGATTTTGACCTTAGAAAAATAAATAAGCCCTGTCTTTATGGGACAGGGCTTGAAAATAAATGATCATTCTATATTTTATCTCAAGATCAGGGATTTGCTATAATTTTGTCCTCCTGCGTTGATCCTGTAGATGTATTGTGCGCTACTTAAATTGACATTCGCTTTTTGCCGCACATCGAATTCGTATTCGCCTTCCATTAAGACATCATTTACAAGCGTTGAAATGCGTCGTCCAAGGATATCAAAGAGTTCTATCACTACATGTTGTGCAGATGGGTTGATGAGTTTGATCTTGGTCGCTTCGTCATAGATCACAAAATGAGTCAGGAAGGTTGGACCCGGTCCTGGAGGCGGTTCGCTTTCACATGTCAAGCCTAGTGACAAGGTCTCATAGGTTTGACCAAGTAAAGTATTGTCAACCACTGTAGGATCAATGCAAAGCCATTCTTTCATAACCGTAGCGTATACCTGGCGAAAATCTATTCCTGGAATTAAATTACCCACAAAATCCAATGCGGTCAAACTTGGGTGATCTCCAATAAAACCATTACCGTTAAGACCTGCTCCAAAAAGGAACAGTGGCGCAGCAGCACCATGGTCAGTTCCGTTTGAGCCATTTTCATCCGGCCGTCTTCCGAACTCGGATATCGTCATGCAAAGCACATTCTGATCATGACCTGTTGATGCCAAGTCATCATAGAATAATTTAACCGAATCGGCAAGGTCTGCAAGCAATTGCTGATGTAATTCTTCCTGGTTCGCATGTGTATCAAATCCTCCAAGCGTGACCATATATACCTTAGTTCCAAGGTTACCTTTAATCATCCTGGCAACTATACCCATCTGTCTCCCCAGGCCCTGCTCATTATACTCTACTGCGTTTGAAGAATTTGAAAAGGCATCGTGAATGGTTCCGGCATATGTGTATGTGGTGTTGGTAGTTCCTCTCATAAACTGCAACTGATCTCCATATGTACAATCGGGAAGATTTTGCATATCGTGGAAGGTTCCGCTTTCTGCGATGGCTTCCAATTGGTTCGGATTGGCCACGGAGAAGGCATAATTGCCACTGTCACCATCGAAGATCAAATTTCCGATACTGCCTATTTGCACAGCAGCAGGAACTTCGGGTGGATTTATAATGTAATCGGGATACAGGCCTTCAAAATAGCGGCCTAACCATCCGCTTTGGGTTGAGTTGTTAAGATCAGTCGAGGCCCAGATATCTGAACCTGCGAAATGAGACAGGTTTTGATTACCATACCCAACACCTTGAACAACTTTCATTGCGCCATTACCCCATAAGGATTCAAGGCTTCCCATAAAATTGGGCATGCCGAGATCCGGCGACAGGTTAATGAGGTCGTTCTGATTGAATCTCAGCGTAGGTCGGAGATTCGAATAATTATCAAAATCGTAAATCGGAACAATGGTATTCAAGCCATCATTTCCGCCTTTCAGTCTTATCAGGATTAGGATCCTGTCCGTTTCACTTTCACTCAAAGCTGCAGCGAGAGGCGAAGGTCTTGAGGCCGTAAGCGTCATACCATTCAGCATCATGCTGCCTCCTCCAACCAAGCCAAGCGCTTGCAAGAATGAACGTCTGTTCCATTTGGCATGTTCATGATCATGCCCTTTAGATCGTTTCGTACCGTGGTTTAATGAATGTAAATTACACATGGTAGATTATTTTAATTGAAATTCGGGCATCTTACTTATATGGATCAACAGCAATCCTATTTGAATGGGTGCTACATCCCAACTCAAATCCCAGCTGTAGTCTTCAAAATACTGATCTGGAATGTCGTACTTGAACACATCCAGTGCAATGTCATAATCTTCAGGCGAATGCAATGACTTCGCCAAGAATCGTTCTATAATACTCGTGGTTACAACCAACGGATCATTACTGTTCCCGGAGGTATCTATGGCAAACTGCCTTAAGGTTTCAGGCTGCTCTGTAAATGCATAGTAAACCAAATATTGCAACACATCCCATCTTCCGGTCAGGGTACTGGAATTGATCCAGTCGTGATTACCCTGCCATCCTGCTACATCAACCGGATTGTACATTTCCTGTCCAATAACACCATTGAAATACATGATTCCGAGTTTCAGGTCGTCATCAAAGTTCAATCCAATGGTCTTTATAAAGTTATGCGATACATCAAATGGGCTTTTAACTAACGTACCAATTGATAGGGAATCAAAAAAATGCTGGCTCTTGAAAAGTACCCTTAGCACATTTCCAATATTAAAGTCAACCACAAATATCCCCGCAAGTTCAGTGACGATATCGTCATTGATATTCGGGCTCACGAAAAAGGTGTAAAGTTTGCGGCAGATAAACTCGGCAATAAGGTTTGCACGTTGTTCGAATAAAATATCGATCACATCGTCGTAATTCCAATTACCTGTTTGTCCGAAGATCGTTTTCTGAGAAGGATTGAATGTGCTCTCATCAAAATAGATGGTATCACAGAAGTCATTCCAGTGATTATAGCCAGTCAGCGCTTTGGAAGTTTCAACGATATCGGACTGGGTATAGCCATTATTTTCGCCAAGGGTGAAAAGTTCGTAAAGTTCACGGGCATAGTTTTCATTGGCATCAAACAGGCTGTTTTCAAAACCATTCAGATACAACAACATAGCTTCATTAATACCGACCGCGCGTACAAAATCCTGGAAATTTCCCAGTGCATGTGTCTGCAACAAGTTGTAATACTTGTACATATAACGGGCGCAATAATAGATCTCCAGTTCTGTCACAAAGTGGTTATGCCAGAACAAGGTCAAAATGCCTCTAAGTCCCTGGTCAAGGAAATCATTAAAAGTTTGAAGTCGCCACTCGCGATGCTGGTTTTGTGTTTCTTCATCAAAGTTCAACCCGGCGTTGATATAGTCCTGATAAGTCATTTCAGCCCAGGGCGGTGCCGGTGTTGGGGGCATGTTAACAGCCTCATCAACAAGGCTGTCAATAAATTGTTCCGGGGTCATGCTCAAGGCATTGTTGATATCTGCCAGGGAAGCGCCAAAACATAATCGCCTAAGGATATGATTGGCTTTTTGAGCATCCCATGGCGATTCATTTGAAGGAACATAAACGCTTAATGGACTGATGTTACAAGAGGTCATGTATTCCATAGCAAGCTGGTTTGGTTTAATAGTTCTTAACTCAATGGTTTATAATAGAACAGTTAAAAAGGACAAAACCCTATCCAGTTCAACATTGAAGATAGCCTATTTCGTTCTATCAATCAAATAATTAGACGGCTATTCGATGAAATGAGTTACTGTGAAATCACGAAAGCATAAGTTCGTTATCTTTATACAGATGAAAAAAATGTGCCGTATTAATATTGCAATTTTGTTTTTTTTCGGGTTTTATTTCCAAGTTACAGCCCAGGAGCAGAATCAAATTCAATCTACATTCAATATGACCAAATCATTGATCCAACCCGATCACCTCAAACCGGGTGATTCGGTGGCCATAGTGGCGCCATCAGGAATCTTAAAAGACCGAGATAAGGAGATCGATCGTGCCATCGCCTTGCTCAAAAGCTGGGGCTTGCATGCTGTTGTCGGCAAGCATGTATTTGAAAAGGCCGGGCATTTTGCCGGAACGGACGCCCAGCGTATCGATGATTTGCAAAAAGCTCTAGACGACCCAAGTATCAAAGCCATTTGGGCAGCCCGTGGAGGTTACGGTACAGTACGCGTGATTGATGGCTTGAACTATACGTCTTTCAAAAAGAACCCGAAATGGGTCATCGGCTATTCAGACGTAACCGCATTGCATAACGAGATCCATAATATAGGCATACAAAGCATCCATGCGCTGATGTGTACAAGTTTAACCGAAGACTTAACAGAGGTAGAACATGCTATCATGAGTTTCAGGGATGCTATTTTTGGGAATCCCATAACATATGAGATCCCGGGCAACAAGTATAATAAACCGGGCAAGGCTGAGGGACAATTGGTTGGAGGTAATCTCACCTTATTACATACCATGCTTGGCTCTAAGACCAGTATTAATGCGAAGGGAAAGATCATTTTCATAGAAGAGATAGGTGAATATGCCTATCACATCGACCGCATGCTGATGAGTTTAAAACGTGCAGGTTATTTTGAAAATTGTGCGGGGTTGATCGTTGGTGATATCAGTAAGGTCAGGCGAAACACCACACCTTGGGGAAAGCCTATGAAACAATTGATCCTGGACGCTTTTGAAGGCTACGATTTCCCCATTTTATTCAATTTTCCTGCCGGTCATGAAGACGATAACAGGGCTTTGATCCTTGGACGTTCGATCTCCATGGATGTAAGCAAAGAAAAGGCCATAGTTAAGTTTTGAAGAGCACCCCTCAAAATACAGGGGAGATTGGTGAGAAGATCGCTTCTGAACATCTTCTTAATCTCGGTTTTGAAATAGTTGAACGCAATAAGCATATCGGAAAGGCAGAGATCGATATCCTTGCTAAAAAGGATGGCCTCCTTGTTGCTGTTGAGGTCAAAACACGGTCCTCAAATGATTTTGGGAACCCTCAGGACTTTGTCAAGCCCAAGCAGATCAAGAATTTGGTAAAAGCAGTGGACGAATATGTGATTGAAAATGATCTGGATGTGGAAGTGCGCTTTGATGTTATTGCAATAATTATGACCAGCTCCGGCCATGAGCTTGAACATTTACAAAATGCTTTCTATCACTTTTGAATGGGAACGAGTTCCTTGAGTACATTGAAATCGGCTGGTTTCCCGATAATTCGCTTTTGGGCATCCAGAATGTAATAGGTTGGGGTTGAAGAAACATTATAAGCGTTACCTACTTCATTTTCCCATTTACCAAGACCGATGACATGAATGAACTCAGGATAATTATAGGTCTCACTTTTCCATCTGTAGGTCTCATCTTCAATGCCGAAGGCAATCACCTTATACTTTTTAGGGTCGATGTTCTTCATGTGGTCATTCAATTGCGGTAACTCATCCAGGCAGTGTGAACAAGAACTGCTCCAGAACACCAGGATATAATTTTCTGCGAGTTCAAGATCGTGCAACATTGTTGAATACGGTTTACCGTTTTTAGAAAGCTGAATCTCGAAATTTGGCGCAACCTTTCCAAGGGCTACATTGCGGTATTGCACAAGCTCCTTGGCCAACTCTTCATCTTTCATCTCCTCTACAACTTTCAACAGGAAGTTATCTGTTATGAAGTTCGCAAGTTCCTCATAATTGGCTTCTTTGAACTGGTCCCATAAAATATGCAGCAACATTTTCTTGGTTTGATTATTTGCTGCTTTCATGGCTTCAGCAACTTCGGTCACGTTCATTTTGTAGATATCCATTTCATCACCTTCGCCCGAAACCAGGCCAAAGACGTAATTCAGGCAACGCTCAACCAGGAAATTGGAACTTTGCAGGACTTCATTGTTAAAATCAACGGCATCGAAATAACTCTGCCTGATGTTCTCAATATAGGTGTTGATGTCCTCGAAAGATTCCGGGATGTAAGGCCTATTCGCCCTTATGAAATTACCTGCGATGGTTCCCTCTGAGATCGACTCGAATTCTTTCTGCGTTTCACGTTGAGTATTAAAAATGGATAGGAGGGCCGTAGTATCGGTACTTTGTTCACGGAAAAATTTCCCAACACTCTGACTTACAAGAGCCATGCTCTTGGTATAGGACATCATCATTTTGTTCTCAACAGACTCCTGGTATTCCAATCCTGTATCCATATTAAAGGTAAAGGCAATATCTTCCTTGGCGTTATAAATGACGTCGAAGTTGTACTCCTCTTCCGGAACGGCATATACCAGGCGATACATACCTTCAGATTGGGTTGAATCCAATTCAAATATGAATTCTCCTTTTTCATCTAATTCGGCATCGCCAACATAATTGGAAAATGTAGGGGTTACTTTGTAAACAAGCACCCAATCAAACTCTTCTATCGGTGTAAATGTCCCACGAATGGTATGCTGTCCCCAACTGAGACTTGAAAAACAAATAAGGCAAATGAACAGGATTCGAATCATCAATTACTTTTTATTATTAGACTCACAATCAACATTGATGTCACAATTTCATTTCAAAAATCAAGCCAGAACACCATTCAAGATATCCAAGGCGTCTTGAACACTGTTTACCTGTTCAAAGGTAATTAATAATCGTAAGCCGTGACGCGTTTCCTTTTCCTTCATTTTACAATTCTTTGGATTCATTTGCACATAGTTCAAAACTTGAGTAAAGATTGGGCTTTGGTAATATTCACTGGCTTTATCGCTTATAAAATAACACATGAGTTTCCCTTGCTTCATGATGATCTTTTCGAATCCGATCTGCTTACAGATCCATTTCAGTCGGACGCTGTTCAACAAATCCTCAACTTGTTCGGGCAATGGACCAAAGCGATCGTTCAGTTGGGCTTTAAAACCAGTCAGATCATCCTCGTCGGTTATTTTATTTAAAGCTGTATAAAGGTTAAGGCGCTCGGTGATATTATTCACATAATCATCCGGAAACAACAGTTCATAATCCGTATCCATGCTGAAATCCTTCACATAATCACCCTTTTGAGCAGCACTCTTATAAAGTTCCTTGAATTCGTTCTCTTTCAATTCATCTAAGGCTTCATTCAAGATCTTTTGATAGGTCTCAAATCCAATTTCATTTATGAAACCGCTTTGTTCGCCTCCCAGCAAATCACCAGCACCTCGGATCTCCAGGTCTTTCATCGCTATGTTGAATCCGCTTCCAAGAGCAGTATATTGCTCCAGGGCCGATATGCGTTTTCTCGCCTCATTGGTCATGGCACTGTATTCAGGTGTTATGAAGAAACAAAACGCCTTCTTATTGCTTCGACCAACACGACCTCGCATCTGATGCAGGTCACTCAACCCAAAATTATTGGCATTATTAATGAAAATGGTATTTGCATTTGGGACATCAAGTCCGCTTTCAATTATAGTTGTACTGACCAATACATCGAACTCTCCTTTCATAAATGCAAGCATAAGCTTTTCCAGTTTTCGCCCCTCCATTCTTCCATGGCCAATTCCGATTTTGGCATCGGGAACCAGCCTTTGTATCAGGCTGGCTACTTCCTGAATATTCTCAATGCGATTATGAACAAAAAAGACTTGTCCGCCGCGCTGAATCTCGTAACTGATAGCATCGCGAATGATCTCTTCATTAAACCGGATCACGCTGCTGTCAATGGGATATCGATTGGGTGGTGGTGTATTGATAACAGACAGGTCGCGCGCAGCCATCAGGCTGAATTGCAGGGTACGTGGAATTGGTGTAGCCGTTAATGTAAGTACATCGACATTCTCCTTGATGGTCTTCAGTTTGTCTTTTACGGCCACCCCAAATTTCTGTTCTTCATCAACGACGAGTAATCCCAGGTCTTTGAATTTGACCTTGCTGTTCACCAATTGGTGTGTGCCAATAACAATATCTAAACTTCCATCCTCAAGATTGGTGAGGATCTCACGTCTTTGCTTAGTTGATCGGAAGCGATTCAGGTAATCAACTGTAACCGGAAAATCCTTAAGTCTTTCGGTAAACGTATTGTAGTGCTGGAAAGCAAGAATGGTCGTGGGTACCAGTATCGCAACCTGCTTGCCGTTATCTACAGCTTTAAATGCAGCTCTGATTGCGATTTCGGTCTTTCCAAACCCTACATCCCCACAAATCAACCGATCCATGGGTTGTTCACTTTCCATGTCAGATTTGATATCCTGTGTCGAAGAGCTTTGATCCGGGGTATCTTCATATAAAAATGAAGCCTCCAGCTCGTGTTGGAGATAACTATCCGGATTATAAGCATGACCTGTCTTCATTTTGCGCTTGGCGTACAACTTGATAAGATTGAAAGCGATCTCCTTAACCTTGCTTTTTGTCTTTTGCTTTAGCTTTTTCCAAGCTTTGCTGCCGAGTTTATAAACCTTTGGAGCCTTGCCTTCCTTACCAGTGTATTTGGTGATCTTGTGAAGCGCATGTATGCTGAGGTATAAGATATCACGATCACCATAAATGAGTTTGATGGCTTCCTGTGTTTTCCCCTGTACTTCAATTTTTTGCAGCCCACCGAATTTTCCAATGCCATGGTCAATATGAGTAACGTAATCTCCAATCTCAAGATTGGTAAGCTCCTTAAGTGTGATTGCCTGTTTTTTGGCATATCCATTTTTAAGATGAAATTTGTGATAACGTTCGAAGATCTGGTGGTCCGTATAACAGGCAATTCCAATTTCCCGGTTAACGAAGCCGCTATAAATGGGAAGAACAATTGCTGTATAGTTAACTTCTTCTTCAACATCTTCAAAAATATCGTGAAAGCGCTTTGCCTGCTGCTCGCTTACACAACAGATATAATTCTTCAATCCCTGTTCATGATTGGTATTCAGGTTTTTAATCAACAGGTCGAATTGCTTGTTGAATGCAGGTTGCGGAGTTGCTTGAAAATCAAAAGTGTCCTGGAATTCAAATAGAGGTCGGCCCCCTATTTGAACCATGGTAAAACCATTGAGTTGTTCCTGCAACATGGCTCCGGTACAAAACAAATCCTCAGGTTGATTATGCTTTATTGCGGAAGTCAATTCCTGATAGGCCTCTTCAGCTTTTTCATAGAGCAGATCCATCCGCTGGAAGAAATGCTCCGGATTCTTCAGAAAGATCACCGACTTGGCCGCTATGTATTTCAAAAAACTTTGCCTGTCCTCTTCCAAGGCTTTGTTCGCGACATTTGGAATGATGTCTATCTTCTTCAGTTGGTCCGTGGATAACTGGGTTTCAACATCGAATGTTCGCATGCTATCCACCTCATCACCAAAGAATTCGATTCGATAAGGTTCATCGTGTGAAAAAGAAAATACATCAACAATACCACCTCTCACCGAGAATTCTCCCGGCTCTGTTACGAAGTCAACTCGTTTGAACTGGTACTCGAACAACACCTCATTGATGAAATCTATCGATAGTTCATCTCCTAGTGCAATTTTTAGCGTATTGCGCTCTAACTCCTGTCGCGTAACCACTTGTTCGAACAAGGCATCGGGATAAGTAACAATAATCGCAGGTTTTTTTCGCGAATTGATCCGATTGAGGACTTCAGATCGCAAAAGGACATTAGCGTTATCTGTTTCTTCCAATTGGTAAGGTCGTCTGTAACTGCCTGGATAAAACAGTACATCTTTTTCATTGACCAACTGTTCAAGATCATTCAGATAATACGCGGCCTCTTCTTTGTCCTGCAAAATGACCAGAAAAGGCTTGTCAACCTCTTTAAAAATCGAGCGTATGACAAATGAAAGAGCAGATCCAACCAGGCCATTGATCTGATATTTCCCTTGGGATTCGGCAATAGCATCCCGCAATTTTTGCACTTGCAAAGATTGTGAAAATGCCTGCGAGATCTGGGTCTTACTCACAAAGTGGAATTTGGCAGCTAAGATAAAATTTTCAGATGAATTGGGAATAACTTAAAGCAATCTTAAACAGCGATTTTTATCTATGGTTTCGGATGAAAAAATCGAAAAAATTATGTACGTTTGCAACACCTAAAATCAGCTCAAAAAATGTCTATTTCAGATTTATACGATACCGGTTTTCAGCAACGAAATGAGGACCATTTTGCAGCCATTGTAAGGGTTGCTATGGATGATGGCGTAATCACTGAAAGTGAGAAGGCTTTCCTGGATCGGCTGGCATTCAACTTGGGTATTACCGATGAAGAGTACAAGGTTATCCTCAAGGACTACAGATCGCATGATGTAAACCCGCCAGTTTCATATAATAATCGCATTGAACGCTTGTATGACCTGACGCGTATGGTGCATGTCGATCATATTGAGGATGAACAAGAAGTAACTTTGCTCAGAAAGCTGGCCATTGGACTTGGTTTCTCGACTATAAATGCAAATTATATTGTTGACAAAGCATTGGCCCTTGTACGAGAAAACTCAGATCTCGAAGACTTCACTTATGGCATCAAGCATTTGAATCACTAAGGTGGGATTAGTCAGGATATTCTAGGTTAGTAAGACCTTTATTTTATGTAATAATGCCTTCGCATATTCAGGAATTCGAACTCATGAATTCTTCGACCTTCTTCACCATTTTCCGGCTTCCGCAGAAAAAAGGAGCCCGCTGATGCAAGGTGGTTGGTTCGATTTCCATGATTCTACCGAAACCATTGCTCGCCATGCCACTGGCCTGTTCTGCAAGAAAGGCCATTGGGTTACATTCATATAACAATCGCAGTTTTCCATCCGGATATTGGGAACTCTCCGGATACATATAAATACCACCTTTGATCATATTTCTATGAAAGTCTGAAACCAAAGAGCCGATATATCTTGAAGTATAAGGTCTGTCATCCTGCTCCATCTGGCAATATTTGATATAATCTTTTACCCCTTGTGGAAAATGAATATAGTTGCCCTCGTTTACCGAATAAATTTGTCCCTTTTCAGGGAATTGCATCCTCGGGTGGGACAGGTAGAAGGTACCGATGGCTGGATTCAACGTAAAGCCATTCACCCCATGCCCTGTTGTATAGACTAACATGGTAGATGTCCCATATATAATATAGCCGGCCGCTACTTGTTCATCCCCTTTCTGGAGAAAATCCTCCAAGGTAACCGGAGTACCGAGCGGTGTTACGCGCCTGTAGATCGAAAAAATAGTTCCTACCGATACATTGACATCTATATTACTGGAGCCGTCAAGCGGATCGATAAGGACCACATATTTATTTTGATGCTGTTCGTCCTGACTGTTGATAGTTACAAAGCTATCTTCCTCTTCTGAAGCGATCCCGCAAACAATATTTCTTTTGGTCATTGTCTGGATGAACTTATCGTTCGCATAGACATCCAGTTTCTGCTGGTCTTCACCTTGGATATTTGATTCCCCAACCGCCCCTATAATATCAACCAGCCCGGCTTTGTTGACTTCATGATTAACAACTTTGGCAGCCAAGCGAATGCTATTGATAAGTCGTGATAATTCGCCAGATGAGTATTTGAATGCAGCTTGATGCTCGATTATAAATTCGCCGAGTGTTTGGTTTCTTTGAGACATGAACCCTTGAATTTGTTGGTGCAAATATCGGATTTTTAATTCAACTACTTCGTTTTCGTAAATTAATTCTATTTAAACAATTTGGTTTCTGCTATATTTGGATTTCTTAATTGATTTATGGCCTATACTATCCGATTTGCAACCACAGACGACATGCCAGATGTGCTCGACCTAATAAAGGAATTGGCAGCCTTCGAACGTGAACCTGATGCCGTTGAAGTTACGGTTAACGAGTTGCAGAATGATGGCTTCAGGGGTCACCCTGCATTTAAATGCTTAGTGGCCGAAAAGGACGGCCAAATTCATGGTATGGCCTTGTTTTACGATCGCTATTCAACCTGGAAAGGCAAAGTGCTTCATTTGGAAGACCTTATCATCAGGCAAGCTGCCAGGGGTTGCGGACTTGGAACAAAATTATTGGATGCTGTGGTGAAATACGCTTCACAGATTGGCGTTAAACGAATAAGCTGGGTGGTGTTGGATTGGAATACCGATGCCATTAAATTTTACGAGAATAAGGGTGCCCGCGTGCTGGATGATTGGAACGTTGTTCAACTGGATGAAGCAGGCATCCGAAATTACATTTCAAAAATCGATAAATGAGGATCTTTAAATTTGGAGGTGCTTCGGTAAAGGACGCGCAAGGCGTTCGAAACCTGGCTAATGTACTGAATGAAGTTGGGTATGATGACACCTTAGTTGTTGTATCGGCAATGGGGAAAACGACGAATGCAATTGAAGGTGTATTAGCTGCTTATTTTGAAGACGGGAAAAAATTATCAGCAGCCATCCATGAGGTGCACGATTTTCATCATCGCATTCTGTCCGATCTTTTTGAAAACAGCAGTCATCCGGTTTTTGGAGAGATCAAAGCATTATTTGACCAACTCAATCATTTCTTCCAAACGAATAAGTCGCCTGATTACAATTTTGTTTACGATCAGGTGGTAGGATATGGCGAACTGGCTTCTACGACCATCGTCAGTCATTATTTGAATATGGTTGACATAAAGAACAGCTGGCTTGATGTGCGCGATTTTATCAAGACCGATAATTATTATCGAAGTGCGAAAGTGGATTGGAGTTCAACACAAGAACGGATCCAGGCGGGTATAGACAAAAATGTACTGAATATCGTCCAGGGATTCCTTGGCAGTGATCCAAATAATTTCACGACTACTTTGGGTCGGGAAGGCAGCGATTATACCGCTGCAGTCTTCGCATTCGCATTAAATGCCGAATCGGTGACCATATGGAAGGACGTTCCCGGTTTCTTAAGTGCAGATCCAAGGCATTTTAACAATCCTGTTCTTATCAACCAGATCTCCTACAGGGAAGCTATTGAATTGGCCTTTTACGGGGCATCGGTTATCCATCCCAAAACCCTGCAACCCCTGCAGCGGAAAGAAATACCGTTATTTGTCAAGTCCTTTAAAAATCCATCTGAAAAGGGAACGCGTGTTGGTAAGGGAATTAAGATCGATCCGGAGATTCCGTGTTTTATCGTTAAAAAAGACCAGGTTTTGATATCCCTGTCATCCCTGGATTTCTCATATATCGTTGAAGACAATATCAGCCATATCTTTAAGCTGCTGTCACAGTATAAGATGAAAGTGGATGTTATCCAGAATTCGGCCATTAGTTTTTCAGTCTGCATTGATAACCTCTATGACAATCTTGAGGCCTTACTTCATCATCTAAAAGCCAAGTTTAAAGTTGACTGTTATAAAAATGTTTCCCTTTATACGATACGTCACTATGATCAAAAGGCGATAGGATCTATAATAAATGGACGGGAGGTCCTGCTGGAACAGATCACGCCAGAGACCGTACAGATCGTGACTAAATAAACATTTACTAAATTTACTTGAAGCAAATCGATCAAAAGAAATGGGACTTGTAACCGCAAAGGAAGTAGCAAAGGTCATCCATGCCGATAAGTATGGATTCCTGGGTACTTTCATGGGATGGGTCCTGATGAAGGTGCTTAATATTTCGACCTTAAACAAGATCTACAATCGAAATAAACATTTAGCCGACCTTGAGTTCCTGAACGGCATTCTCGATGAATTCCAGATCCGTTTTGAGATTCCGGAAGAGGATTTGAATAGGTTGCCAAAAGAAGGGCCATATATTACGGTTTCAAATCATCCTTTAGGTGGTATAGATGGCATTCTTCTTCTAAAATTGATGATTGAGAAACGTGCCGACTTTAAGATCATTGCGAATTTCCTCTTACACCGCATCGAACCGCTAAAGCCGTATATCATGCCTGTAAATCCTTTTGAAGATCGAAAGGATGTGAAGTCGAGTGTTATGGGTTTTAAAAATGCTATCATGCATTTAAGAAACGGTCACCCCCTTGGGATCTTCCCCGCCGGCGAGGTTTCTACTTACAAGGACGGTAAACTAGTTGTGGATAAACCCTGGGAAGAGGCTGCCATGAAATTGGTTATGAAAGCCGAAGTTCCAGTTGTACCCATTTATTTTCATGCTAAAAACAGTCGCTTGTTCTATCGGTTATCCAAGATCAGTGACACGCTTAGAACGGCGAAGTTGCCATCAGAGTTACTGACACAAAAGCACCGGGTGATCAAGGTACGTATAGGTAGACCAATTAGTGTGGCCGATCAACAGGAACATGAAACCCTGGAAGTTTTCTCCGAGTTCATCCGGCGTAAGACCTATATGCTTTCCAACGTATTCGAACCCCGTGAAAAAATACTCAAGAACATATCCTCAAGTTTGAAGGTGAATAAATCTCCAAAACGCATTGTCACGCCTGTTAATAAGGATGCGTTGATCGAAGAGATACGGTCGATCAGGGAGAAGGATTTCAGGTTGCTGCAGAGTAAACGCTATGAGGTCTTTTTATGTCCGGCCAGGGAAATACCGAATATTCTGCGTGAGATAGGACGATTACGAGAAATCACTTTCCGGGAGATAGGCGAAGGCACAAATAAATCCATAGACCTGGATCGTTACGATAAATACTACCACCACATGTTCCTATGGGATGATGAAAATGAGGTAATTGCCGGTGCCTATCGTATGGGATTGGGTTCGAAGATCTTTGAAGAACAAGGAATAGATGGTTTTTATTTGCAGGATCTGTTCAGGTTTGAGCCGGAACTTCATAAAATGATGAGCCAGTCCATAGAATTGGGCAGGGCATTTATCATTAAAGAATATCAGATGAAACCTATGCCATTGTTCCTGCTCTGGAAGGGAATTGTTCATACGACCCTGCGTTTCCCGGAGCACAAGTACCTCATTGGTGGTGTAAGTATCAGTAACCAATTTTCTAACTTCTCCAAGTCATTGATGAAGTTAGAAAATTGGTTACTGATACTTACGCCACCAATAAGGTACTTGTGCTCCGGGAAACGCAGGGTCGTATGAACAATTCCCTTCCAAAGCAGGAACAATGGCATAGGTTTCATCTGATATTCTTTAATGATAAATGCCCTGCCCAATTCTATGGACTGGCTC
>CAJIBQ010000182.1_pt1 | contig 16450 bp, 23 predicted proteins | sample 9199391 | NCBI WGS metagenome assembly CAJIBQ01 (sample SAMEA7708309, study PRJEB35096) | sediment metagenome | biome: marine neritic benthic zone biome [ENVO:01000025]; feature: sediment [ENVO:00002007]; material: shallow marine sediment [ENVO:03000034] sea grass bed [ENVO_01000059] ... | reverse complement strand
TCCTTTTGATCAAAGGGGACCTCAAAGGCGCATTCTTTATGTATCCGGCCATTTACACCCTCATCATACTATTCACTTTTCTAAGCTTGCATTTAAAATTCAAATTCAGGAACGGGGCAAAAATTTTGTTAGCTTTGTTCGTCCTGAATGCGACAATCATTGTTATTAATTACATTTTAAAATTCATTTAACCGATATGGAAAAACAAACCTTACCGAATTCGACCCTTGTTCTTGTCATGGGAATTCTTTCAATAGTTGGCTGCTGCTGTTACGGGCTACCTGGACTTATATGTGGTATTGTAGCCGTTATAGTAGGACAGAAAGCCAGTAACCTGTATAAAGAAGCACCTGAAAACTATTCGGGCTATGATAATGTGAAGGCGGGAAAGATCATGGGAATTATCGGAATCGTATTGAGCATACTTTTCATTTTGTATCTGGTTTGGGTTATCTCCATCATCGGATGGGAAGCCTTACAAGATCCTGAACTGCTGAGAGAGAAAATGGAAGAACTGCAGCGATCGGCATAGAAAAAAAAGAAGCAACCTCAGGTTGCTTTTTTTGTGGATCATTTTCATATCTTTAAATATTAAAACTCATAAACATGGAAACCAATCAACCAACCAGACCCAACAACTATTTAGCTCTAGCAATTGTAAGTACAATCTTATGTTGTATACCGGCAGGTATTGTAAGTATTGTTTATTCCACTAAGGTGAATAGCGAATACGACAAAGGCAATTACCAGGCAGCCGAAAACGCTTCCAAGAATGCAAAAACCTGGGGCTTCGTGGCTGTTGGTGTAGCCCTTGTTGGCTGGATCATCTATATAGCCTTCTTTGGCCTTGCCTTTCTAGGCGGCATGAGTGGTATGTAAGATGAAAAAGATTATTATAGTAGGAGCAGCGATAGTGGTACTGATAGCCCTATCGCTGCTTTTTTTATTGAATCCATCTGAAGTTCAACTGTTTCCTCATTGTCCGTTCCATACCGTTACCGGACTCTACTGCCCGGGATGTGGGAGCCAACGTGCGGCTCACGATATTCTCAACGGCGATTTGCTGGCGGGACTGCAGCACAACGCACTCATCATACTGGTAGGTGCCGTTCTTTTGATCGAAGGAGTGATCTTACTATTGCAATCGGTTTTTTCGATGAAGATCTATAACCCCCTGCATAATACCTGGTTTGTTAGATTGATCCTTGTTGTAGTTATTCTATTTTGGATACTGCGCAATCTACCTTACGAACCATTTGCGTATTTGGCGCCATAAAAAAGCGATCCTTTCAGATCGCCTTTCCCTATTCAAATTCTTTCAGTGTCTTTTTAATGATATCCAAACATTCATATAGTTGATCTTCGGTCATGACCAAAGGTGGTGCAAACCGAATAATATTTCCGTGCGTAGGTTTGGCCAGTAATCCATTATCCCTAAGTTTCAAACATATGTTCCAGGCAGTATCGCCATCTTCACTGTCGTTGATCACAATAGCATTTAATAAACCTTTACCACGGACCAATTTTATGATTTTGCTTTTTTCGGTATAGGCTTTCATTTCGGCCCTAAAAATTTTGCCGAGGCGTTCTGCATTTTCGGCCAATCCTTCATCTCTCACAACTTCCAGTGCAGCCATAGCCACAGCACAGGCTACCGGGTTGCCGCCAAAAGTACTGCCATGATTACCGGGCCTGATGACATTCATGATCTCATTACTGGCAAGTACGGCTGATACCGGATAAATACCTCCGCTTAATGCCTTGCCTAGTATCAACACATCGGGTTTCACCTCTGGAGTCCCAGAACAATCTTTATTCGGACAACTGCAATTTCCACAAGTGGCTAAAAGGCGACCTGTTCGAGCAATACCGGTCTGAACTTCATCTGCTAAAAACAGAACATTGTACTTTTCGCAAAGTGCTTTAGCCTTCTTCAGATAGCCATCGCTTGGTACATAAACACCGGCTTCACCCTGTATGGGTTCAACAAGGAATCCTGCAATGTCTGAACTGCTTTCAAGAGCATTTTCCAGGGCTTCCAAATCATCATAGTCGATCTTGACAAAGCCCTTGGTGTAAGGTCCGAAGTTTTTTCGGGCTACCGGATCATTTGAGAAAGAAATAATGGTCGTTGTACGGCCATGAAAATTACCCTTACATACAATGATCTTTGCCTCATTGATATCGATACCTTTAACTTCATAGGCCCATTTCCTACACAGCTTAATCGCTGTTTCAACTGCCTCAGCACCCGAGTTAATGGGCAGAAGTTTATCATATCCAAAGTATTCAGTGGTGAACTTCTCGTACCTGCCGAGCATGTCGTTATAGAACGCCCTTGAAGTTAAGGTGAGTTCCTGTGCCTGCTCAATAAGTGCATTGACAATTTTAGGGTGGCAATGTCCTTGGTTCAATGATGAATAAGCCGAAAGGAAATCGTAGTACTTTTTTCCTTCAACATCCCAAACATAGACACCTTTTCCACGACTTAAAACAACCGGAAGCGGATGATAGTTTTGCGCACCATATTTATTCTCAAGCGCCATCGCCTCCTGAGACGAAATGTGATCTAAAACAGCCATTTTTTAAATATTTTTAATCCAACAAATAACCATTCCTACTTCAGGAGAGAAATCATCCATTTTAGATGCAAATTACTAAATATTAGTTGCTTCCTAAAACTCTAATTCGATATTTTATGCGATATGGACGAAATCTGCAATTCCAACCTCTTAAGCTCGCGCAGAATATCATTTTTATCTATTTGCATCCACTGAAAAAGCTTGAGAAAACTAACGATGGCTATACATAGTAATCCGGCCGCAGACCACTTGATCAACTCCATAGTTTCAGTTGCGTTAAAAAATTGAACTATGCAGTAGATAAATAATGCGAAAGCTACGACCATGACCATGTTTATCAACACTAAAAGCCATTTGAGTTTTCCCTGGAAAAGTCCGCCTACCATCTGAAGCAGGTTTTGCTCATCCAATTCATCATAGAACCGGGCTTCTTCTTCTGTTAAAGCTTGCCGAATGATGTCGTCAATTTGTTCTTTATTCGTTTTCATAATTTCTTGTTATTAAGATTTTCTTTAATCGTTCTCTTGCGTGAAATAACCGTGATTTTACCGTGCCAACTCGTATTCCAAGCATCTGCCCTATCTCTATAAGGCTTAGTCCTTCGTTGTAAAACATTCGAATTACCGTTCGTTGATTCTCGGGAAGCTCCCTGATGGCCTTTCGAATTTTAATTAATTTGATCTCATCGCTCTCATCATCCCCATCATCAGGAACTGATATCCCATACTCATCACGATGCTCCACCTGCTTACCATGCTTCTTTATCCAATCCAGGGCCTTGTTTCTCACGATGGCCAGGACCCAGGGCTTAAATGCATTGGGATCCTTCAAACCACTTATCTTTCGTATTACGATCTGCCAGCAGTCCTGGGCAATATCCTTGGCCACTTCTTTGTCACGAGTATACCAGTAAGCCTGTTCACAAACTTTCTTATGCCATCGCTTTACAAGAAGCCCCAGGGCCTTTTTGTTTCCCGACTGGTAGTCGATTACGAGAAACCCGTCCAATATGTCTGCTTGCTTTCGCAATGTGGTTTATTTTATAGACGATTAAACCTCTTAAAGGTTCATTTTCTAAAGATAATTCATTTAATAGGGTTCCATATTTAACGCTATTAGTATTTTTGAGCCATGCCGAGGAGGAAACCAAAACCATTATTTACTGAGGTTGAAATCATCGATGCCGGTGCAAAAGGTAAGGCCATCGCCAAGGCTCCAGATGGTCGCGTGATCTTTGTCCAAAATGCCGTTCCTGGAGATATAGCCGATATTCAGACTTTTAAGAAGCGTAAGGCCTATTATGAAGGAAAAGCCACCAGTTTTAAGAAGTATTCTGAGAAGCGCACCACGCCTAAATGCAAGTATTTTGGAATTTGTGGCGGATGTAAATGGCAACACATGAAATATGAGCATCAGTTATTCTATAAAGAAAAAGAGGTTCAAGATAACCTGGTTCGAATCGGGAAATTGGATTTACCTACGATATCACCCATTATCGGTTGCAACGAAAATTTCCATTACCGAAATAAAATGGAATTTTCATTTAGTGACAGTCGCTGGTTAACCGAAGAGGAGGTCAATTCTGGAGTTGAAATTGTAGACAGGCAAGCTCTTGGGTTTCATATCCCCGGCATGTGGGACAAGATTCTTGATATTGACGAATGCTGGCTGCAGGCCGAACCTTCCAACGCCATCCGTAATGAAATCAAGCGCTTTGCTGTTGATCACAAGCTGTCATTCTTCAATCCCAGGGAACGCAAGGGGTTATTAAGGACCCTTATGATCCGAAATTCATCGATTGGCGAATGGATGGTCCTCATCCAATTTCACGATGATCAGCCTGAAAAACGAGAAGGCTTGTTGGATCATCTTAAGAATCGGTTTCCTGAGATCACTTCCCTGCTTTATGTAATCAATCAAAAAGCAAACGATACCATCTACGACCAGGAGGTGATCTGTTATCATGGCCGGGATCATATAATGGAAGAAATTGATGATCTCGAATTTAAGATCAATGCCAAGTCGTTTTACCAGACCAACTCTGAACAAGCGAAGGTTCTGTATTCTGTAACACGGGAATTTGCAGGTCTGTCGGGTAATGAATTAGTATACGACCTTTATACCGGCACCGGCACGATTGCACAATTTGTTGCAGCGAAAGCGCAAAAAGTGGTTGGCATTGAGTCGGTACCTGAAGCTATCGAGGCGGCCAGGGAAAATGCACAATTAAACAACATCTCCAACGTTAGCTTTTTTGCCGGAGATATGAAAACGATCTTCAATGATGAATTCATCAAAACCAATGGAATACCCGATGTTATCATCACAGATCCTCCCAGGGATGGCATGCATAAAAAGGTAGTACAGCAGATTCTTGATATCGGCCCGAAGAAGATAGTTTATGTAAGCTGTAATAGCGCAACTCAGGCACGTGATCTTTCACTGATGAGAGAAAAGTATAAAGTTGTTAAGGTCCAGCCGGTGGATATGTTCCCGCATACTCATCATGTTGAAAATGTTGTACTTTTGGAAAAAATTTGATCCTTTGAAGCGAAAACTGCCACAAATAGCCGCCTTTACCTTGATTCTGCTTTCATTAGCCCGATGCGAAAAGGACGATATCTGCCCTGAAGAAACACCCACCACGCCACATTTGATCATTCGCTTCTACGATTTAGCGGATACGGAGTCGGTTAAAAATGTGAATAGTTTGTTCGCGTATGCATTGGATCCGAATGATGAGATCATCAATTTTGCGGACCTTAATATAGCGTCGACCGATTCCATTGTAATTCCGCTTCAAACGAATATGATGAATACCCGTTTTGCATTGCATAAGGACTATGCTGTTGATAATAACGGCACACCCGAGGATCCAAGTGACGATATGCTGTTGGGGAACCCGGACATTATCACCTTGTCTTATCAACCGGAAGATGTTTATGTATCTCGCGCTTGCGGATTTAGGACTGTATTTAATGGAATCGTATTCGATGTGGACCTGGATGGGGATAACTGGATCATAAATTCCGAATTACAACAAGTCGATATTGTCAATGAATTTTCTGCTCATGTCAAAGTATTTCATTAGCCTTTTACTGATATTTCTTCTGGCGATTCCAGCTTCGGCTCAGGAGTCGGAAGTGGTCATTGATTCCTCGAGTTTTAGCGAGCGCTACGGACTCCGTATCGGTAGCGATATGGGCAAAGTGATCAGGATGTTGGTTGATGGTGATTATACGGGATTCGAGATCAATGCCGATTACCGCTTGACCAAGAATATCTATATCGCTGGAGAATTGGGATTTGAAGATCGAACTACATCGACTGACTTTCTGAATTCCACCGCTAATGGCAGTTATTTTAAAGGTGGTGTGGATTATAATATGTACCAGAATTGGTTTGGCATGGAGAACATGATCTTCGCGGGTATGCGTGTTGGTGCGGGCTCATTCAGTCAGACCATAAACTCATACACCATTTACAATACCGATCAGACCTTTGGCCAGGTCACTTATGAAGAAGGCACAAAATTGAGTGGACTTACTGCTCTCTGGACCGAGTTGATCATTGGGATAAAGGCCGAAACCCTTCAGAATTTATACCTTGGACTCAACGTTCAATTTAAAGGACTGATCACTGAAAAAGAATCCGAAAATTTTGAAAATATTTATATTCCCGGCTTCAACCGGACCTATGATAGCGGGCGGTTCGGAGTTGGTTTTGGATACAATATTTCTTACCTTATTCCTTTGTACAAAAAGGATAATTAATGGACAAAGAGGACATTGCGGATTTGCTGGAACAGAAGTACCAATCCTTACTCAGCTTTCTGGAAAGCCAGGAAGATGAAAAATGGGAAACTGGTCCGGAAGGCAAATGGACTACTGGTCAGCAGGCCTTGCATCTCTTACAAAGTATCAAGCCACTCAACCAGGCTCTGAGTTTACCAAAATTTATTCTAAGGAATCGATACGGTACTTCAAATCGAGACGTCCGGGATTATGCTACTGTTGTACAACGTTATCATGAACGATTGCAGGATTCATCCGGAGCGGTATTCAGGCCTTCCCGAAACATGAAAATCCCGAAGCTGAAAGACAAATCGTATCTACTCAATCGACTTCAAACTGAGAATAAAAAACTGCAGTTTAAAACAAAAAAATGGAGGGACAAGGATCTTGATAACCTGATCCTACCCCACCCCTTGATGGGGCGAATGCCAATACGCGAAATGCTGATGTGGTCTGCATACCATGTTGAACATCACACCAATGCACTCAAAGCCAGCTATTAATCATTTTTAACATCCTCAACTGATAATTATCATAGTAATCCGAGCTTGGTTTTGGGATATTTACTGGTGAAATTATTGTCAATTAAAAAATAAATCATGAAAACGCTTAAACGTCTGGCAACTGTAGTAATGGTATTAGTAATGGGCTGTGCTTCTACAGAGGATGTATTGTCAGAATTCGATGAAACGGTAGATTTTGATTCATACGAGACCTTTGTATTGTGTATAGATGATCTTTTTGTGGAAAATACGGCTTATCCGAATTACGATAATAACTATGTCAGGGAATTGATATCTGAAGAGGTAGAAAAACATATGATAGATAAAGGTCATCGCACCAATGTGCTTAAACCTCAACTGCAAGTGGGATTTCAACTGATCGTCCAGGAAAAAGAAGCCACCTTTACGAATTGCGAGGTTCAGGATGAATATAACTATTGGAAGGAATGTACTATTGATACGGTTGTGTATACCGAAGAAACCCTGGTTATCTATGTTTCCGATTTCTCAATGAACCAGGTGGTATGGCAGGCGTCTGTGCAATGCGATATGAACAAGGCAAAAAGCCGACTTCCCGATTACGTTAAAGGTGTTGTTGAAACCCTGTTCATGGAGTATCCTAAAGCTATTTAAGCTGTTTTTTAGTTTTTCGGCTGCCTTCATACATCTTATAATTGACAAGCCTGGACTCGAGCTTGGCATTGAAAAGCTTGATCTTTCTTGAAGGCCTTAGGCCAATGTGTTTCAGCCCCTCCAAATTCGATGTAATGAACCAGGCATCAGTATTTGGGTATCCATGCTTAAGCGTGCTTCCTATCTCGGCATAAAACGATTTGACGTCAACGTCTAACCGTTCACCATAAGGCGGATTAAATACCATGTGAAGCGCCCCCTCTGTTTCCTTTTTGGTCTGGAAAAAATCGGTTTGCTGTACATTTATAAACTCTTCAAGATGGGCATTCCTGATGTTCGACTTGGCTTTTCTAATAGCTGCAGGAAAGTTATCATATCCGTTGATCGTGAATTGAAAATCCCGGGTACGCTTCATAAGTGATTCTTCAATTCTTTCATAAAGCCCTTCATCCCAGTCACGCCAACGTTCAAAACCGAACTCCTTTCTTTTGAAATTCGGGGGAATATTGCATGCTATCATCGCTGCCTCGATCAGCAAGGTGCCGCTTCCGCACATGGGATCAAGAAAATCACTTTGACCTTCCCAACCGGATAATAGCAACAGCCCGGCAGCGAGAACCTCGTTAATTGGTGCAATGTTCGTTGCAGAACGATATCCCCTTCTGTGCAAGGATTCGCCAGAACTATCCAGTGAAATGGTACAGGATTCCCGTTCTATATGTACATTGATCTTCAAATCGGGAAAACGAAGATCTACGTTCGGGCGTTCGCCCGTCTTATCACGAAACCGATCAACAATCGCATCTTTAGTTTTTAAGGCCACATACTTTGAATGTGTGAATTTCATGGAATGTACCGTGGCATCAACAGCGATTGATCCGTTCGAAAACACATAATTCTCCCAGGGAATTTCCTTAACCTTATCATACAATTCCTGTTCGCTCCATACCTTGAATGAACGTATAGGCTTTAAGATCTTAATGGCTGTTCGTAACGCCAGATTGGCTTTATACATGAAGCCCTTATCACCAACGAAAGAAACATTTCTTACTCCTTTAGTTACTTGTTGGGCTCCCAGGCCAAGGAGTTCCTTTTCGAGCACCTCCTCGAATCCATATAGGCACTTGGCCAGCATTTTGAAATTATTGTCCATTAAGCTCGTCAAATAGAATGCAAAAATAAAGTATTTTTGCTCGAGACTTAAGCAAGCATGTCAATACGTACTACAGATTGGTTCACTTCGTGGTTTAATACACCCTATTACTACATCTTATATCGTGACCGCGGATATGATGAAGCCCAATCCTTCATGGACAATTTAATGTCTTATCTGAACCTTGGAGACCAAGCCGCCATATTGGATCTGGCTTGCGGAAAAGGTCGACATTCAATATACCTGAATAAAATGGGGTATGATGTTACAGGTCTGGATCTTTCAAGGGAAAGCATACTTCATGCAAAACAATATGAGAACGATCGCCTTCATTTTGATGTACATGATATGAGCCTTCCATACCACAAGACTTTTGACGCTGTACTTAATCTTTTTACGAGTTTTGGTTACTTCGATGATGAGGCCGATAATTTCAATACGATCAAGTCCATCCTCACAGAATTAAATCCTGGGGGTGTGGCTGTTATCGATTTTATGAATGTTCATCAAGTGATGACCAATTTGGTTTCAGAGAATAAGAAGTCGGTCGATGGAATTGATTTTAACTTGAGCCGGCGCATTGAAGATGGATTTATCATCAAGACCATTTCATTTGAAGATAACGGACAACAATTCGATTATGAAGAGCGTGTTAAGGCCTTAGAGATGAAGGATTTTGACAAAATGATCTCAAAAGCCGGGGGTAAAATATTAGATGTTTTGGGAGATTATGACCTCAATAAATTTCAACTTGAAAGCTCAGATCGGTTGATTCTGATATTTGGACGAGATGAATAAGTATCTATTCCCTATTTATGCAATAATCGCTGGCTATATTTTGGTCAGGTTTGCCAGTAAAAGAACTTTGATAAACATCAAATTATTGCTGGCCTTTAGTGGTGCGTTTCTTTTGTCTCAAACTGTTTTTATCCTCATCCCCGAAGTGTATGAAAGCCTGAGTGGGAAGTTAACCGGTGCGCTTATCATGACCGGTATTTTGGTTCAGATATTTCTTGAGTTCTTTTCAAAAGGAGCTGAACATGGCCATATTCATATACATTCGGAGCAAACGCATTTTCCCTGGCTCCTCTTTATCAGCCTGTGCGTCCATGCTTTTCTTGAAGGCTTCCCGGTGACCCAGCACAATGATCTTGTATATGGGATTTTAATACATAAAATACCCATCGCTATACTGATCACGTCCTATTTGTTAAACTCGAAATTTAAAGACCTAGAGGTCATATTTTTCCTGTTTGTTTTTGCAATTATGACACCACTCGGGACCTACATTTCCAACGAAGTAGAGGTTTCAGCCAACTACATACAAATGATCAATGCAGTTGTAATTGGTATATTCCTTCATATTTCAACTATCATTCTCTTCGAAAGCAGCGAAGGTCATAAATTCAATCTTTCCAAGTTGATTGTCATCGTACTAGCGGTAGCCCTGGCCTATTTGATTTAAAAAAAATTTGTTAAACACCGAATCAGATCACGAAGAAGAGTACCATGAAAAAATGGCACATGGCACCACCAAGGACGAATAAATGCCAAATTACATGATTAAATGGAATGCGTTCAAACAGATAGAAAAAAAGGCCTAAGGTGTAAGACATGCCACCGAAGAGTAATAGCATCAATCCATTGAATGCCATATTTTCGATCAACGCTCCAAGATCGAAAAGTATGAGCCAACCCATAAACAGGTAAAACAAGGTGGAAACCAGGTTGAAGCGCCCGGTAAAGAACAACTTCAATACGATCCCAATAACGGCTAAAATCCAAATAAGCCAGAAAAGAACCCAACCATTGCTTTCGGCTAATGTTAACAACAGGACTGGGGTATAAGTACCTGCAATGAGAAAATAAATACTCACATGATCAACAACCCTGAAGTAATGTTTCAATCGTTTTTGCCTAAAGGAATGATAAAGCGTTGAAGCAAGAAATAAAATGATTATTGAAATACCATAGATAAGAACACTGAACAAACTCCAGGTCATATCTGAATCTCGCAAAATGATCATCAAAATCAACCCTGCAATACCTAGGACTGCACCAATTCCATGAGTTATGGCATTAAGCTGCTCTTCTAACTCAGTTTGAATTCGCATTTGCAGCAGTTTTAACAGAATCACCCAACCACTTTTCGGTAAGTTCGAAGAAGTCGAGATCAAGAGCCGATTCCTGTGATTCTAACCTGCCGCTTTGGAAGTTTCTCTGAAGGACATCCTCAATGAGATAATCCTCTTTAATATACATGGGGTCGAATTCCATTTTTAGCGAGATTTTGAACATTTTGGCCGTATTGTTAAACCAAAATGCCCGCCAGCCACTTCGCAATTCCTTGATCAGTTCAAAGGTAGTATGCCCTGTTTGACGATGAATAAGTTTAATCAGTATTTGTCCTTCGGTACGGGTCAGTTTTTTCAGTTCTTCAGAAAATTCATCCTCAATGTACTTCTGAATGCGTTTGGCATATTTTTTCCGCTGCCTTTTCTTCTTCATCTGATCCAACCTCGAATTTAAGGTTTGAAGCCGTTCTGCGGCTAATTTCGCATATGGATAGACTTTAATCGTCTTTCGCCTGAGGATCAAATACTGTTTCCGGTCGGCAGGACTATCAAACTCCAACTTATGAAGCAGTTTAACTTCATCAAGTCCAATTGCCGTGCGTGGTATGGAGTCGCCCTCAACGATATAGTAGTGATCGTTGATCGAATCCTGTTCTTTTTCATTAACCTGAGCAAGAAGGAGTGCAGGTAAAAGGATTGATATGTAAATGAATCTTTTCATTTTAAGATCTGAAGCCAAAATTGTTCTAAAACAATTTAACACGCTATAAAATTATGAAATTGGTCAATTTTAAACTTAAAAATGCTGTTAATATTGTTATTTTAGAGCAAATTTTAATTGCATGGCAAAAAAGAGAATTCTGAATAAAAAGTCGATGGACTTCTTGGAAAATTACCTGAATAACGCGGCTCCTACAGGCTATGAATGGGATGGGCAAAAACTTTGGATGGAATACCTAGAACCCTACGTAGATAATTTTATTACAGATACTTATGGCTCTGCAGTTGGCATAATTAACCCGGATTCAGACTACAAGGTGGTCATTGAAGGGCATGCAGATGAGATCTCCTGGTACGTCAACTATATTTCGGATAATGGATTGCTATATGTGGTTCGAAATGGTGGTAGTGATCACCAGATAGCTCCTAGTAAAGTGGTTAACATTCATACAAAGAATGGAATCGTTCAAGGCGTATTCGGGTGGCCGGCTATTCACACCAGGAATAAAGCCAAAGAAGAACCACCGAAACTTGACAACATCTTTATCGATGTAGGCTGCAAAAAAAAGAAAGAAGTCGAAGCATTGGGTATTCATGTAGGCTGCGTTATTACATATCCGGATGAGTTTCATATACTGAATAAAAAGAATTTCGTTTGCAGGGCATTGGATAACAGGATGGGTGGATTCATGATCGCAGAAGTGGCCCGTTTATTACATGAAAATGAAGTTAAACTACCCTATGGGCTGTACATTACCAATTCGGTTCAGGAAGAAATTGGCCTGAAAGGTGCCGAAATGATCACAGCAACCATAAATCCGGATGTGGCTATAGTTACGGATGTTACTCACGATACCACAACGCCGATGATCGATAAGAAGAAGCAGGGACATTGTGAAATCGGAGATGGCCCTGTAATTGCTTATGCTCCGGCTGTTCAGCAAAAACTTCGCGATCTTATTACCGAAACTGCTGAATCTAAAAAGATCCCGTTCCAACGTGCTGCCTTATCGAGGTCGACTGGAACCGACACAGATGCATTTGCCTATAGTAATGGCGGTGTTGCCAGTGCATTGATTAGCCTTCCTTTAAGGTATATGCACACAACTGTTGAAATGGTGCATAAAGATGATGTGGAAAACGTGATCAGGCTAATCTATGAAAGCTTGCTAAACATAAAGCATGGTGAAAGTTTCAGCTATTTTGAATAATATGTAGCCTCTTATCGAGGCTTTTTTTATGGATGAGTACATCGAAATAGTAAATGAGAATGGTGAAAGTACCGGGAAAATAGCCCTGAAGAACGAGGCGCACCGGAAGGGATGGTTTCACAATACCATCCACCTCTGGCTTTTTAATTCGAAAGGGGAAATCTTGCTTTCCCAACGTTCCCATAAGAAAACCATTTATCCCTTACTTTGGGATGTATCGGCCGCAGGACATGTTGATGCCAGAGAAGGCATTACCGAAGCCGCTGTGCGTGAAACCCATGAGGAATTGGGACTAACAATAGATCCTGAACGACTCGTTCCAATCGGAGTTCATAAACACATGAGCACCTATGCTAACGGAACCATCAAGGATTATGAGTTTCATCATGCATTTATTTATGAGCTATTGCAACCAATAGATAGCTTACGTATTGATCCCGAGGAAGTTGAAGCAATTAAGATGGTGAATTTCTTCACATTTGAATCCTTGCTTAAGGACAGTGAAAACAATATGCACTTTATAGCTTCAAATTCCGATTATTACGGCTTCGTACTATCGGAGGTGCGGAAAGCCATAAATAATTAGTATTTTCGAACATGACATTGATTCTCCTGGCACTTGCACCTGTTGCACTGATAATCTTTTACATCTATTTAAGAGACAAATATGAGAAAGAACCGAAACGGTTGATGATCTACTGTTTTGTTTTCGGAGGAATATTCAGCATTGTCATCACCACCATACTTTATATGTTCTTCGACCTGTTTTTCCCATTAAATAATGAATACAGCGTCATTCAGCAATTTGTTAGAGCCTTTTTTATTGTTGCACTTACCGAGGAATTCAGCAAATACATCATAGTACGCTACTACGCGCAGCCCAAAAAGGCTTTTAATGAACCTTATGACGGCATCGTATACGCGGTAATGGTCTCCATGGGCTTTGCGGCCGTTGAAAACATTTTTTATGTGATCGAAGGCGGGGTAACAACGGCACTGCTTCGGGCATTTACTGCAGTTCCTGCACATGCCACATTCGGTATTCTTATGGGCTATTATATGGGTAAGGCTAAATTTTCGAATAATCGTGCACGTTACAATCTTACGGGATTATTATTAGCTATACTCTTCCATGGAGCCTATGATTTCTTCCTCTTTATTAATTTCATTCCTGGAATATCCAGTGGTGCTTTTGTCTCGTTGATAATAGGAATAGTACTTGCAAGACGGGCGATGAAATTGCACCAGAAGAATTCAAATTTTAATCCGGATAATTCAGTTTAGGCGAGGCCGCGTTTCTTGACCAACCAAACCGCAAAAAAGAGATTGGGAACCCAACACAGCCATGCTACGATCTTGTAAGCTGTAAGGAATCCGCCAAAGATCATGATAAGCAACGGCAGCCATAATCTCAATGTTACTGCAGCGAAACATGCAGCATAGCTTAGGATCATCCATTTCTGATGGTCAGTAATGCGTTTTTCACGAACAGCTTTATACGCCAGTGCAGTGGAACTCAACCACAAGAACCCCAGGCTTACAAAACCAATTGAAGGAACGATCCCGCCAGTAGCATAAAACCCGATGTAAACACCCGCTAATCCGCTAAGCAATACGGCAAGACAATAGAACTTGCCCAGGTTTCTATGCAGGTTCATTCGCTTTCGGCGCAATGAGCCACTGAATTGGGACCAGCCGGTGAGCAGGGCCAATCCACCAAATACGATATGGGTATAGAATCCGGTATTCCAAAGGGTATTGGAAAGCAACTCTGCAGATTTTGAATCCAATAATCCAATAGTTGCACTGGTGAGCAGGTATCGTAAAGGATAAAAACTCACTCCTATGGCCAGGAAAGCAAATATCCCAAAACTGATTTTTTTGGTCATAAGCTAAAGTATTTTATCAATCCGGGAAACCCGATCCATTCAATCCGGGCACTATTTTCAATGCATTCTTATAGTAGACTTTTTTCAGTACATCATCCGGAAGGTCCAAGCCATACATGGGCCAAAATGCATGGTATTTCTTATGGTATTTGAAATACTCATCATCGCTCTCCAGCACCCTGAAATAAGTTGGAAATTCCTCCGGTCTCCAACTGTCTTTGCCAAATAATATACGCTCCTGGTATTTTATAAAAAACGCCTTGGCATACCTGGGTTGGCGGCCTAACTCGGCGATAATAGCCCCGATTCCAACATACATGTTAGGCAACTTATCCAACAGTTTTCCTAGCCGACCGAGATCATTGGCCATCCATCCCATATGGGCATTGATAAACTTAGTACCAGGATGTTTTCTGAATACATTGTGTTGTTCAGACATGATCTGTTCCCAGGGGGCCGGATTGTTCGCATCCCTTTTTCGATTTGGTCTTGTTTTAAGTTCTAACCATCGCTCATTGTCGGCATCAAATGTATCCCAGAACGGTTTAGGATCGGCCGAATGGATCAAAACCGGAATTCCAAGCTCACCGCATTTTTGCCAAATGGGATCCAACCTGGGATCATCAATTGCCAGGCGTTTGCCTTCCGAATCCTTGTTTCTAAGGCCTAAGCTCTTATACACCTTTAAGCCCACTGCCCCGTTGGCCACATCTTTTTCCAGTTGAGATACTTTCTCTTCAATCCAACCAGCGGCACCGGCTCCTTCGAAATTAATGTTGCAAAACAGCACAAACCGCCCAGGAAAATTGGTATTGATATTAGACATAGACTTGATAAGGTCTTCCCCGGTACGCCCACTAAGATTGACCATGATCTTCATATTCAAAGTATCCATAGCAGCTACAACGGGAGCCAGATCCTGATTGGGCATTCGATATTGATGCCCATGCACATCGATGAAGGGATATTTTGCTTTTTGTACTACTTCTCCGGGAACAACCAGAGTGCTTACGGGATCATATTCTTCGAATGTCAGATCCTGAGCGTTGGTAACTGCAATAAGCGTGCAGCAGCTGATAAGGCAGATGGTTTTTTTCATAATCCTGAGTGGTCGTTCAAGTTAATAATATGTTGGGAAAAAATTTAAAAATTTAGATTAGATTAACAGGCGGGCCATGATCAGGAAGTCAGATCTTCAATTTTAAGATTGAAATCATATTGCAGGTCCGGGTGAAGCTTATCAATTGCCTTAACGGCCATTTCTAACTGTTTGGCATAAACATTCTTCAGTACGCGGTTTCTTTCGAATGATGGCTGTATAGCCTTAAGTTCAGTACAAAAATGGATTAGCAGTTCGGCTTCGGTTTCCTTTTTCTTCGAAAATCGAATGTAAAGTTTCAATCGCCTCAGGATCTTTCGAACGCTTTTCTTGATGTAATAGTAGTTTGTTGTGTTAATGGTTTGGAATTCAGAACTCACCATGCCTTTCACACTTCTGATGTAAGCCTCTTCATTCGATGATTCAAATACCCTGTAGGTCAAATATTCTTTCACCTCCAGTTTGAATCGGGCCATGGCCAGGCAATGCGCCATGATCTCTTCCCTGGAACGGAGTTGCAGTTCTTTTTTAAGCTCGGTAATGGTGGCAGTCTTCATATATGTTACTTCAATCCTTCCATCTCCATTTAAACCGATTCACTAATGATCTTGGATACGACTTCCGGATTCAAGAGTGTACTTGTATCCCCCAAATTATCCGTATCATTATTGGCAACATTCCTTAGAATCCGTCTCATGATCTTGCCCGACCGCGTTTTAGGCAGTCCGGCTGTAAATTGAATTTTATCCAGTTTCGCAATTGGCCCTATTCGCTCAGAAATAAGCTGGTTG
>CAJIBQ010000179.1_pt1 | contig 16991 bp, 14 predicted proteins | sample 9199391 | NCBI WGS metagenome assembly CAJIBQ01 (sample SAMEA7708309, study PRJEB35096) | sediment metagenome | biome: marine neritic benthic zone biome [ENVO:01000025]; feature: sediment [ENVO:00002007]; material: shallow marine sediment [ENVO:03000034] sea grass bed [ENVO_01000059] ... | reverse complement strand
TTTAAACCGAGACGATAATGAGCGACAACAAACGATCAACCATCGAATTACAAGTGGAGTTGGATGAGAACAGAATTCCGGAAAAACTGATTTGGTCGGCAGAAGATGGCGGCATTTCCAACCAGGAAGCAAAAGCTTTAATGCTTTCGGTTTGGGACCATGCATCAAAAGAAACCCTTAGAATAGACCTTTGGACAAAGGACATGCCGCTGGATGAAATGAAAGTGTTTTTTCACCAAACACTTGTTGCAATGTGCAATACCTTTAACCGCGCAACACAAGATGAAAAGATGACTGCGACCATGCAGGACTTTTGCGATTATTTTGCTGAAAAACTTGAACTCAAAAAATGATCAGCTCTGAAGCCAGTCGTTTAGGTTTCGCCCCGTTAATTCTTCAATTGCCCGGATCTCCTGTTCCAGTTTTTTCAATATATCTGTTTTAGTCTTTTCTTCTATAGTTGTATCGATGGACGGTGCCGGAAGCAGTTTCCGTTTCAGCCAATTTAAGAGCTTAGCAATTTTCCCGCCCAATGTTTTTGGACTGTCGAATTTGGCGGGACCTATCTGACCCGTTCTGCTCTTATTGGAATGTATCAAATGATTTGGTATCTCAACAGGTCTAAGATCCAGGAATTCAAACAACCTTGACATCACAGTAACAGGATTCCGAATGAAGTCTTCAAAGAAGACGAGTTCCAATTGGTCTTTGCCAAATAGATCAAGATAGGGTTTGACCTGGGAGTAGTATTTGCTGCTGTCCAGGTAAATGCTATTGGACTGTAATTCCGTGCTGATGTCGTTTGTAGTATACCCGCGTTCAACAGCAAAAGCATAATGCGATTGAATGCGATCGATGGGATGCCGTATCACATAGATCAACTTCACGTCCGGGTTGTATTCGAATATTTCACGATGAATCTCGGGATTGAAATGCGGGGATTTTGTATAGTTGGTAGACCCTTCCGCATAATATTTGGCGTCGCCTTCGAATAAATTGTGGTACCAGTCAAGCCTTGACCGCCAGTTTGGATCACTAAAGAACTGAGGCTCCTTGGGTTTGCTGAAACAGATATCCGGATGACTCCCAAGAATCTGACTGATACTGGTGGTTGCAGAACGGGCTGCCCCGATGATCATTAAGTTTACTTTCACAGGAATTAAATCTAGAATGCCTTATTCAGGTCAACATCAAAATTAAGTATCTTTAAGGAAACCTCAGTATATGGATAAGAGAAGCTTTTTAAAGAAGATGTCGCTGGCTGCAATGGCAACGCCATTATACGCTACCGCACTTCCCGAATGGATCGCTTCAATGGAAGGCATTCCGGAAATAGAATTGGCATCAGACGAATCATTTTGGAATAAGGTTCGTATGGATTACGATCTAAAACCAGATTACATCAATCTCGAAAGCGGTTATTATAATATCATACCGAAACCCACTTTAAACCGGATGATCGAACATGCCAGGATGGTTAATTATGAAGGGTCTTATTATATGCGGACCGTACAATGGGAAAATAAGAAACGCATGGCTTCCAAGCTTGCATCCCTTGTAGGCTGCACTGAGAAAAATGTAGTAATTACAAGGAATACAACGGAATCCCTGGATATGGTTATAGGTGGTATGCCATGGCAGGAGGGTGATGAGGCTGTAATGGCTCTACAGGATTACGGAGCGATGCGCGACATGTTCAATCAGGTTTCCGATAGATATGGTGTTGTCATCAAGGAAGTGTCTGTCCCGAATCACCCTGCTTCCGATGAGGAAATCGTAAATATATACAGGGAAGCCATAACCGATAAGACCAGGCTGCTCATGGTTTGCCATATGATCAATATCACCGGTCATATTCTCCCGATCAGGAAGATCTGTGATATGGCCCATGAACGCGGTGTTCAAGTCATGGTAGATGGCGCTCATTGTGTTGGACATTTTGAATTTGATATACCGGATCTGAATTGCGACTATTACGGATCGAGTTTGCATAAATGGATGGCCGTTCCTCTTGGAACGGGATTACTTTATGTAAAAGATGAACATATCGATACGCTCTGGCCCTTGCTTGCAGAATCGAATCGAGAACCGGGAGACATTTCAAGGCTGAATCATACCGGAACCCATCCCGTATATCATGATCTTACGGTTGCTGATGCCATTGATTATTACAACATGCTGGGTGGAAAACGCAAGGAGGACAGGTTGCGTTATCTTCAGGAGTACTGGGCATCACAATTAAGGGATCACCCGAACATCGTTATCAACACACCAAAGGAATCACACAGGGCATGTGGTATAGCTAATGTAGGTGTTAAGGGGATGAAACCTGCTGATCTTGCGAAACGGCTATTGGATGACTATAGCGTGTTTACAGTTGCTATTGACTCTGCTAATGTTCAGGGATGCCGAATCACACCGAATGTGTTTACCCTTAAATCTGAATTGGATGTACTTGTCCGTGCCTTAAACGAAATGGCAGCTTAGGCTACCAATCGTAAAGTCGGTTGGCATCGAGTTTGATGAAAATGAACAGGAGTATTGTGAAACCCCATAAGGAGGATCCGCCGTAACTGAAAAAGGGAAGTGGAATTCCGATAGTTGGGATCAGGCCCATAACCATACCAACATTTATCAGGAAATGCATGAATAAGATCGAAGCAAGCGAATATCCATAAACACGACTAAACTGTGACTTCTGCTGTTCGGCTCTGAAGATTATCCTGATTATCAATAATACAAACAACACGATCACGGTACTGCTACCCAAAAATCCCCATTCCTCTCCAACCGTACTGAAAATGTAATCGGTATGCTGCTCCGGAACGAATTTTCCTATGGTCCTGGTGCCTTCCATAAACCCTTTTCCTTTAACTCCTCCACTGCTTATGGCCTTTTCCGATTCGTGAAGATTGTACGAAATATCCCGTTTCATGGCTTCGAGTTTGGCAGGATCATCTTCCAATCTTAACCAGACAGTTATTCTGTCCTGCTGGTGTTCTTGAAGGATACCGTTGTAGAAGAACTGAACGCCAAATACAAATACCGCACTGATAATCCCGATGAAAATTGGCTGAAGCAATTGCCGGCGCTTTTTTCGGAACATATAATACAAGACGAATGTTACTATAGCTGCACCTATTGCAGTGGGGGCTGCCCCGAACTTTAAAGCTGATATTCCCAGCAATGCCAGGGCAAAACCAATCATTAAATAGAGTTTTGGTATACCTTCTCTGAAGAAGACAAAAAAGAAAGCGCCATAGACCAATGCGCTTCCTGCATCATTCTGTAATAAGATCAATATTGCAGGCACAAATATGATAAGGACCGTCCTGAGTTGATAGCGGATCTCTTTCATATTGGTTTGTATATCGCTCATATACTTGGCCACTGCAAGGGCTGTGGCAAATTTTGCGAATTCACCCGGCTGGATGGTCATTCCTCCAATGGCATACCATGAGGTTGCTCCATTGACATTCTTTCCAAAAAAGAATAACCCCACTAATGAGACCATTGCAATGAGATAGATCAGGGAAGAGAAGCGTTCATAAAATTTGGCCTCTATAGCAAGGACCAGCACGATCAATACCAATGAAAATATGATAAAGACCAACTGCTTACCATAAGGTTGGCCCAAATCGAAATAGCCGGTGATCTCGCCGGATGAAGAAGCCGATAAAATATTCAGATAACCAAAGCCAATCAAAAGGAAATAAAGCAAGATGCTGATCCAGTCTAACTTAAACGATTTGGGACGGCTTAAACTCATTATTGGTTGATGGTAAATGGCTGCCCGCTATAGGGTTTCATATATTCTTCTTCAAGGCTCTTTTCAAGGACCAACTGCTCCATTGCTTTCAAGGTCACTTCGCCTTTCAGGTATTTTTCGATCATCAAACTTGAGATTCGACCGGCCCACCTTGCTCCATAATATCCATTCTCTACGAATACGGCTATGGCAATCTTCGGATTGTCCTTTGGAGCAAAAGCAACAAAAATGGAATGGTCTGTCAATTGCGTCCTGACCCCGTCAATCTTTGTAAAATTCTCTGCTGTTCCTGTTTTACCGCATATTTCTATCCCCGGAACTCTCAGGAAATTGGCTGTTCCTCTATTGAAAACATCATGCAGACCCTGAACGACCGGTTCAAAATGGTTGCGATCTATATTAGTAACATGTTTGGTTCGATATTTCTCATCGATCTTATCTGATTCGATCGACTTTAGGATGTGCGGTGTATAATAATAACCACGGTTGGCAATGGCAGCTGTCATATTGGCCAGTTGTATCGGTGTCACCAAAACTTCTCCCTGACCGATAGCGTTCGAGATAATGGTCGTGGCACCCCATCTGAAATCTGGATACCACTCGTTATAGTATTCTCCATCCGGAATGTTTCCTTTTTTTCCGATTGAAAGATCATAACCCAGGTAATTTCCAAGTCCAAAACTCTTGACATGATCACTCCAAATGTCCATAGCTTTTTCCGCATCGTCATATTTTTCGATCGTTTTTCGAAATGCATTTGCGAAATATGCATTGCAGGACCGGGCTATTCCGGAGTTTAGATTTCGTTTGCCTCCACCGCAATGACAGGCCATTTTCCTGTTATTTCTTCCATAGACATAACCGTGCCTGCAAGTAATAGTAAGTTCTTCATCGATCACGCCTTCCTGCAAGGCCGTTAAAGCGATGAGTGCTTTGAAAGGAGATCCCGGTTCATGCATTCGCAACAAACCACGATCGATCAATGGCCGGTTTATAGTATCGTTATAAAGCTGCGTATAATTTCTTGAACGTTCTCGCCCTACCAAAAGATTCGGGTTATATGTTGGTGCCGAGACCAGGCTCAGTATCTCACCTGTTGCGGGTTCAATGGCTACAATACCTCCCCGTTTATTTTGCATAAGCTGTTCGCCATATTCCTGCAATTCGGCATCAATGGTAATGATGATGTCTTTACCCGGTACAGGGGTAATATCAAATTCGCCTTCCTGGTATGGTCCGATATCCCTGTTGAATCGATCCTTTTGAATGTATTTGACACCTTTGGTGCCCCGCATTTCATTTTCATAGGACAGTTCGATGCCCTGCTTTCCGATAAGGTCACCCATTTTATAGTAGGGGTCTTCATCAATAATGCCTTGATTAACTTCAGCAATAAATCCCAGAACGTTTGCTCCAATTGAAGTTTGATAATCTCTCAATGAACGCTTCTGAATGTAAAAACCCTGGAACTTTCGCATCTTCTCCGATAACAGCGCGTAATCTTCTTTGGACAAATGGGCAAGGAAAACAGATGGTAATCTCGGTGAATAATTCTTAGCTCGGCTATATGATTTAAGGAATTGATCCTTGGTGATCTTCAGTAATCCACAAAACTCAAGAGTATCCAGTGGCTCAACCTCCCTTGGGATCACCATGACATCGTACGATGGTTGGTTGGCCACTAATAAGGTGCCATTCCTATCGTATACATAACCGCGTTTTGGATAATGGAATACCTTTCGGATGGCATTGTCATCATCGATCGTGTAGGTATTCGTTGTATAGACTTGAAGATAGAATAAGCGACCAATAAAAACAATTCCAACCAGGATGACAGAAAAGAAAAGTAACAGTTTCCTCATTTGGATCCTCGGCTAAAAAGTACGGTTACTAACAAACAAAGTATCAGTGTAAATATACTCGAGAATAACGTCTTTTTCAAGATCAAAAGTATTTTTGTTGTGTTAAAGATCTCCAGAGCAGTCAGGATAAAATGATGGACGACGATCATCAGCGTAAAATAGGTCAATCGCTTGTCGATCTCAGAACTACCTATTTTCACAGCATGATATTCGTATGTGGTTCCGAAGGATGATTTTAGAATAGCCGGCCGTATATATGCGATGAATACACAGGCAGCAGCGTGGACGCCTCCGGAATCAAGGAACAGATCGACACTGAGCCCAAGTAGAAAACTTACAAAAATGAACAGCAGCCTATTATTCTGAACCGGATATAGCAGGATGAATAAGATGTAAACATACGGATTGATGTATCCCAGGAAATTGATATTGTTCAGCACGAGGACTTGTATTAGAACAAGCAACAGGAAACGGGCTATATTTAAGGTGATCGTGTTAGTCATTCTCCAATTCCAGCGTTTTGATCTCTTCTCTGTCCAGGTTTTCAATAACATGAACATGACCGATGTTTGTCATATCATTGAAGAGGTTGATGTTTACCGTGTAGTAATTTTCGGTTTCGTCCATCTCGAAAGAAACAATGGTCCCAATTGGAATGCCCTTTGGAAAAATGGTTGATCGGCCTCCCGTTATGATGGTATCTCCGGCAACCAAAGGTGCTTGCTTGGGAATGTCGATCAACTGTACGACCTCTGGAGAGTCCCCATTCCAGGTGAGTGTACCAAAGTGATCACTCTTCTTAAGTTGTGCATTGACCCTGCTATTTGTATTCAATACCGAAATCACACGTGAATAATTTCGGGAGCTCTTATCGATGATCCCGACAATTCCATTGGAAGTGATGACGCCAAAATCCTCACCGATGCTATCCTTTGTACCAACGGATAAGGTTAAATAATTGGTCGGACTTGAATAGCTGTTCTTGATCACCGACGCCGCCTTCAAACGGTATCTTCCCGAAGCTGATAATTCGGGATCAAGGCTATCACCAGGCCTGTTGAAATACAGTGATTTCAACCGGTTGTTTTCCTCTAACAGGATGGTATTTTCTTTTTTAAGGTCGAAGTATCGTCCAATGTTGTTCACCGATTCATAAACTCCTCCACTGAGAAAATTTGCCGAATTGATAAACTTGCTTCTGTGGTAGGAATGCGATTGAAAGGTGAGCAGCAAAGAAATGACAAACAGCAACAGAAACAGCAGGAAGTTTTTGTTTCTTATAAAGAAATTGATGATCTGTTGCATGCGTTATGCGCTATTTGATCAGGACACTTTTATACTTCGCAAGATTTTTAAGGACAATTCCTGTTCCACGTACAACCGCTCTGAGCGGATCTTCGGCTATATAAACCGGAAGGTCGGTCTTCTGAGAAAGTCGCTTGTCAAGACCTCGTAACATAGAACCTCCACCCGCCAAGTAGATCCCGGTATTGTAAATGTCGGCCGCAAGTTCAGGAGGCGTTTGGGAAAGGGTTTCCATTACCGAATCTTCAACTCGTAAAATTGACTTATCAAGCGCCTTTGCAATTTCGCGATATGAGATCTGAACCTGTTTTGGTTTTCCTGTCAACAGGTCTCTTCCCTGGACACTCATTTCATCTGGTGGTAATTCGAGATCTTCCGTGGCTGCACCGATCTGAATCTTGATCTTTTCAGCCGTGCGGTCCCCAACATACAGGTTGTGCTGAGTTCTCATATAATAGATGATGTCATTGGTAAATACATCACCCGCAACCTTGACCGATTTGTCGCAAACAATGCCACCTAAAGCAATCACTGCTATCTCTGTGGTTCCACCTCCAATATCAACGATCATATTTCCCTTTGGCTGCATGATATCCACACCTATACCGATGGCGGCAGCCATGGGTTCATGAATGAGGTATACTTCTTTTCCATTCACTCGTTCAGCCGATTCCTTTACAGCACGCATCTCCACTTCTGTGATACCCGAAGGGATGCAGATCACCATTCTGAGGGCCGGAGCAAACAACTTCTTTTTCAATGCCGGGATATTCTTAATGAACATGCTGATCATCTGTTCACTGGCATCGAAGTCTGCGATAACGCCATCTTTCAAAGGGCGAATGGTCTTGATATTTTCATGGGTTTTTCCTTGCATCATGTTGGCCTCTTTACCAACGGCGATGATCTTACCCGTTATTCGGTCGCGTGCAACAATAGACGGGCTGTCTACCACAACTTTGTCATTATGAATGATCAGGGTATTTGCAGTACCCAAATCGATCGCAATTTCTTCGGTTAAGAAATCAAAAAATCCCATGTGTTTTTGTAAATTATTTGAGGGTCGTTACTATATCTTTTCGAACATCTGTAAAAGTAAGAAAATATACGTAACAAAAACGATTTCAGATTTTTAAAAAAGGAAGCCAAAAACGCAGGTCATGATCAATGTTTGAAGTGCCTGATTCCCGTAAATACCATGGCCATTTCGTTGGCATCACAATAGTCGATACTCAATTGATCTTTTATGGACCCTCCGGGCTGGATAACAGACCTGATTCCGGCTTTATTTGCGATCTCCACACAATCGGGAAATGGAAAAAAGGCATCACTTGCCATTACCGCACCTTCGAGGTTAAAATAAAAGGAATTCGCTTTTTGAATAGCCTGTCTCAACGCATCAACACGACTGGTTTGCCCGGTTCCACTTGCGCAGAGCTGGAGATTTTTGGCCAGGACTATGGTGTTTGACTTGGTATGTTTGCAAACCTTCGAAGCAAAAATGAGATCCTGTAGTTCACCTTCTGATGGTTCCATCTGGGTAACCTTTGTTAAACCTTCAATGCCATCGGTCACCGTATCCCTGTCTTGAAGCAGGATTCCATCCAGGCAGCTTCTGATGATTTTGGACGATACCTCTCGTGTTTTTTGAACTAATATGATTCGCTTCTTCTTACCCTTTAAAACCTCAAGAGCATCTTCATCATAAGAAGGTGCGATAACAACCTCGCAAAAGAGTCTATGGATCTCCGATGCAGTCTCCTGGTCAATCCTGGTATTGCTTATCAAAATACCACCAAAGGCCGAAACGGGATCACCGGCCAGGGCAGATTTATATGCATCGACCAAACGTTTACGCTGTGCCAGGCCACATGCATTATTATGCTTTAAAATGGCAAAGGTTGGATCTTCGTCTGTGAACTCATTCATCAGGTTCACTGCGGCATCGACATCGAGCAGGTTATTGTAACTCAATTCCTTCCCATGAAGCTGATCGAACATTTTGCTGAAATCACCGTAGTAATATCCCGTTTGATGGGGATTTTCACCATATCTCAGGGTCTTTGCGTTACCCACACTAATCTTCAATGCTTTTACTTTGTCTTCCGAATTGAAGTAATTGAAAATGGCGGTGTCATAATGTGAAGAGACCTGGAAAGCTTTAGTTGCAAATAGTTTTCGGTCTTCCAAAGAAGTTTGGCCATTCTGTTCCTGGATCAAATTCAAAAATTCAGAATAGTCATCGACAGATGATACACAAACCACATCAGCATAATTTTTTGCAGCGGCCCTTATCAGGGATATCCCACCAATGTCGATCTTCTCGATTATGTCCTGATTGGAAGCTCCCGAAGCAACGGTTTTTTCAAATGGATAGAGGTCAACAATAACAGCATCGATCTGTGGAATTTCGAATTCGGCAAGCTCGGCTATATCCTGGTTGTTCTCCTGCCTGTTCAAAATGCCGCCGAAAACCTTGGGATGAAGTGTTTTAACACGCCCACCCAGGATAGACGGATAAGAGGTAACATCCTCAACGGGTACGACCTCTATTCCAAGGTCGCTGATAAAGCGTTCGGTTCCTCCGGTTGAATATATGGTAACCCCCAATTCATCCAATTTTCTAACAATGGGTTCAAGTCCGTCCTTGCTGAAAACGGAGATCAAAGCCGATTTTATCGATTTCATGTCGCTCAATGTGTTCGTTTAGGCCAACAAAAGTAAGGATATATCGATTTTTTCTTTCAGAAAATCAGGCTGATTTTTCAACCAAAAAAACGAGTTATTAACATCTAAAGAATGGCGGCTACTTTCTTACCGACAAACTCCAGAAATCGTTCATCATCCGGAGAGAATGGATCCAGGGTTTTCGAATCGATATCGATCTGACCGATGTTCTGCCCGTTGACAAAGATCGGGACAACGATTTCCGATTTTACAGTAAGGCTGCAAGCCAGGTAATTATCCTGGGCACTGACATCAGGAACCACAAAATTCTGATCGCTAACTGCAACCTGGCCGCAGATCCCTTTTCCAAAAGGGATCACCGTATGGTCTGTTGGCTCCCCAACATACGGGCCCAGAATGAGTTCTTCCTTGTCCCCATTTCTAAAATAAAACCCGACCCAATCATAATGAGCAACCTGCTTTTCCAAATAGCCACAAAGCACATACAACCGTTTTTCAACAGATTGATTGTCATTTGAGACAATTTCAGTTACTTTTGGTTTTAAGTGATCGAATTTCATTATCGTATTTCGGCAAAAATATTCCTTTTTTGGATTAAATCGGAATGAAATGCGTTTAATTCAGGGCCAGTTCAATTGAAATCATTATTTGTCAAATATAAGTCGGTAATCCGATTCATTCTTACATTTTTGCTGGTCTATTATGTGCTGACTTTTTCCTATAAAATATATCTCGATCTTTCCGATGGATCCCGGTTTTACCCAGACTTTGTTACCAATTTAACGGCCAGGCAAACGGAGGTGCTTATCGATAATCTCGGTTATGATTCCAGAGTAGCTCCTCATGAGAGCGAACCATCGATGAAACTGATCATCAACAATAAGTTCGTTGCACGCGTTATTGAGGGCTGCAATTCGGTAAGTGTGATCATCTTGTTTATAGCATTCGTTCTGGCGTTCCGGGATACGGCTAAGAGGACGATTGTTTACATATTGGCAGGCAGTGTATTGATATATGCTGCTAATCTCTTCAGGATCGTGATCTTATCGATAGGATTGTATCATTATCCCTGGCGCCGAGAGATATTGCATACGGTTATTTTTCCGCTTATAATCTACGGCATTGTATTGGTTTTATGGATCATTTGGATCCGGAGATTCACTATTTCAAGACTACAGAATGCCTAAATCAATGCGCTACATATTGATATTTGTCTCTATCCTGGCATTGGCCATGATCCGGTTCTTTGAAGACGATCTCTTCTATGATCCTTACCTGCAGTTTTTCAAGAATGATTACCTCTATATCGATTCGCCCAGGCGGGAAACCTTTAAATTGGCGTTGTTTACCTCTATGCGATATTGGATAAATTCCCTGATCTCACTTGCGGTATTGTATTGGGTATTTCTTGAAAAGAGCATCGTCAAATTTTCAGCAATTATCTATGCAATCGCTTTTGCAGTGTTAATAGCCATCTTTCTTTATTTCGTAATAAATCCAAGCCAGGAAGACTATTATTTGTTCTTTAATTTCAGACGATTCCTTATCCAGCCATTGATCCTATTGATCTTATTACCAGCGTTTTACTATCACAAAATCAGACGATAATGGCGTTAATTTTCTTATAAAAAAGTCTTTAAACCAGAAATTTTGGTTAATTTTGAAGATTATGTTATCCATTTCACATAAGATAAGTGCCGTCATCATGTCTATTATGGTCTTGATGTCTACTATGACCATGGTCATTAATACACACTATTGCGGTGATGTACTTGTTGATCGTTCAATTTTTCATGAGGCTGATTCTTGTGGAATGGAGCAGTCTTCTGAAATGGGCATCTGTGAAATGAAGAAAAAGAACTGTTGCACCAATGATCAATTGGTCATTGATGGTCAGGACGAATTAAAAATAAACTTTGATGAACTTGATTCCAGTCAGAGATTATTTGTCGCTTCATTTGTATATTCTTACCTCGATTTATTTGAAGGCTTAAGTGAAAACGTTGTTCCCTATTCATACTACGAACCACCTCTGGTGGTAAGGGACATACAGGTACTTGACGAGGTATACCTCATTTGATATTTAAACAATAGAATTTTTATCCAATGACTTCTGGTCATAAGGATAATTTACTGTGTTCGGTGTTGACGTAACACCAATGTCTAATTGTTTAATTATCAAGTCCAATGCTAAATAAAAGCATCAAATTTTTAATAGAAAATAAACTGGTAGCGGTACTTCTACTAGTATTATTTATAGGCTGGGGAACTATAAATGCCCCCTTTAATTGGGATATAGGGTTTCTGCCAAATAACCCTGTCGCTGTAGATGCAATTCCTGATATTGGTGAGAATCAACAAATTGTATTTACAAAATGGGATGGGCGTTCACCACAAGATATTGAAGACCAAATCAGTTACCCACTAACCACTTCATTGCTCGGTATTCCTGGAGTAAAAACCATTAGGAGTTCATCGATGTTTGGCTTTTCAAGCATCTACATCATATTTGAAGAAGACATAGAGTTTTATTGGAGTCGGAGTCGTATTCTGGAAAAATTAAATTCTTTGCCAAGTGGGTTATTGCCTGAAGGTGTTAATCCGGCTCTAGGCCCAGATGCAACGGGTTTAGGCCAAATCTTTTGGTATACATTAGAAGGGCGAGACGAGAATGGTAAGGTTACAGGAGGATGGGATCTTCATGAACTTAGGAGCATCCAGGATTTTTATGTGAAATATGCCTTATCGTCTGCCAGCGGCGTTTCGGAAGTAGCATCGATTGGCGGTTATGTTCAGGAATATCAAATAGATGTTAATCCAGAATTGATGCGCCAATACAATGTAGGACTACACCATGTGGTGAAAGCTGTTAAAGAAAGTAACAAAGATATTGGTGCCCAGACCTTGGAAATAAATCAAGCCGAATATTTAGTAAGAGGGTTGGGTTATGTGAAATCTGTTGTGGATGTAGAAAACGCGGTGGTGACTTCAGAAGATTTTACCGCTATTAAAATTAAAGACATTGGCAAAGTTTCATTGGGACCATCTACTCGAAGAGGAATTTTAGACAAAGAGGGAGCTGAGGTTGTCGGGGGTGTTATTGTGGCACGATATGGAGCAAACCCAATGGAAGTTATTAATAATGTCAAAGACAAGATTACTGAACTCAGTTCAGGCTTGCCCTCAAAAGTTCTTAGTGATGGCCGTACCTCGCAACTTACTATCGTTCCATTTTATGATAGAACAGAACTCATTGAGGAAACTTTAGGGACGCTTAATGAAGCATTGACCTTAGAAATACTAATTACCATTTTAGTTATTATAATAATGGTTTTTAATCTGCGAGCTTCAATTCTAATATCTGGCTTATTACCTGTTGCCGTTTTAATGGTATTTATAGCAATGAAACTCTTTGGTGTTGATGCCAATATTGTTGCGCTATCAGGTATTGCCATTGCCATTGGGACCATGGTGGATGTGGGTGTCATACTTTCGGAAAACATCATCCGGCATTTAGACAGCAATAAAGAGAAGTCCCCGATTAATAAAGTAGTTTATGATGCCACCGTTGAAGTCTCAGGAGCAATAGTTACAGCAGTAATGACAACCATCATAAGTTTTATTCCCGTATTTACTATGATCGGTGCTGAAGGCAAACTTTTTAGACCATTAGCGTTTACCAAAACCTTTGCATTAGCAGCTTCAATTATTGTGGCTCTCTTTCTGATTCCACCTTTTGCAGCATTTCTATTCAGAAAGAAAAGCATTAAAAACAAATTCAATAGTGCTTTAAATGGTCTGTTGGTGATTTTTGGAATAGCTACCATAATTTATGGTTATTGGCTGGGGTTAATCCTGATTGCATTTGGAGTAACAGGGCTATTGAAGCTAAATGATAAAGTAACTGCAAAACAAGCTAATCTCATCAATATTGTTATCTCAGCGATGGCAATTGTATTTCTTTTAGCTACTTACTGGCGACCATTAGGGGTAGATAAAAGTATTTTTTGGAATCTCATTTTTGTTGGTGTGATATGTTTTGGACTACTAACGGTGTTCTCACTTTTCATCAGGTATTATACACGCATATTAAGGTGGTGTTTAGATAATAAATTGTTATTCCTTTCATTACCAACAGTTATTGTAGTTGCTGGATTTTTTATCATGGAAAACACAGGCAAGGAGTTTATGCCTTCTTTAAATGAAGGTTCATTTCTCTTAATGCCAACATCAATGCCACATTCGGGTGTTGAAGAAAATAAACGAGTATTACAACAACTCGATATGGCTGTAGCCAGTATCCCTGAAATTGAAACCGTAGTTGGTAAGGCTGGTCGAACAGAATCAGCATTAGACCCTGCTCCTATGTCGATGTATGAAAATGTCATTCAGTACAAATCTGAATATATGTTGAATGATAAGGGTGAACGCCAACGCTATAAAGTTAATAATGAAGGTTTATTTGTATTGGAAGATGGAAGCGTTGTTGCTAACCCGAATAATACCGAGAATGTTACTATTAATGCCATTAAAAGGTCTCAACTTATTGAAGATAGAAAAGGTGAATTCTACCGCAATTGGCGACCAGAAATCAAATCACCTGATGACATTTGGAATGAGATTGTAAAAGTTACCAAATTGCCTGGCGTTACGTCAGCACCAAAACTACAGCCAATTGAAACCCGATTGGTCATGTTACAAACTGGAATGAGAGCACCGATGGGTATTAAAGTTAAAGGGCAAGATTTAAAACAAATTGAGGCTTTCGGCATCCAATTAGAAACCATTCTGAAACAAGCCGAAGGGGTTAAACAAGAGGCCGTCTTTGCAGACCGTATTGTCGGTAAACCCTATTTGCTTATTGATATAGATAGAGAAAAATTAGCCCGCTACGGTGTGACAATAGATGAAGTGCAAAATGTACTCAGTGTAGCCGTTGGTGGCATGGTATTAACTCAAACGGTTGAAGGAAGAGAGCGATACGGAGTTCGCGTGCGTTATCCACGAGAATTAAGAGCCAATCCAACAGATTTAGAACAAATATATGTTCCTGTTGAGAAAGGTAGTTCTGTGCCTTTAAATGAATTGGTAGCCATCCGTTATGAGCAGGGTCCACAAGTTATTAAAAGTGAAGACACCTTTTTAGTGGGTTATGTATTATTTGATAAGTTAGATGGTTTTGCTGAGGTGAATGTAGTTGAAAATGCACAAGAGTTGATTCAGCAAAAAATAGATTCAGGAGAATTAATTGTACCTAAAGGGATTAACTATAAGTTCACAGGAACTTATGAAAATCAATTAAGAGCGGAAGAAACTTTATCAGTTGTAGTGCCTTTAGCATTGCTCATTATCTTTTTAATTCTTTACTTCCAATTTCGCTCAGTTTCTACTTCTTTCATGGTATTTACAGGAATTGCAGTTGCTTTTGCAGGTGGGTTTATTATGATATGGCTTTATGGTCAGGAGTGGTTCTTAAACTTTAATTTCTTCGGTGAAAACCTACGCGACCTGTTTCAAATGCACCCTATTAATTTGAGTGTTGCTGTTTGGGTTGGATTTATTGCTCTTTTTGGAATAGCCACAGATGATGGCGTGATCATGGCCACCTATTTAACTCAAACTTTCGATAGAAATAAGCCAGAAAACAAAAAAGAAATTAGAGCATCGATTGTAGAAGCTGGTGAAAAACGTATTAGACCTTGTTTAATGACAACTGCAACAACCATATTGGCATTGTTGCCTGTATTGACCTCAACAGGTCGTGGAAGCGATATTATGATTCCTATGGCTATACCAAGTTTCGGTGGAATGGTAATAGCATTAATAACCTTGTTTGTTGTTCCAGTATTATATAGCTGGAAAGCAGAAGCTCAACTCAAAAGAATAGTGAAATGAAAAAAATAGTCACAACCATAATTGGCCTGATGGTCTTCACGCTTACTAACGCTCAGCAATTAGAGACACTAATTAATGAAGCACTAGCAAACAGTCCAGAAATTCAAAAATTTGAATTGCAATATAGGATAGTCTCTGAGAAAGTTAATGAAGTCAACACCATCCCAAATACTGAATTTGGTGTAGGATATTTTATTAGTGAACCAGAAACCCGAACAGGAGCACAACGTTTCAAGGTTTCAGCTAAACAGATGCTACCCTGGTTTGGAAATATAAGTGCAAGAGAGAACTATGTGAGTTCACTGGCCGATGCTAAGTATGAAGATATAGTAATAGCGAAAAGAAAGTTAGTGGTTTCGGTATCTCAATCCTATTATAACCTATATGCAATTATGGCAAAACAAGTTGTATTAAGCGAGAACATAGAATTGCTTGATACCTATGAAACATTAGCCTTAACCTCGGTTGAGGTAGGGAAAGCTTCCGCTGTAGATGTATTGCGATTACAAATGCGTCAAAATGAATTGGAACAATTAAAACAAGTCTTAGAACAGCAATATTTAGCAGAACAGTCCAATATCAATAATCTTTTAAATAGGGGAAACAATTTAACCATCAATGTAGTAGATGGACTTATTATCCCATCTGAAGATTTTGAAATCAATTCTGAAAATTTGGCGTTTCATCCTGAATTATTGAAATACGATAAACTCTATCAATCAGTAGAACAATCAGAATTATTGAACCAGAAAGAAAGTAGCCCGATGATTGGATTTGGGTTGGATTATGTCAATGTAGAAAAGCGACCTAATATGGATTTTAGTGATAATGGGAAGGACATTGTCATGCCAATGGTGTCGATTTCCATACCTGTTTTCAACAACAAGTTTAAATCCCAGACCAAACAGAACGAACTTCGCCAGCAAGAAATTATAGCGCAAAAACAAGAACGTTTGAACAGACTACAAACGGTTTTGGATAAAGCTATTAATGATAGGATATCTTCGAGAATCAACTATACAACTCAAACCAAGAACTTAGGACAAGCCAGAGATGCTGAGGAAATATTAATTAAAAGTTATGAAACGGGAACCATCGATTTCAATGACGTTTTGGACATACAAGAATTGCAGTTGAAATTTCAATTGAATCTAATAGAATCGATTAAATCATATTACGTCCAGTCAACTATAATTAACTACTTAACGAACTAACAATGAGAAAATTAATCTATCCTAAATTAATAGTAATACTGATGATAGTTGGTGTTTCTTGTCAGTCAAATAAAATGAACACAACAGTTAAGTATGCTGGCGCACTTAAAACCATAATGTCTGGGAACCTTCAGCCAGCAGTTAGTTTAGATAGCCTAAGAAATAAAGAGAATCTATATGCACTAGGTGCTGTGGAAAATTTAAAAGGAGAAATTCAAATATTCAATAGTGAACCACACAACAGTTCTGTTGTTGATG
>CAJIBQ010000332.1_pt1 | contig 17036 bp, 16 predicted proteins | sample 9199391 | NCBI WGS metagenome assembly CAJIBQ01 (sample SAMEA7708309, study PRJEB35096) | sediment metagenome | biome: marine neritic benthic zone biome [ENVO:01000025]; feature: sediment [ENVO:00002007]; material: shallow marine sediment [ENVO:03000034] sea grass bed [ENVO_01000059] ... | reverse complement strand
GGCCAATTTCGATAAATTCAACAGCATGTTGGTTAAGGCCCAGGAACAAGGCTGGCGTGAACTATTGGATAATACGGATATCCCTCCTTCTGTGGAAGGGATCAACGATCTCTGGGTAAGGCGGCATAATTTCAATCCCAAGGAAACACTCTCAAATTTTAACAAGCCCTTCCTGGCATTTTATGGGGAAACCGACTGGGTCGTTCCACATAAAGAGAACATCAGCTTATTGGAAAATTATTTTGAAGGCAGGCGGAATCTTTTAACTACAGTCTTACTGCCTCCGGCCGGCCATGGTACCGAAGTGGAAGGATCACAAATAAACCTCTCTGATGAATCCTCATATTGGCGTTATTTCAGGATATCCCCCCATCTGAAGATCGAAATCGTGAAATTCCTGAAAACCAACGGTTTTATTTATGATTAGGGTTTAAAACCGATCCTCTAACTAAAGTACAAAGCGATAAGTGGCTTTGATCAGGAAGGTATTTTCAGGCTTTTGTTTTAACAGTTGATTGTCTATAAGCGTTCCGAAACTGTCTGATGGATCACCAAACTGTGTGATTCCCTGCGACCAAACAAGGAAGATCTCCGATCCAGGAATATACTCCCAGCGGACAACCAGGTTCGACCGGAACTGCACAAAAGCGAAATCCGGATTGCCAAAGGCATAATCCGTATTTCCGTCAAGATCTTCATCAACAGAATAAAGGCCACTATCAAATGAGATCTGGTCATCAGTAAACCAGGTTACCCGTTCATTCAAATCTTCGGCAACAGGATTATTGACATAGTTGAAATCGTCATATTTTGCCCTGAAAATGAAAGGCTGGCCATAATATTGGATCGTTAAATTGGGGTTGATATTGTAGTTGACCCTCAAGGTAAATTCCAGGTTGTCGTTGTCAATGCCTCCCAAAATATAACGCGGTGTACCGTTAAAACTGGTTTCGGTAACATATTGGGTTTTGTTCGGGTTTTTAGAGTATTCCGAATTCAAGGAAAGACTCAACGCATCCAGCGGCTGATAGCGCATCCGGACCACATACCTGTTTAAGGAGAAATTATCCTGCTTCATTTGAGAATCAACATATCCCAGGGTAAGGCTAAGTTTCTTTCGTTGATCCGTGCCGCTAAAGAGGAAGAAGAAATTCTCTTCGCTCCAGCGCCATCTAGGGCCACCGCGCAACACAACATTCGAAAAAATTCTAGGCTTATGTGCTCCACCAAATTCGGTCCACCAATTGTTTTTCCAGTTGATAAAACCGTTGATCTCATATTGAATGCGCTGATAATTCCCCTCGAAATCAAATTGGGATGTTTGGTTGAATCCAAGGTTTGCCTGCCTATACCAGGACGTTGGTTTAGTGAATAATCTTCTGACATTTAAATACTGCCTTATGAAATCGGCCTGCCTTAAAAATCCAATATCATTCAATTCCAATTCGGGTGATCTGAAATGAGCACCAACATTGTAGCGCCAATCACCCCCTCCACCTTTACCAATTTCAAACTTTCCTCCAGTTCCTGAAAGGGAAGTCCGGTCTGGATCTACTTCCACATGACCGGCATCAACTCGTTGAAAATTGTGGGTAAGTGAGGTCTGTGTATTTAAAATTGATTCTGCACTACCATTAACCTTTGAAAAGACAAAATTGCCCTCGATATAGTAATTCCGATCCTTCCATTGATGTTGAAAATCCAACCCGCCTGTATAAGCACTTTTGCGTAAGAAGCTTACTCTGTCTTCAATATTTCTGTTGGTAGCAGTAAAGATGCCGCCTATAAATGAGTTTCTGTTATTTAAATCCTTCTGGGCCCTGGCCACCAAATAATTTGTAAAAGGTTCCACAAGTTCTTCCCTTGGTTCACCAATTTCACTAAGACCATCCAGCACATCTTGTCGTTCATCCAGTTTTATTTCAGCAAATTCCTTTGAGGTCACACTTTCCAATAAACCGATGGCCCACCCGTTTTTTGTTTTCCCACTGAATTTAGCTGCTCCCAAGATTGTGGTATTTACCGGAATATCGGCATATTCCCCTTTACTGGGATCTGCAGAACTGAAACCTTGGGGTTCTCGTCCAATACGCCTTGAAAAGAACAGATTATCTCTTCCTCCTCCAATACGAAAATCAAATACATTTTTGTTCTCCACAAAGAATGGTCGTCTTTCCTGGAAGAAGATCTCAAATCCATCCAATGCAATTGCTCCTGGATCGGCGTCTACCTGCCCAAAATCCGGATTGATGGTCAGGTCAAGTGTCAGGTCGTTCGTCACACCGATCTTCGCATCCAATCCTCCGGTGAATTTAGTACTACTTCCATCCCTAAAAGGGTTGCCCGGCTCTTCTTCGAAGGTATCGAATTGGGCCACTGTATATGGCTGGATCTCAAGTTGTTTCTGAGGCTGCAGGCCCACCAAACCTCTCAGCTCTCCAAATTCACTAACCCAACCCGGTGGATTTGCCGGAAGCGGTTGCCAAAGGGAACGCTCTTCGTTATTGAAATACCGCCTGGTAGATTGAAGCCCCCAGGTTTGATCCTGTGCATTACCAAAACGCAGTTGACTCAGCGGAATGCGCATTTCGGCTGTCCAGCCTTCATCGTCGATCTGGGTGCCTGCATACCAAATGGGATTCCAGCTTGAATCAAAATTCCCATTGTTCGAAACAAATTCATCGCTCTTTACTCCTGAAGCGGAAATAGTGAATGAAAAAGCTGTTCGGTCATCATTATAACTATCGATATTTACTTCAACCCAGTCCCCCGGGAAATCATCCCGCCGCCCAAGGCGTTTTTCAATAGTTGATGGGTCTTCCTGATAACATCGAAATGCGAAATATATATACTTTGCATCGTAGATCACCTTCATTTTGGTTTGCTCGGTTGGAGGGGTTCCATTGTCCGGCTGAAATTCAACGTAATCGGTGGTCCATTCCACTATATCCCACGCAGCGTCATCGATTTTACCATCAATAGTCGGTGGATCGGTTTCTGAAATGGCTTTGGTGTAATAAACCCGTTTTTCATAGGTCTTGTCTTCTTCCTGGGAAAAACCAGTTAAAAAACACAATAAAAGAAGTAGTGATGTGGCGAGTCGTAAACGGACCATACGGGTTGGTATTGTTGTTTAAAGACCCCAAATTAACTTCCTTGTTACAATCTGCGTTCTGCCTTAATAAAAAATTAACGGAAATCATTCGTCTTTAACAGTTTGAGCGAATGTAAATGGGCGAAAATTATGTGAAACACTATTTGGTAAAACGATTTATAATCGTAAATTTGCAAACTCTTTTGAGGAAGAATTGTTTAATTCACTTAACCTTCGTTAAGTATAGAAAAAATAGTAAGTGTGGATACTTTAAGCTACAAGACAAAATCGGCAAATAAGGCTACCGTTTCTAAGGAATGGGTCTTGGTTGATGCAGATGGGCAACAATTGGGTCGTTTGGCATCGAAGGTTGCAAAACTGCTTCGTGGCAAGCATAAACCTGATTTCACTCCGCATGTGGATTGCGGTGACAATGTCGTTGTCATAAATGCTGAGAAAATTCAGTTGTCCGGAAAAAAATGGACAGATAAGAAGTACATCAGGCATACCGGATACCCGGGAGGACAACGTGAGTTATCTGCTAATGAGTTGTTCGCTAAAGATCCTGCACGTCTTGTTGAGAAATCGGTGAAAGGCATGCTTCCAAAAAACAAGCTGGGAGCTGACCTCTTCAGGAATTTAAGGGTTGTAGTTGGTGAAGAGCACGGACATGAAGCTCAAAAGCCGAAGACAATTAATCTAAACGAGTTCAAGTAATGGAAGTAATACACAAAATCGGTAGAAGAAAAACCGCCGTAGCTCGAATATATGTTTCTGATGGAAAAGGAAACATTACTGTTAACAAAAAAGATGTCAACGCATATTTTCCTACAGATACATTAAGGTATAAAGTTAACCAGCCTTTGGCCTTGACGGGGAACGAAAAGAACTTTGATATAAAAGTGAATGTTTACGGTGGCGGTGTGACCGGACAGGCTGAGGCCATTCGATTGGCAATCAGCCGTGCAATGTGCGAATTAAACGAAGAAAACAGAGGTATTTTAAAGCCGGAAGGCTTATTGACCAGAGACCCTAGAATGGTTGAGCGCAAGAAATTCGGACAGAAGAAAGCGCGCAAGAAATTCCAGTTCTCTAAACGTTAATTTTTTTATTATAAACCAGTTTTGTTATTCATTCCGCCTAAGGCGGAAGGATTTAGTTTAGCATCTAAATGGGTAAGGCCTTTCAAAAAGCCACTTGTCCATTGCTAATCACAGAACGTAAACTATTACAAAATGGGAAAACTAGAAGTCAAAGACTTACTTGACGCTGGTGTACACTTTGGTCACCTGACCAGAAAGTGGGATCCGAACATGGCACCATATATCTATATGGAGCGTAATGGGATCCACATCATCAATCTTTACAAAACCGTTGCGAAATTAGAGGAAGCCAGCACGGCACTCAGCAAGATCGCGGCTTCAGGCCGGAAAATTCTTTTTGTCGCTACAAAAAAGCAGGCAAAGGATATTGTGGCCGAAAAAGCAGGTGACGTTAATATGCCATACATTACCGAGCGTTGGCCAGGTGGTATGCTGACAAATTTTGTGACCATTCGAAAGGCTGTAAAGAAGATGGCGGCCATCGATAGAATGAAGAAGGATGGAACGTTCAATACATTATCCAAGAAGGAGCGTTTGCAAGTTGAACGTCTAAGGGCCAAGCTGGAGAAAAACCTGGGTTCAATTTCGGACATGACCCGTTTGCCGGGTGCTATTTTCGTAGTTGATATCAAGCGTGAGCACATTGCCATTAAGGAAGCTCAAAAGCTGAACATTCCGATTTTTGCAATGGTGGATACGAACTCAGATCCAAGACAGGTTGATTTCGTGATCCCTTCTAATGATGACGCGTCAAAATCCATTCAGAAGATCTTGACCCATGCTTCAGAAGCCATTGCTGGTGGTTTGGCAGAGCGTAAGGCTGAAAAAGAAAAAGCATCAGCTGCAGAAGCCGAAAGTAAATTGGCCAAGAAGGAAGCAGAAGTTGAAAACAAATCGGCCAAGAATGAAGCACAGGTTGAAAGCAAATCGGCCAAGGAGGAAGCAGTAATTGAAAGCAAATCGGCCAAGAACGAAGAAGAAGAATAAAAGAATTATTTAACACACGAACTGATAGAATGTATCAGTTCAAATAAATCAATTTAGGTATCATGACTAAAATAACCGCAGCTCAGGTTAATGAATTGAGAAAGGCCACCGGTGCCGGAATGATGGATTGTAAAAATGCATTGGTCGAGGCAGAAGGTGACTTTGAGAAGGCAGTTGAAATACTCCGTAAAAAAGGACAAAAAGTTGCTGCTAAAAGAGCCGACAGAGAGTCGAGTGAAGGTGCCGTTATCGCACAGGTTAATGGTGAAAATAATACAGGAGTGATCGTTTCATTGAATTGTGAAACCGATTTTGTTGCCAAGAACGAAAGCTTTGTGAACTTAGCAAAGGAATTGGCCGAGATCGCTTTGAAACATGAGAGCCTGGATTCACTTCTAACTGCCGAATATAATGGCATTTCCGTTTCAGAAAAATTGATCGAACAAACCGGTGTAATCGGTGAGAAATTGGAAATTGGGAAGTTCAAGAAATTAGAAGCGCCATACGTTGGTTCGTATATACATGCAGGAAATAAGATCGCCACACTTGTTGGCCTATCTGCCAATGTTGAAAATGCATCGGTTGCAGCTAAGGATGTGGCTATGCAAGCAGCTGCTATGAATCCAATTGCATTGGATGAAACGGCTGTTGATGCTTCAATAGTTGAGAAAGAGATCGAAATTGCAAAAGACCAGTTACGCGCCGAAGGTAAACCGGAAGAAATGCTTGACAATATTGCTAAAGGTAAACTTAAGCGATTCTTTAAGGACAACACCCTGGTCAATCAATCATTCATAAAAGATGGTAAGATCTCCGTGGCCGATTATGTCAAATCATTTGGCGATGTGAGCATTACCGGATTTGAGCGTGTTGCTCTGGGTCAGTAAGAACCTCAACGATCAAATAATAAAAAAGCCTCCCGGATGGGAGGCTTTATTTTTTTATATCGTTTTATTCGTCTCCAATATCTGTCCGCTCAAACAGTAAAGTACCAAACCTCGCTATCTGGCCTGTGTTTGGGTCAACAAAAGGATCTCCGCTTACGATAGACACAGGTTCAGTATTCGGATTGTTTGCCGCAGCATAGGTAGTGCCTGCATCGGTACCCGCATCATAAGCTTCCAGGGTCAACTCAAAAGTTTCAACCAGGGTATTATCCGGTAAGGCCAGGTTAAATGTATTTACACCGACAAACCAATCCGGACTTGGCGCAATCCTGGCAGCAAAACTAATCCTCGTATTGTTAGGCGTTATTGTAATTTCTCTGAATTCAGAACCATCTGCAGGTATCCCAACACCCGTTACAATGGTAATGGTTTCTCCATCGCCGGATGATCCAAGTTCCAACTCAAGTCCCGAAGTATCACCATCTTCCGCATATTGCTTTAACCCAGGTGATGCCAAAGTTCCCGGTTGAAATAACACCCCTGAATTACCGTGCGCAACAATTATCATTTTTGAAAACATAGCACCGGCTGGATAATCTGTAGGATGAGAATTTGGAGTAAAATTGGGTGTAAAGGTAATTCTGTAGGTGGCAGTTGCTATTACATTTCCTCCTGTGCCACCATTATTATTCGAATCGTCCGAATTTTTACATTGGAACAAAAGAATGGCAAAAACACCCAGAATAAGCTTGAATTGGGATCTCATATTGTGAATTTTTCATTAAAGATAACGATATTAAATTTATTAATATTGCTCCCTCGCTTTTAAAAATTGTACAGTATATTTGTATGACCCGCCAACGAAAAAGCAGCTGAAAATGCAGTTTCCGAAGCCATCCAATTGGATCGTAAATGGACGTGACCAAATACATACTCGTGAATTTAATTCCAAACAAATTAGATGAAATATAAACGAATACTACTTAAGTTATCTGGTGAAGCGCTGATGGGCGAACGCCAATACGGAATTGATCCCGTGAGATTGGCCGAATATGCCGATGAAATCAAACAAATTACTGAACAAGGGGTGCAGGTTGCCATTGTCATCGGCGGAGGAAATATTTTTCGAGGTGTTGCCGGTGCCAGCAATGGGATAGACCGGGTTCAGGCAGATCATATGGGGATGCTAGCCACGGTTATCAATGGCCTTGCTTTACAAAGCGCCCTTGAAGATGTTGGAGTACCTACCAGGCTGCAAACAGCTATTAAGATAAATGAGGTTGCCGAACCATTTATTCGCAGGCGAGCTTTAAGACACCTGGAAAAGGAGCGAGTTGTGATCTTTGGTGGTGGAACCGGGAATCCATATTTCACCACAGATTCCGCGGCAGTATTGCGAGCCATAGAAGTGGAAGCCAATGTGATTCTGAAGGGAACGCGAGTGGATGGCATCTATACTTCCGATCCTGAAAAGGACAGCAGTGCGGTAAAATTTGATTATATTAGTTTTGACGACGTGCTTCAAAGAGGCCTGAAGGTGATGGATACAACTGCCTTTACCTTGAGCCAGGAAAATAAGCTCCCAATCATCGTATTCGATATGAATAAGAAAGGTAATTTGTTGAAGGTGGTCTCCGGAGAGAATGTTGGTACAACTGTGAATTTATAACACTTTTGGTTTTGGCTTAGTTTTTGAAAGAATCCAAAAAAAAGATAATGAACGAGGAAGTACAATTTATAATAGATACAACTAAGGAGTTGATGGATAACGCCATTGTTCACCTTGAACGTGAATTGGCAAATATTAGAGCTGGAAAGGCCAGCCCGTCTATGCTGAATAGTGTAATGGTGGATTATTATGGATCCCAGACACCTCTTAACCAGGTTTCAAATGTGAATTCCCTGGATGGGAGAACTCTTACCGTTCAACCCTGGGAAAAAACCATGCTTCAAGAGATCGAACGTGCTATCATGGCAGCCAATCTCGGGTTTAATCCGATGAATAACGGGGAAAGCATCATCATCAATGTCCCGGTATTGACAGAAGAACGCCGTATGCAATTGTCAAAACAAGCTAAGGGAGAAGCAGAAGATGCTAAAGTAGGGGTGCGTAACGCCCGGAGAGAAGCCATGCACGATCTGAAAAAACTGGATGGCATCTCTGAAGACCGACAGGCAAATGCGGAGATCGATATCCAGGAACTCACCGATAATTACATCCAGAAGATCGATGATATGTTCGATCTGAAGGAGAAAGAGATCATGACCGTTTAGCCGGAAGTGACAACATGTATAGACCTGTGAAACATCACGGGTTTTTTTATTTCAATATGCCATTTGTCCATCGCTTCCAACCCGGTTAAATTGAATAACTGTTAGCCTGAGATTCATTATGAATTCCATACCTTTGCGCCGTCAAATCAGGCCATGAACAGACTTTTTTCGGTTGGATTTTGGGAAGCGATAGCCCGGCTTATTTTAAGAAATCGTATCAGCATCATAATCGTGCTGATCGTGGCAACGGTTTTGCTTTCATTCCAGTGGCAGAAAATGCGGTTCACCTATACCGAGGCCAACCTTCTACCCGATAAGCACGAGGTGAATCTGAATTATTTATCCTTCCTGGATATTTTTGGTGAAGAAGGCAATTTGGTCGTACTGGGCATCAAGGACAGTTCTCTTTTTAGCTTGCCGAAATTCAATGCCTGGAATCGATTTTCAAACAGTTTCCAGGACCTTCCAGAGGTTGAATCGGTAGTCTCCATTGATCATCTGCAGAAATTGGTAAAAGATACCAAACAAGAGCGGTTCAGGCTGGAGCCCTTCATCAAAGATTCCCTGTCCTCCTCCGATGAGATCGCAAAGCTAAAGGAAGAGTTGTTCAGCAATTATCCATTTTACGAAGACTTCCTCTATAACCCTGAAACCGAAACGGTTCGGACTATTATTTCCCTGAAAAAGGATATTGTAAACACCTCCATTCGAAAAGACTTCATTCTGAATACGTTGATCGGGAAGGTAGAGGCATTCGAAAAACAGTCGGGATTGGATGTCCGCATTTCCGGGATGGCTTATGTGCGCACTTTAAACTCCCAACTGATCATTGAGGAAATCGGAAAGTTCATTACCGCTGCCCTTTTGGTCACTTCACTTATCTTTTTCTTTTTCTTCCGGTCGTTCCGGGCAACGTTTATTTCAATGTTTACTGTTATTATCGGTGTGATGTGGACCTTTGGCATTCTTGGTATTTTGGAATATGAGATCACGGTCCTTACCGCTTTGATCCCGCCATTGATCATCGTAATAGGGATTCCAAATTGTATATTCTTGATCAACAAGTACCAGCATGAAGTCAGGAAACATGGTAACCAGGCCAAATCCCTTCAGCGTGTTATTACCAAGATCGGGAATGCTACCTTGATGACCAATGTTACCACAGCATCAGGATTTGCCACGTTCATCTTCACCAAAAGCAAACTGCTCCAGGAATTCGGAACAGTAGCTTTCCTCAGCATTCTGGCGATTTTCGTATTGTGCCTGCTGATCATTCCCATCATTTACAGTTTTATGCCCAAACCGAAGGAAAAACACTTATTGCATTTAGGGAAGCGCTGGATCAATGGATTTGTAGACTGGATGGAATATATAGTTAAGCATCGCAAAATAACCATATACGTTACTTCAGTGATACTTCTTGTTGCCAGTATTATCGGAATTTACCAAATACGGATCTCGGGCAGTCTTATTGAAGACATGCCCAAGAAAACACAATTCTTCAAGGACATTGAGTTTTATGAAACCGAATTCGGGGGTATCATGCCATTGGAGATATTGGTGGATACCGGGCGCAAAAAAGGGGTGATGAAATTGGCCACCCTAAAGCGGATGAATCAGCTTGAAGAAGAAATAACCGAGATCAATGAATTGTCAAGACCAGTGTCAGTGGTAAGCCTGGTTAAGTATTCCAAACAAGCTTATTATAATGGCAATCCAAAGTATTATCAGTTGCCTTCTTCACAGGAGAACAATTTCATTCTCTCATACGCCAAGAAATCCTCAGAAGATGTTGACCTGCTTCGAAACTTTGTGGATTCAACAGGCCGCTATGCCCGAATTACAACTTACATGAAGGATATTGAGCTTGAGCGTATGGAAGCCATTGAAGCTGATCTGAAGAATACCATCTCTAAAACCTTCAAGGACGACCGTTACAGTGTTACGATGACTGGAAAGGCCTATTTGTTTCAAAAAGGCACACGCTTCCTGGTTAAAAACCTCATTTTATCTTTGTCGCTGGCCATTTTGCTCATTTCGTTATTCATGGCATATATGTTCAGATCCCTCCGAATGATCCTGGTCTCATTAGTGCCCAATATCTTACCCTTATTGGTAACTGCCGGGTTGATGGGATTTCTCGGGGTCCCCATTAAACCTTCTACGATCCTGGTTTTCAGTATTGCATTTGGAATTTCAGTTGACGACACTATTCATTTTCTGGCAAAATACAGACAGGAACTTCAGGCCAATCATTGGAAGATCAGGAAATCGGTCTATGCAGCACTGCGGGAAACGGGTGTAAGCATGTTTTATACCTCCATTGTGCTGTTCTTTGGATTTTCGGTTTTTATCATATCGAATTTCGGCGGTACAGTAGCTCTTGGAGCTTTGGTTTCGGTCACACTTCTCTTTGCCATGCTGGCCAATCTTATCCTGCTGCCATCACTTCTGCTTTCCCTTGAACGAAATATTGCCAACAAGGAAGTTCTCAAAGAACCTGTCTTCAAGATTATTCCCGAAGAAGATAAACTGTTAGATAAATAATTAGGGGCGAATCTATTATCTTTGCAGCCTAAATATGGTAGCGAAAATGAAGACAAGTTCGATCAAAGACCTGTTGCAAAATGGAGAGGTGCTTGGCGATGTTGAGGTTAAAGGGTGGGTACGTACCTTTCGTGCTAACCGGTTCATAGCCTTAAACGATGGTTCAACCCTAAATAACATCCAGTGCGTTGTAGACTTTGAGAATACCAGCGAGGACCTTCTAAGGCGAATTACAACCGGTGCTGCTCTTCATATTAAAGGGAAGCTCGTAGAAAGCCAGGGAAGAGGTCAACGCGTTGAGATCCAGGTAGATCATCTGGACATTTTAGGCGATTCGGACGCTGAGTCCTACCCCATTCAACCCAAGAAACATTCCTTCGAATTTTTAAGGGAAAATGCCCACCTGAGAACACGTACCAATACCTTCAGTGCGGTTATGCGACTGCGCTCATCGCTGGCCTTCGCCATACATGAATACTTTAATATCAATGGATTCTATTATATGCACACACCCATTATTACGGGTAGTGATGCTGAAGGTGCCGGTGAAATGTTTCGGGTAACCACACTGGACCCTATAGATCCACCTAAAACCGATAAAGGGGAAGTTGATTATGATGAAGACTTTTTTGGAAAGGAAAGCAACCTGACTGTTTCGGGTCAACTTGAGGCCGAAACCTATGCTATGGCATTGGGCAAGGTATATACATTCGGACCTACATTTCGTGCCGAAAACTCCAATACATCAAGGCATCTTGCCGAGTTTTGGATGATAGAACCGGAAGTGGCTTTCATGGATTTAGACGGGAATATGGATCTGGCCGAGGACTTTTTGAAGTACGTTCTGAATTATGTGCTTAAGAATAATCAGGAAGATCTCGAATTTCTAGAGAAACGTCTTGAGCAGGAAGAAAAATCCAAGCCGCAGACCGAGCGGAGTGATATGTCCCTGACCGATAAAATGCGATTTGTTGTAGACAATCAATTTGTACGGTTAACGTATACTGAGGCCATTGACATCTTGCGTAATTCGAAACCGAATAAGAAGAAGAAATTTCAATATATCATCGACGAGTGGGGTGCCGATCTTCAAAGTGAGCATGAAAGATTCCTGGTTGAAAAACATTTCAAGTGTCCGGTGATCCTTTTTGATTACCCCGCAACAATCAAAGCTTTCTATATGCGTTTGAACGAAGATGGAAAAACGGTCCGTGCCATGGACATTCTTTTCCCCGGAATCGGTGAGATCGTTGGTGGAAGTCAGCGTGAAGAGCGACTTGAAGTATTAAAAGAAAAAATGGCTGCTTTAAATATTCCTGAAGAAGAATTGTGGTGGTACCTTGATCTGAGAAAATATGGCACTGCTGTTCACTCGGGATTCGGTCTTGGCTTTGAACGTCTGGTCATGTTCGTAACGGGAATGACCAACATTCGTGATGTTATACCGTACCCAAGAACACCTCAAAATGCTGAATTCTGATGATTCATTGGTCGAATTAATCCACATTCCATAGGGCATTATGGGTTGTTTTTTTAATTTTACTTCAAACCCCAATTAAAGGTATGCTCAAGCAGTATTTACAATTCAAATTATCGCAGAAGCTATCTCCTCAGCAGATCCAGTTGATGAAGTTGATTCAATTGCCTACACAGGCCTTTGAGCAGCGCATCAAGCAGGAGCTTGAAGAGAATCCGGCATTGGAAGGCGGGAAGGAGAAAACCGATGATTATGAAGATGAATTCGACGACTTAAACGATGATTACGGAGATGGTGATTCGATAAGTGCAGACGATATCAACGTTGATGAATACCTGAGCGATGATGAAATCCCGGATTACAGAACCCAGGCCAGTAATTACAGTGCCGATGACGATGAGAAAAGCATCCCTTACGCCTCAGGGACTTCTTTTACCCAATATTTATTTAATCAGCTTAGCACCTTTCGCCTTGATGATGAAGAAGCCCAGATAGCCGAATTTTTGGTGGGAAGCATAGATGATTCTGGCTATTTGCGCCGACCTGTTTCTGACATTCTTGATGACCTGGCTTTCACCCAAAATGTATTCACCACCGAGGAAAAGATAGAAAACGTACTGCAAACGGTACAGCAGCTAGATCCTGCAGGTGTAGGTGCCCGGGATCTTCAGGAATGCCTATTGATACAGCTTGAACGAAAAAAGGCCAATGAGCAAACCGAACTGGCCATCAAGATCATTGAAAAGGCCTTTGATCAATTCACTAAGAAACATTATAAAAAACTACTGCAGAAATTCGATATCGATGAATATCAGTTAAAGGACGCCATCATGGAGGTCGAGCGGCTTAATCCCAAACCTGGAAGTTCCTATTCAGGTAATTCCAGGATCGTGGAGCATGTGGTTCCTGATTTTACAATTAAGATCGTAGATGGGGAACTCGAGCTCACTTTAAACGGGCGGAATGCACCCGATTTACATGTATCAAGGGAATATAGTGATATGCTAAAGGGGTATAAAGCTTCCAAGGATAAGTCCAAGTCGCAAAAAGATGCTGTGTTGTTCATCAAACAAAAACTGGATGCGGCAAAATGGTTTATAGAAGCCATCAAGCAGAGGCAGCAGACCCTCTTCATTACCATGAGCGCCATCATGCATTATCAAAAGGATTATTTCCTTAGCGGTGATGAACGTAAATTGCGTCCAATGATCTTGAAGGATATTGCGGATGAGATCGAAATGGACGTATCGACAGTGTCTCGTGTCGCAAACAGCAAATATGTTGATACCCCTTACGGAACCAAGCTGATAAAAGAATTCTTTAGCGAGTCGATGAAAAATGTTCAGGGCGAGGATGTGTCCACAAGAGAGATCAAAAAGATCCTTGAAACCGTTGTTGAAGAAGAGGACAAACGCAAACCCTTAACAGATGAAAAACTGGCGAAAATCCTAAAAGAAAAAGGATACCCTATTGCAAGGCGGACTGTTGCCAAGTATCGTGAGCAATTAGATATTCCAGTTGCTCGTTTAAGAAAACAAATTTGAATTGAATTTTATCTTAAGGACCATCTCATTTGTCTTCCATCCATTGATCATGCCCTTGGTTGGTGTGATGTTCTATTTTTCGAAAGCACCCCGATTCATTCCTCCGGCAATAATCAAAGCCAAGTTACTTGCCATGATCATATTAACCATTGCTCTTCCAATCCTGGTCTTCTTTTTATTGAAATCAAAACGTAAGGTGAGCACCATTTATATGGGTTCGGTTGCCGAGCGAATCATTCCACTAATCATTTATATTATCATTCTATATGTCATAATGATCAGGATCTTTCCTTCCAATGAGCTCATCGAGCCTTATTTTTTCATAGTAGGGGTCATGGGATCGACAATTGCCTGCCTGGTCCTTGCAATTTTAAAATTCAAGGCCAGTATTCATATGATGGCCGTTAGCGGTGTATTGATGTTCTTTATTGGTTTGGCCATCCATTTTCATATCAATATTATCGGCTCCATTGCCCTGATGTTCCTTATTTCCGGGGCCGTGGCCACATCCCGAATGCATTTGAAGGCACACTTACCTGTTGAACTGCTTATCGGATTTATAATTGGCATTATCCCGCAGTTGATCGTTATGAATTATTGGCTATAGAATGTAAAGCATCAGCCCGATATTGATCAGACGAAGATCGAGCTGTTCACCATTAAGCTCTGCCCGAGATTTGAAAACGGAATTCAAGGCATAGTAGATATGTGCATTGAACTTGTCATATCCTACACTCAAAGTAAGCCCGTAGTGAAATGAATTAAAATCCTCAATGCCTTTTAACTTAAAGTCTTTAGGAACGCCTTTATATTTAACTGCAGAATGTACGAGGTATCCAAGCTTAAAACCGGCATAAACTCTCCAAAATCTGTAAGACTCAGGGGTTGAATTGCGAAACCGTATTTCGAAAGGCATTTCGATCAAATGAAGAGCAAATTTATTCTTGGAAAAGTCTCCACCTTCAACAATCTGATAACTCAAAACACTGTTGTCCTCTGAGATCTGAAGATTCTGGCTGATGGAATTAGCCGAATATCCCAGTCCAATGCCTATGGCTACATTACGCTTGTCATTTACCGGCATATCACGGATAAAACCTATGTGAATACCACTTGAGAATCCAATTTGGGCCATTTCCGAAGGCATGTTGTTCAACAGGTCATAGGTAACTCCGAAATAAAACTGGTCCTCTCTGTAGTCCTGATCCGAATCGTTAGTGTTTTCATCTCCTCCGGATTGTGCAAGACTGCCAAAGCTGCTTCCCAGGACCAACATAAGCAAAACAACCGATCTAATTTTCCGGAAGTACAGACTTGAATTATTTGACATTGAATTGGACAAAAAAAAGGCATTCCGATATCAGAATGCCTTATTATAAAATTAAGATTATTTTCTAATCAAGATTGGTCAAGGCATCCCCTTTACCAGTGGTATAATTGATCTTAAGTGCGTTTACCTTGCGGAGTTCTTGCTTGATATCACCAACAATTCCCATGGTAGCATCCTTATCAACCTTCAGTGAAACCGTTAAGAAGGGAATCAATTCTTCACGGAGGGCAGCACGTTCAGAATTTATAAAGGCAATGATCTCATTTACATCGGCAAATTTATCATTGAGCTGAATTCTGGCTTCAGTTCCAAATTTCTCATATCCCCTGCTCGGTTTACCAGCATAAACATAGCTGATCGGATTTTTCTTATCCAGTTTCTCAATCTGATCTGCAACAGGAAGCTGGTTTCGAATCATCAATGTATTTTCCCGCATCACTGTGGCAACCATAAAGAAGAACAGTAACATGAAAACAATATCCGGTAATGAAGCTGTTGAAATAGGAGGTAAAGCACCGCTCTTTTTCTTCTTAAATTTTGACATGTTTTTTCTTTCTTTTAGAATTAGTATTTACTGAACTTCGGATAACTTCATAGGAAACTCAATCTTGATCTGATCGATAACCTCTTTGAGTTTGGTCTTGTTTCCAGTAAATCGTGCGTCCTTGTAATTGGCTTGCATCTCAACAAAAGTCATATCCCGGAAACCCTTTTGAGGGCCAATTTCCAGGGCTCTTCTATTACGAAGCGTATTGTAGGCTGCCACCAATTCATTCTGAACCGAAATGTATGCCGCATAAGAGGTTTCTCTTTCGTTCTTCAAAGAGATAATTGCCTTATCCGGATTGTCTGATGATCTCGGATCCTTCTTACCTTGACAGAAATCGCAAGAGCCATCACCTCCATTATCGAGGAACTCAATGGCTGCTTTTCTCAGTTCTTTGACCTCCATCAACTCATCTTCGACCAATAACTGGTCTTTTCCGTTGAGCAAGACCGTGAAAATGTTCTTCTGTTTAATTATCACATCTTCATCAGACTCTTCTATTGGTGGAAGTTTCCTGTTGATGCCTGAATCCTTTTCAATGGTAGTTGTTACCAGGAAAAAGATAAGCAGCAGGAATGCAATATCGGCCATCGATCCCGCATTAACTTCCGGTACGCCGCGTTTAGCCATAATATTATTTTTTAATCATTTTTCTAGCCCCTGATAGCACCATGAGCAAAGCTGCTATTACAATTAGGAAGTAGAACAAATAAAGTCCTGCCCCTACTAATTTAGATCCACCCGCAGAAAGCACTTTACCATCTCTCATCGGTGTTTCAACACCGTTTGCAAATAAGAAATATGCAATCAAGAAAATCAATAGAAATGCTCCTACATTAGTTAACGTTTTTTTCAAAGTCTTCTTATTCGTGAACAGCGCTTTCAAAACAAAGATGATCACGAAAAAAAGAATAATAAACAAGGTGATATAGGCGATTAAAGCCATTGGATTTACCGCTGAAGTGTCTCCATTGGCAGCAGCCGATTTTATAACATCATCACCTTTCGAAACAATCATCACGAGGGCAATAATACCAGCCACACCAAGTAACCCAGTAGCAATTCTAACTATCTTATTTATATTCATAATGTTTCTTGCTAATGGTTTTTACTTCTTATTTCGCACTAAGATGTCCATCAAAGAAATTGATGCATCTTCCATATCATTTACTATGCTGTCGATCTTCGCAATGATGTAATTGTAAAAGATTTGAAGGATGATAGCAACGATCAAACCAAATACCGT
>CAJIBQ010000002.1_pt1 | contig 17299 bp, 16 predicted proteins | sample 9199391 | NCBI WGS metagenome assembly CAJIBQ01 (sample SAMEA7708309, study PRJEB35096) | sediment metagenome | biome: marine neritic benthic zone biome [ENVO:01000025]; feature: sediment [ENVO:00002007]; material: shallow marine sediment [ENVO:03000034] sea grass bed [ENVO_01000059] ... | reverse complement strand
GGGCTTGACGCCCATTTCCGCGGGGTGATACGGACTGGACATCGTAAAAGCGATGTCTCCATTGTTAGACACCGAGTACGATCCGCCTCCATAAGGACGTCCAATGGTATTGCCTCCAACGTCGTCAACCAACTTGTTGATCTTTCCATTTAAATTCGTATAGCCAATCTTGGTATTGCCTTTATCATCGTACATAAAGTAGATACCCTTGCCGTCTTTGGCCCACTTAATTGCAGCCACCGAACGGTCTAGAGAACCACTTAATAGTTTTTTTCCTGAGCCATCAGGGTTCATGAAATAAAGTTGCCTGACTTGGTAGGTCTGAACCTTATCCTTAAAACTTATGAACGCCACTTTGGATCCGTCAGGAGAAACCTTTGGAGAAAAATCAGGGCCTTGTTGGTCGGTCAGCTGGTCGATCTGTCCCGAACCAATATTTACCTTATATACTTCACTGTTTCTGAAATCGTATTCCCAGTCGGGATGACGGTTGGCCGAGAAGTAGATCGAATTGCCATCGGGTGAAAAGGAAAGGCTCCCGCCATGACCGTAATCATCGCTGGTTAGCTGTCGGGCTGTTCCGCCTTCTGCCGGAATGATAAAAATATGTGAGAATCCGGGCTCCATATAGCCACGACCATCTGCTTCATGCTTCAGTCTGTCTGTGATCCTGGGTTTATCTGCCCATTTTGCCCCTTTTGGTTTTTTAGGCATATCTGCCACTACAGGAGGTTTGGATGCGATAAACATGGTAAATGCGATTTGCTCCCCATCTGGTGACCAAATGAGGTTTCCGGGAGAGCGCTCCAATTGAGATAGCTTGGCTATCTGACCTGTATCGGTCCAGTACATGTACAATTCGGAACCCGCGTCGGTAGAACTCACAAAAGCAATGCGCTTACCATCGGGGGACCATCGGGCCTGTGACTCGCTTACTTCTCTTGATGTTAGTTTCCTATGGTCACTGCCATCACTATTCAATATCCAAAGATTTCCGCGGCTTCGGTCTTTCATAATATCATAGCCTGTACGCCTGTATACAATTTGAGATCCGTCAGGCGATATCTGCGGATCTGAGACGTATTCCAGTTCGAATACATCTAAGGGTTGAAAAGGAAGTTTATCATTTTGGGCGATCAGGACAGAGGAAACGAATAATGAGGCAATTACGAGCAGTCTGTAATACATAGAAATAAGATTTGATCCGAAAGTTAAACATTCTGATACGTTCTTCATAGTTAAATTATTTTTCCTACATTTGTTCAATATTTAAGTATACTTAAATTATAATTAAAGCTTATTTAAATGTCTATTGCAATAGAAAACTTTGTCAAGGCTATTTATAAGAATGAGCGTAATGACCGGGAAGATACACGTCCCGGAAATATCGCCAGAAAGCTTGGTATTTCCAATGCTGCAGCAACCGATATGGCAAAAAAATTGGCTGCAAAGGATCTATTGCACTACGAAAAATACCAAAAGCTTCAATTGACGGATAAGGGCCGTGAGATGGCACTTAATGTCCTGCGTAAACATCGTTTATGGGAGGCATTCTTATTCCAGGTGTTCGACATGTCTCTGCATGATATTCACAGAGAGGCCGAATTATTGGAACACCAAACTTCAGATTTCCTTGCCAATCGCATCAGCAATTACCTTGGAAATCCGAAATTCGATCCGCATGGAGACCCTATTCCGGATGCAAAGGGAAAGATAGATCCGGATATATCATCAATACCGTTATCGGAAGCTTCAGAAGGATCTGAATACACCATTTCTAGGCTTTTCAGCGATGAGAAGGAATTCTTTGATTTTTGCTCTCAAAACAACCTGAAATTCGGCAACACTATCTCGGTCAACAAACAATTCAAATCGAATATGACCGAGATTCAAATCGATAAACGAACCATTTTATTAAACCAAGATTTTACCAAAATTATTTATGTTGATAAGATTACATAGAGTAGTATTACTACTGGCATTACTTCTTTTTTCGGCTCTTGGATATGCTCAGGAGGAGCAATCCGAACTTGGCCCATTGGTAACCGACAGGCCTGATGCCACGGAATCTCCTGCTGTTGTTCCAAAAGGCTTCCTTCAAGTTGAAACAGGATTCGCTTTTGAAACCTTAGAAGAAGGCGATGTCAAATCCGAGGATTTTACGTTAAACACCTCCCTATTGCGATTTGGGGTACTGGACAACCTGGAATTGCGCCTGGGCTGGGATTTGGTCAATGGCAAGATTACCGATACCAAAATTCCGGGATCAATTAAATCCAATGGATTAAATCCAATGCTTTTGGGTGGAAAAGTTGCCATTACTAAAGAGGAAAACGGTTGGCCGGAAATCGGGTTATTAGGCCATTTATATTTACCATTCACAGCCAGTGACGATTATGAACCCAAATACACAGGCGCCGACCTCATCCTAAGTGTGGGGCATACGCTAAGCGATCGTTCGAGCATTGGGTACAATCTTGGTGCTGAATGGGGAGGTGATACCACCGAGACAACCTACAAATACACTTTGGCTTATGGATATGGTATTTCCGATGCTTTCGGATTTTACCTGGAGCTGTATGGGAACCTGGTCGATCAACGAGCTGCCAAGCATTTCTGGGATGGAGGCTTTACCTATTTGCTCTCGGATAGCGTACAGCTGGATGCTACTGTTGGATCAAGCCTTACCGGTGATCAGGATCTCTTAATAAGCGGTGGTGCGAGCTTTAGGATACCTCTGAAAAAACAATCAAAATGAAACGAATAGTTTTAATCATAATAATAGCTCTGCTAATTCAAGGCTGCAATCAGCAAGAAGACTCAAACGGCAAACTGAATGTAGTTACAACTACGACCATGATCACCGACCTGGTAGGAATTATAGGATCGGACATGATCAACCTCCAAGGCCTTATGGGTAGTGGTGTTGATCCTCATTTATATAAAGCCAGCGAAGGAGACGTTACAAAACTTTCAAATGCTGATATCATCTTTTATAACGGTCTTCATTTGGAAGGCAAACTTGTTGAGGTATTCGAAAAAATGGAACAGCAGGACAAAGTTCAGGTTGCCCTTGCTGAGCAACTCGACAAATCCGGGTTGATAGGTTCAGATTATTTTGCATCGAACTACGATCCGCACGTGTGGTTCAACATTGACTATTTTAAACAATTTGCAGAACTGGTCGCTCAAACATTAAGCCAAGAAGATCCTGCAAATGCCGAGATCTATGAAGCAAATAAGAAAAATTACCTGCAGGAACTCGAGGCTTTAAAAGTAAAGATCGACCAGACAATTGATCAACTTCCTGCTGAACAGCGTATTCTCGTCACCGCTCATGATGCCTTTAATTATTTTGGTGAATCCTACGGATTTGAGGTTGTTGGTCTTCAGGGCCTTTCTACAGCCACCGAGGCAGGAGTCCAGGATGTACAGAAACTTGCCGCTTTTATTATTGAAAAAGGAGTCAAAGCTATTTTTGTAGAGAGCTCCGTACCAAAGCGAACCATTGAAGCCCTGCAAGCCGCGGTTCGATCAAAGGATCATGCCGTTGAAATCGGTGGGACCTTGTATTCGGATGCACTTGGAAACAGTGGGACTTTTGAAGGCACTTATATCGGCATGTTTGAAACAAATGTAAATACAATTGTTAACGCACTTAAATGAACAAAAACATCGCCATAAAGATCGATGACCTCACGGTAGCTTATAATTATAAACCGGTGCTCTGGGATATCGATTTGGAGATCCCTGAAGGTGTCCTAATGGCCATTGTTGGACCTAATGGGGCTGGTAAATCCACCCTGATCAAAGCTATTCTCGGCATACTCAAACCCATTGCCGGCAGTATCCGTGTTTTTGGAAAAACCTATGACGAACAACGCTCTGAAGTGGCCTATGTCCCTCAGAAAGAAAGCGTGGACTGGGATTTTCCTACTACAGCCCTGGATGTGGTTATGATGGGGACCTATGGCGAGCTCGGATGGATTAAACGCCCTAAGCAAAAACAGAAAAAAGCAGCTTTAGAGGCCCTGGAAAAAGTGGATATGCTGGCATTCAAAAACAGGCAGATATCTCAATTATCCGGTGGTCAGCAACAGCGAATTTTCTTAGCAAGGGCTCTTGTTCAAAACGCATCCGTATATCTCATGGACGAACCATTCCAGGGTGTTGATGCAACCACAGAGATCGCTATCATCAATATTTTGAAAGAACTGCGAAAAGAGGGAAAAACACTGATTGTGGTTCATCATGACCTTCAAACCGTTCCGGAATATTTTGACTGGGTGACCTTTTTGAATGTAAAGAAGATCGCTACAGGTCCTGTTAAAGATATCTTCAACGATGATAATCTGACCAAGACCTATGGCATAAATTATAAGGTTAGTATTCACGAATAATGGATCTTGCAGAATACTTTTCATTGGTTTTTACAGATTATACCCTTCGAACAATAACGCTGGGAACAGCTGTTCTCGGTGCTGTCTGCGGGATGCTTGGCAGTTTTGCAGTACTGCGGAAACAAAGCCTTCTTGGTGATGCCATTTCTCATGCGGCATTACCCGGAATCGCGCTTGCTTTTCTAATCACCGGAGCAAAAGAAAGCAATACCCTTTTACTTGGAGCGTTGATCAGTGGCCTTATAGGTACATTCTGGATACGCGGTATAATTAGAAAAACCCATTTGAAATCTGATACGGCATTAGGACTGATTCTTTCTTTGTTCTTCGGGTTTGGAATCCTGCTCCTAACCTTTATTCAAAAACTGCCAAATGCCAATCAAGCCGGTTTGGATAAGTATCTATTCGGACAAGCCGCTACACTTGTGGAAAGCGATGTTTGGCTAATGGCCATTGTAACCGGAATTTGCCTTATCGTCTTATTGCTGTTTTGGAAAGAATTCAAACTGTTATTGTTCGACGCTGATTATACCAAGACCCTGGGTTTCAATACCAACTTTATCGATATTATGATCACCAGCTTCATAGTACTCGCTATCGTTCTTGGCCTTCAAACAGTTGGGGTGGTCTTGATGAGTGCGATGATCCTTGCGCCGGCTGCTGCTGCGCGTCAATGGACAAACCAGTTAAGCACGATGGTATTTTTAGCAGCGATATTTGGGGCTTTTTCCGGGGTATTTGGAACGGCGGTAAGCGCCAGTCAGAACAATCTTTCCACTGGACCGGTAATAGTAATCGTAGCTACTGTTTTTGTAATGATTTCTTTCGTTTTTTCACCTAAACGCGGCCTGCTGTTCAAACAGTTAAGGCTGATCAAGAACAGAAGAGACCTGGAATTGAACAAAACCTTATCCTTTATGTATGACATTGCAATTACACATGAGGACATCTCCCATCCGCATACGATCATGATCTTAAATAACTTCCAGGGATTCACCCGCAGTACCTTGCAAAAGCTGGTTGATAAAAACTATGTGATCCTGGATGGTAACATGTGGAGTTTAACACCAGCAGGATTTGAGATGGCCTCAAATCTATATGACCGAATAGCAGATAGATGAGTGATGCGCAAATAGAAATACAGATCATCGCCAGCCTTGTTGCAGTAGCTTGTGCCATTCCAGGCACCTTCCTGGTACTTCGGAAGATGGCCATGATAAGCGATGCCATTAGTCACTCTATTTTGCCCGGCATCGTTATCGGTTTCTTCATCACCCACGATCTGAACTCACCGGTGTTAATTCTACTAGCGGCACTTGCCGGACTTTTGACGGTTGTGTTGGTCGAATACATTCAAAAAACCGGTCTGGTAAAAGAAGACACGGCAATTGGCCTGGTCTTTCCAGCCCTCTTTAGTATTGGTGTGATCATGATCTCAAGAGGCGCAAGTGATGTCCATCTGGACGTGGATGCTGTTTTACTTGGTGAATTGGCATTTGCTCCATTTGACCGTCTCCTGTTTAACGAGATGGATCTGGGGCCAAAATCACTGTGGGTGATAGGAATAATCTTGTTGATTACAGTTGTTTTGCTTCTATCCTTCTTCAAAGAATTAAAGGTGAGCACTTTTGATGCCGGACTTGCTGCGTCTATTGGCTTCTCTCCGGTTGTTATGCATTATGGCCTCATGTCTGTAGCCTCTGTGACCACTGTCGGAGCTTTCGATGCTGTAGGTGCCATTTTGGTAGTTGCCCTCATGATTGCACCGGCTGCAGCCGCTTATCTCATTACCAAAGATCTGAAAAGGATGATCGTCTTGTCTTGTATCTTCGGAGTATTCTCGGCAATAACCGGGTATTGGGTTGCCCACTGGCTGGATGCTTCAATTGCGGGATCGATAACCACCGTCCTTGGAATTCTTTTCCTGGCTGTTTATCTCTTCGCACCGAATAAAGGCATTATAGCTGTTCTCATAAGAGAAAAACAACAACAGCGTGAAGTGTCCTTGCTGACCTTTCTTTTGCACCTTCAAAATCATGATGAGGAATCTGAGCGCCATGTCAATCACTTGAATGAGCATATAAACTGGCAAAAAGTTCAATCGAAAACCATCCTAGATCTGGCGCTAAAAAACAATATGATAAAAATAGATGATCAAATTGTTTACCTCACGGATAAGGGACGATCATTTACGCACAAGGCCCTGACCTATATCGTTACAAATGACGACACCGGAATAGAGGATATGAAGGACGATTTTTTCCTGTTTCGGGGATAATCAAATGAATTCAAAAAGGCTTCCATTCAAATAATTCTCAAGCGTTCCATTACATCCCGCACCTATTAGTTCAAATGAACTGTGGCTGGTTGTTACTCCAATTACGGGTATGCCGGCATTTAGGGCGGCTTCCACACCAATAAGTGAGTCCTCTAAAACAATACAGGCTTCAGGTTCCCTGTCGAGAGCATCTAAGGTTTTCAAAAAAATTTCCGGATTTGGTTTCCCATTGTTTACCTGGTGACCACCGATAATGGTCTTGAAGTAAGGCCTAATCTGTAAACCATCCACTACCAGGTCAATATTGGGCTGATCCCCATTCGTAGCCAATGCACAGCTAATCCCACTTGATTCCAATTGTTGAAGTGTATGCTTAAGTCCCGGAATTTCCTTTAATTGAGGTGCATAGGTCTCCCTGTAAAATTTCTCCTTAGCCTGGCCTATCCTCTGAACTTCAGGATCATTTTGGTCAAGTCCAAAGATCCTGGAGACGATCTCGCTAAGGTTTCCCTTGTTATTATCCAACAACTCCTCTAACGTCATATGAATACCATGTTCGGCAAGAAAAGTAATCCAGGTGTCCAGGTGGACATTCATATTGTCGACAATTGTACCATCCATATCGAAGATGATGGACTTGGTTTTGAATGCAGTCATTCAACTTTAAGATTAAAAGCCACGTTCATTCTGAATGGTTTCGTAGGCGCGTTGTACCTGGCGGAATTTCTCTTCGGCACCTTCCTGATGCTCTTTTCCCAGGTGTGCCACTTTATCGGGATGATATTTCTTAGCCATTTTCCGGTAAGCCCGCTTCACTTCGTCATTCGTGGCAGCCTTGTCGATCTCAAGGATCTTATAAGCATTGTCTCTGCTGCTGTAAAACATGGCCTTTATGCTTTCGAAATCCTTGTTACTAATACCGAGATATCCGGACATGGTATAGATCTCCTTTACTTCAGATTCGGTTACAAACCCATCGGACTTTGCAATTCCAAATAAGAAGTGAAGCAGCTGCAATCTCGCAGGATGATCCATCATCTGTTTGATCTGCAGGCAAACCTGCCTTTTCGAAATGTTTTGCTTGCTTATGTTCTTGAAGAGCTTAAACGCGTGATTGGCGCGTTCCTTTCCATACATTTTCGAAAACTGGTTTCGAACATAATTCAATTCCCGTTGGTCTTGCGTACCATCTGCTTTAATGACAAGGGAAGCAAGTATAAGTAAACTCACTTCAAAATCACCAGATTTCGTTTGAGGCTTCACCGGCCTTCTGGTCGTATGAGGTCTTCTTCTCTGCTGAGGTCGCCTCCTACCTTCACCCAATAAAGGACTGTCCTTCCCATTGGCCATTGCATCGATAATACTTCCTAATGCAAGTCCAATTATCGCCCCGATCGGCCCTCCAAAGGACCAACCTAATGACGCTCCAATCCATTTCGATATACTCATGTAAGGAATCTAATCTTGAATGAGACCAAATATAGTATTTGTTAGTTGATTACATCTTTTAATTGTTACACATTTGCGTATCTTTGCATCGCAATAAAAATCTAAAAAATTCTATGTATCCAGCAGAGATAGTGAAACCCATGAGAGAAGACCTTACGCGTATCGGTTTTGATGAATTGCATACGCCAGAGGCTGTAGAAAATGCTTTAACAAAGGAAGGCACGACACTTGTTGTGGTTAATTCGGTTTGTGGCTGTGCAGCCAGAAATGCAAGGCCGGGCGCCATGATGAGTCTTCAAAATGCCAAACGCCCTGATAATTTGGTCACGGTGTTTGCCGGTGTTGATAAAGAGGCTACCGAAAAAGCGCGGGAATATATGATTCCATTCCCACCGAGTTCGCCTTCAATCGCGTTATTTAAAAACGGTGAATTGGTGCATATGCTGGAAAGGCATCACATTGAAGGCCGTCCTGCCGAATTGATCTCGGAAAATCTCACCGAAGCCTATAACGACCATTGTTAAATAGCAGTAAGAAATAAATTTGACCACGTCGATCGACGTGGTTTTTTTATGATTAATTTTGCTGAGGTATGATCAAAGTCCTGGCCTATTTTCTAACGACCGTATATTTCATATTCTTCGGCCTTACGTTGCTGATCTTTCATCTCATTCAATGGATCTGCCTGAACATTTTCGGATACAATGCACATAAATCCAGTGTAGACCTTCTTAATTTCTGTTTGATGAAATGCATGCATTTGCTGGGTGTTCGCTATAAATTCTCGAACACGTATAAAATTCCTGGGGACCGCCCTACTATCCTGGTTGCCAATCATCAGAGCATGAGCGATATTCCACCGATCATTTGGTATATGCGAAAGCATCATCCGAAGTTCATAAGCAAAAAAGAATTGGGTCGCGGTATACCCAGTGTATCCTATAATTTGCGCCATGGTGGTTCGGTGCTTATAGACCGAAAGGATCCGGTGAAATCCATCAGGGCCATATCTGAATTTGCTCAAAAGGTAAATGAAAAGCAATGGGGAGCCGTGATATTTCCGGAGGGGACCAGATCAAGAGATGGTAAACCCAAGCCCTTTAAGCGAAAAGGGCTTGAAGCATTGATCCGTGATATCCCTGAAGCCCTGGTGATACCAATTAGCATTAATAATTCCTGGAAAACCCTTAAATATGGTAAATTCCCAATGGGCTTAGGGGCATTGATCACATTAACGGTTCATGAACCAATCCAAGCCAATGCACTACCTCCTGACCTGCTTATCGATAAGATCGAAAATCAGATCGTTCAAAACATCTCATATGAATGATAACCAACTATTAGATAAAACTAAACTGTTCGTAAAAAATACGCTTCATGGTGCGGAAGGTGGTCACGACTGGTTCCATACTTTAAGGGTATATAATTCAGCCATAGAAATAGCGAAAGGTGAAAATGTAGATCTTTTAACCGTAGGCCTTGCCGCCCTTTTGCACGACATAGCAGATAGTAAGTTTCACGATGGCGATGAATCCTTAGGGCCGTCCTTGGCCAGAAAATTTTTGTTCGACCAGAATGTGGACAGCCTGGTGATTGAACATGTGGTCAGCATTATTGAAAACATGTCCTACAAGGTAAGTCTCGAGGAGGAACAAAAATTCAGGTCGAAAGAGCTCGAAGTTGTACAAGACGCAGATCGTTTGGATGCAATTGGTGCAATAGGTATTGCAAGGTGTTTTAATTATGGCGGATTCAGGAACAGACCGCTTTACGATCCTGAAGTGGGACCCAACTTGAATATGAGCAAATCCGAGTACAAATCTTCGGTCTCACCAACCATCAATCATTTTTATGAGAAGCTGCTCAAGTTAAAGGACATGATGAATACAAAGACTGGGAAGAAGCTTGCTAAGTCCAGGCATGCCTATATGGAGGCTTTCCTGGATCAATTTTATTCAGAATGGCATGGAAAAAGCTAAGATCAAATACTCCATTCTTCATGGAATTCCAACCGATCAGGACTATGATGAGTTGGTCACGCTTTATCTGGAGTTGTTCGATGATGCCGACTCCGACTTCTTTCTTCAGCGCATCAAGAGGCATCCCGATCTCATGACCATTTGCGCAAAATCAAATTCAGCGTTGATCGGATTCAAAATGGGATATGGTATTCTTGATGAAACTTTTTACAGCTGGGTTGGTGGTGTAAAAACCGGTTTCAGGAAACAAGGCATCGCTCATCATTTGGCAGAATTGCAAGAAGATTGGGTGAGAGAGAACGGTTTTAAAACCTTAAAAACCAAATCGATGAACCGATTTAAGCCCATGATGATGTTGAATCTGAAGCGTGGCTTCGATATCACAAAAATATATACGAACGAATTGGGACAAACCAAGGTCGTTTTTAAAAAATCGCTTTCTTAAAAAAGCTTCAACTGGTCGTTCTTATAATATGAATGAAGGGATGTATTCAGTTCCGGCATGCTTCTTCCTTTAAAATATTTGCGTTTGGCCAATCTGATCATGTCATTTATCTGTTCTGCTATTTTTCCTTCACCACGCATACGAACCCCAAACCGACTATCGTTAAGGTTTCCGCCATGACAAGATTCTATCTGCCGCAATACTTTATTGGCCCTGTCGGGAAGTGTTTTCTTTATCCAGTCGTAGAAAATTAGTCCGATGGCTCCATTCAATCGGATTACGATATGCCCGATAGAAGACGCACCAACTTCAGCAGCTGCCTTAGCCATATCCATAATTTCATGGCTGTTGATGGACGGGATTATCGGGGCCAGCATCACATTTACCGGAATTCCGGCATCTGCAAGTGTTTTGGCTGTATTAAGTCGCTTTTTAATAGAAGCCGTTCGTGGTTCCAGGTAACGTCTTGTCTTTTCCGACAAAGTTGTTATCGAAATACTCACCGATACCAATCCATCTTCATTTAACTTCCTGAGCAGGTCAATATCGCGTAAAATCAGGGCATTTTTTGTGATAATTCCAACCGGATGCTTGTATCTAAGAAATACTTTAAGGCAAGATCGAGTAATCCTGTATTTGCGCTCAGCCGGTTGATAACAATCTGTATTTCCAGACATCACAATGGTACATGCTTGCCATGAATTCTTCCGAAGCAGTTTTGAAAGTAATTCCGGCGCTGTTTTTTTCACCAAAATCTTCTTTTCAAAATCCAGTGCCGGGCCATAACCCCAAAACTCATGGGTATTCCTCGCATAACAGTATACGCATCCGTGTTCACATCCCTGATATGGGTTCATGGAATATTCCATACCAACATCAGGGCTACTGATCTTGTTGACTATCGTTTTAGGAAACACCTCAAGGTAATTCGTCTTGGCTGAGGCCACTTCTTCTTCATGCTTCGAACAGTATTCAAGGAAATCGGGTCTCAACTCATGGTTCAGTGCATCAAATCTGTTGGAAACGTTCAGTTGAGCGCCTCTGCCCTTAATTCTTGACATGTTATTCTATCGGTATAATGGTGGTATAACTATTTACCATTCAAAAATACCATGAATGAAACCCTGTTGATGGCTACAAATTGTAGAAAAATAACAAGGATTATTGCATCATTCGCTTCATCTCCTTGCGGTATTGCAAAGCGGTTTTTCCCGTAAAAGCCTTGAAAACTTTGTTAAAATGAGAGAAGTTATTAAAACCGCACTCAAAGGCTACGTCAGAGATGCTGTTATTATTTTCCGATAGCAATTTTGTGGCATGCACCACTCGGTATTCGTTTACGAGTTGGGTGAATGTCTTTCCGGTTACTTTTTTAAAATATCTACAAAATCCGGGAACCGTCATACTGGCAACTTCAGCAATGTCATCAAGTGATATCTGTTCTTTAAAATGCGTATTCACGTACTTAAAGATCTTATCGATCTTTTGATTGTCCTGGGTTTCCGTTTCAAGGGCGAAACCATCGGCATTCAACAGCTCATAATCATCTGCATTGGCAAGATCCTGTAAGATATCCAGTAGGTTGATAAGCCGGTTGAAAGGGCTCTGATCATAAAGTGCTTCGATCTTCGGGCCAATTTGTTTTTTTATTTCCGGTTTATAGATGATTCCTTTCTTAGCGCGCTCAAATAATTGAAGAATTGTATTCAATTCCGGAAGGGTCATAAACTCCTTTCCAAACAATTCAGGGTTGAATTGAACAAGGGTTTCTTTACCTTTCGCAGTTAACCGATCGGTGAAACCATTGTGCGGTAGATTGGACCCGATAAGAATGAGCTGACTGTTATTGAAATAAGACAGATGACTTCCTATATGGCGTTTCCCTTTTCCCTTGTTTACATATACCAATTCTATCTCCGGGTGAAAATGCCATGAAGCTCGTTTCATCTTGGTTGTTTCAACGTTTTGCTTCACCAAAATGGAGTTGCCAAAATCTGGACTTACCTTTTCATATAAGGGCTTATTTACAGGCATATCAGATCTGTTATCCATACAAAACTACTTCTTTAACAGTTGTCAAAATTATACATAATTAACCTTTTTCTGTGTTATTTTAACCAAATATCTTGCATTGACCTCTCATTAAGTTAATATTGAATATTTATTAGGCAATTGCGTTGTTTTTTAGATCCACAATCCCATATACATTTGCGGTGTTGAATATTAAAATATGCAACTATGAAAACAATCAAAAACCTACAGTTAGTTACATGGATGCTGATAGCATTGCATGTAAGTGGATTCAACGTAATCCAAAATGAGTTCGATTCTCACGAATCGAAAATTGAACTCGGAAACAATGATCCCATGTTAGTGATCAAGAACGATCGCGGTGAAATTATCTATCGCGCTCCTGCTGCCGCAGGTCTTGAAGAGCCGTCAGATTTTGACCTGAGAACTCTTCCTGATGGAAAATACGTGATGGAACTGGAAAGCAATGTGGAGATCAAGGTTCGCCCTTTCCAGGTTCAAACCGGTTATGTGAGCTTCGAAAAAGCAAGCAAGATCTTTAAGCCTGTCGTAAATAGCCGAGATCAGTTGGTCTACGTTTCCAAACTTGCGTTCGACAATTCGAGGTTAAAGGTGGAGATCTATGATAAGTACCACGACCTAGTTTTTTCTGAGATCTTGAAGAACAAAGAGATGAACGGTCGTATCTATGATTTCTCTGGTCTTAGAGGCGATCATTTCGAAGTCGTAGTTCGAACAGACGGGCGAGTTTACAACCAGATTCTTGAATTTTAAAATCAATCATTCAATCATAGTGTAATTAGTTTAGTTTTAATCGAAAGAGCCTCCATTTTGGAGGCTTTTTTTTATTCATAAACAAATGAGTCCAGGGTGACCTTTGTTTGATTTTCATCAAGTTTTACTACCCTGGTATCCCGTGTTTCACCCGGAAGGCCATAATTCTTGTAAACAGTATATTTCAGATAAGTGGGGTTCAGGGCCGTCGACTCACCAGACGAACTTATATTGACTATCCATTTACCCGGGTTTGCTTCATCTATTACAAATTCCTCCATCGAATAACCATTGGTCACACCATCCAACATGCGCTGCGTATTTTCCAGCTTGCTGTAGTGCCATGTGAAATATTTCTTTGTTGGATTCACAAATTGCATTTTGAATTCTGTGTAAGGATCGTTCCATTCACAAACCACGCGAACGTCGTAATTGAAATTGGCACTTCTCAGGTCGTTAGGAAGATCAAAATAATCCACCTTGGTCCTGTGAAAGGCCAAAATATGCTGAATTTCATTTTCAATACTGTTCTTTAATCCCGTAAAGTCTATTCCCGGCCTTTTATTGGTCATCATAATTTTAAGCAGATCCAGGGCTTTTTGATAGTTGCCTGTCTGCTTGTATACCCGCGCGAGATCCATGTAGGTTTGTGCTTCCAGCGGACTTATTACAGCAATGCGCTGTAGTACTTGTCTGGCTCGATCGTATTCTTTCAATTCATCGTATTTAAAAGCCAGGGCCCTTAATGCCTTGGTATTGTTCGATCCAATGCTTTCTATCTCCTCCAGTATATCAAGGGCATAATCCTCGTTCCATTTTTGGAAATAATTTGCTGCATCCATATAGAAATCTATTCCGAGATTCTTATTTGAATTCACATACTTTTCCAAAAGGGATTTGGCTTCTTCAAATGATTCAGCAGGTAGTAAGAATTTCCCGAGGTTCGTACCGTGGTTGCCTTCTATCAGCTTTACCGATTCGTCATAGTTGTTACCTTCAACCAAAGCAGAGGTTTTTTTGGTATCAGACTTGTCGTATCCTGTCGCTTTCGTTCGCATCACGATCACTCCATTTCGGCCCAGTGTCCCATACTTGTGAGTGGCCGACAGGGAATTCAATATTGTAATACTCTCGATCATTTGCGGATCGATCAACGGTAATTGCAGATCTGCTTCGGAGGTATAGATCATACCATCGATATCATAGATGTATGAGCTTGGAACATTAATACTTCCATTACGGCTGTATGTAGTTTTTGAAATGCGGCCATTGAACAGATCAGACAGCTGATAGTAGTGCGACCTGATTTGATTCTGTGGGATCACGCCAGCTGAATACGTGATCTCATCGAAATTCTTTTTGCCATTATAACCCAGTTCAACCTTCGGCTTTTCTCCAAGCAGGTTTTGAATAAATACTTCCTCAAGCAATTCGCCATCCGATTCTAGGCTAACATCCACTTGTCCAAGACCTTCCACAGCTACTTCTTGATTTACCATTCCAAGGAATTTAACTTCGAGCACATCTCCTGGTTTGGCTTCAATGGCATACCTCCCTGATGGATCGGTAATGGTCTCACTCAAACTATTCTTTACTCCGATCTTTGCGCCCTGTACGGGAATGTTTTGAACGGTTATCCTTCCAAAAACAGATTTCTTTGCTGGTTCAGAATTTGGATTATCAGACATGGACGTCTGCCAAACGCCTTTGCCTTTTTCCCTGAGGAAGATCTTGTTTGTATTGGTCAGGAACCGGTAAAAATTCCTGGCATCGATATCCTGGGGTTCATAACCAAAGGCTGATACCTTGAACACGGTTTCCGGATCCACGGCATTTTCAGCAAATGTTAATTGAAAGGATCCGTCATTTTGAGTGATCTCCGAGACCGAAGTGTCCAGAAATTCAACATTGGCATAAGGAATTGGCTCCCGTGTATTTTCATCGATAACCTTAGCATTGATCGTTATGTTGTATTGGGTAAATCCAATTAAGGGCGAACAAAGAAGTCCCAAAAGCAAAATTTTCTTCATAGCATGTTGATTTTGATTCTTCAATTTACGAAAATAAGCCTCTGAATAGTCTCTGGAATACGTTAAATCCGTGGTAAACTTTAAAGTATGAATTTTGATATCTGACTGCAAATGAGCCAGGTATCGTCGTCAGTTCAAAACGAATATCCGTCTTTAATAGGTGAACTGGTCGAGTGTAACTTTGGTCTGCTGCTGGTAGAGTTTTACTACACGAATCGTTTTGGTCTCTTCGGGTAACCCATAATTTCTGTAAACGGTATACTTCAGGTAAGTTGGATTTCGCAATGATTCTTCACTAAGACACTGAACGTTGATGATCCACTTTCCCGGATCGGCATCGTCTATAATGAATTCTTCGGTTTGATAACCATATTTGATCTCGTCAAGCATGCGTTCCTTGCCTTCTAACTCGGAATGAGACCAGGTGAAGTATTTGTTCTGTGGATTGACGAATTGCAGTTCGAATTCTGCCGAAGGATCATTCCATTCAAAAACCATTCTCAGGTCATATTTAAAACTGGCTGTACGCAACTCAATTGGGAGATCTTTATAGTCCACCTTAGAGCGGTGAAATGCCAGTAAGTGCATGAGTTCATTTTCAATGTTCTGCCTCAACCCTACAAATTCTACCCCTTCAATGGCATTGGCCAGCATGGATTTATAAAGGTTCATCCCTTTTTCATACTCCCCGTTTACAACATACAATCTTGCCAGATCCCGGTATGGTTGTTCATGATACGGCCTCAATTGAACCAATTGTTCGTAGATGGATTGTGCATCTGCAGTATTTCCCAACTCTTCCATTTTGAATGCAAGTGCCTGCAACGCTTTTGAGTTTTGATCGGCTATTGCCGCTACATTGCTGAGTACGGTCTTTGCAAAATCTTTATCCCACTTTAAGAAGTAATCGGCCACATCAAAATAAAATGGAATGCTGTTATTCTCAGCTTGCTTCCTAAGTTCGTGATAAACCCATTTGGCCCGATTAAATGAACTCGATTGATTGAGTTCCATCATGTATTTCGGAGGTATATAAGGTTTGTTTTCTATAAGAAGTACACCCTGGCCCGAATAATCATTTCCGGAAACCAGAGCCGTTTGAAATGACTCCGCATCATTGCCTGAAATACTTTTTGTTTTGATCAAAATAGCACCACCCCTACCCATTTGACCATAGCGATTGGTTGCGATGATGGATTTTAAAATGGTCACCGATTCGATATCCTGTACATTGACCGGTGGAACGATCTGACCGGATCCATAAAGATTACCGTCTATATCGAACATGGCATAAGCCACCTCGAGTGAACCTCCTCCGCCACGAATAATGAATCTCGGTGTATTATATTCCACATTCAAGCCCGCAACTGACAGCCCCGGAAACTTACCGACCAGCAAATCGGCCAAATTCGTATACTGAGGCCCTATATCTTCTGAAGTGATCGTTTGAGCATCATATCCCAGTGAGCGTTTGCTTTTCTCACCGATTCCGGTTTCAATTTCATCTCCGGAGATCCTCTGGCCAGTAACTGTTACCTCGTCCAGCAACTCACCTTCCGGTTTAAGCAGAATAGGGACATTGTTTATGTCCAGAACCTCAGTCTCAGTTTCTTTCATTCCAAGAAATGAAGCCACAAGAAGATCACCTTCCACTGCGTTGATCTCAAAATATCCATTAAAATCGCTTTGAACTTCAACGAAGGTTCCCTTTTTTGAAATTCTAGCTCCTTGAATCGGGCCTGAAGCCGTGAATACTTTTCCTATAACTTTATTTTGATGATCTTCCGGGGTCGTATAGTCCACTTCATCCTGAAGTTCTTTCATCATGAAATCCATAACCTCATTCCTTTTGAATCGGCTCAGGTTAATATAATGCCCATCTGCATAATAGGCGGTTTTCTGGAGTTGAATAT
>CAJIBQ010000319.1_pt1 | contig 17492 bp, 13 predicted proteins | sample 9199391 | NCBI WGS metagenome assembly CAJIBQ01 (sample SAMEA7708309, study PRJEB35096) | sediment metagenome | biome: marine neritic benthic zone biome [ENVO:01000025]; feature: sediment [ENVO:00002007]; material: shallow marine sediment [ENVO:03000034] sea grass bed [ENVO_01000059] ... | reverse complement strand
CGCTCATAAAGAGAACTATCAGGCTTATCGAATGAAAAAGGTAATGTTTTCAGGATGAGTTCATCATAAAAAGAACCGCTATCGCCGTGGTGATTATTTACAGCATTTACAAAGGCTTGTAGAATTCTTTGAATGGCTGCAAAACCGGAGATCTCCTTTTCTACAACTTCTTTTGACTGGTAGATCTTCTCAACACTTATCTTGATGATATCATTGATCTGGGCTTCAAAAGCACAATGCTCCAGCAGTGAATTCTCAAATTTACCTGCCAGAATGGCCTCTTCATTAGCCATAAACACCTTTACAGCTTCATAGATCAAAGTGTTGATCGCCAAGGCCCGCAGGTAACTTAGCCGATCCTGTTGAGTGGTTAAACTGTTGTATTTTTGAGTATTGATACTATCCTTTACCAGTTTAATGAGGTATTCAAGTGCGTATTCCTCTTCAATAAGGCCCAGATTGATACCATCTTCAAAGTCTATAATGGTATAGCATATATCATCGGCTGCCTCAACCAGGTAGGTAAGCGGATGGCGTGCATACATGATCTCGCCATTGAAATCGGTTTTAATAAGTCCAAGTTCCCCGGCAATTTCCTGAAAGCCCTCTTTATCCGATTGGAAAAACCCATATTTCTTATGGGCAATGTGTCTTGAGGGGTTCTTCGGAAGCGATTCTTTGGGATACTTCATAAAAGCGCCCAGAGTAGCATAGCTCAAACGCAATCCTCCTTCCCGACCGGGTCTGCTCCTGCTTAATATTCTAAAACCATTGGCATTTCCTTCAAAATCACATAGATCCTGGTACTCTTTTTTACTCAATCGAGCCTTGAATTCCGATCCTGGCCCCGATTTAAAGAATTCTCCAATGGCCTTCTCTCCAGAATGACCGAAGGGCGGATTTCCTATATCATGCGCCAATGCAGCTGCAGCCACGATTGCTCCGAAATCATTGATCTGATATCCCAAAGTTGATTTAAGATGCGGATGTTTCTCTAAAAGCTGCTTGCCGACCTGCCTTCCCAGGGAGCGACCAACAACGCTAACTTCCAGGCTATGGGTTAGCCTGGTATGCACAAAATCGGTGTCAGAAAGTGGGATGACCTGGGTCTTATCCTGGAGGCTTCTGAATTCGGAAGAAAAGATAACCCGATCATAATCAACCTCATAACCCAAGCGGGTTTCGTCCTGCTCGTTTCTTATGCGTTTATGTGTATCGCCAAATCGTTTTAAGGAAAGAAGACTGTCCCAATTCATAGGTTAAAAATGAGTGGTTCAAGATAGCCAATTTCAATGTTAATTAATTGTTTCCCCGTGGAAGAATATCATGATTTTTAATAACACTGGCGTAACGCTTTTATGACGGTTGTTTAATCTGCATTTAACACCGGCTTTACATCCCTTTGGTTTCTTTGTGGCGACTAGAACATTAAACTATTTATTTAAAAATACGAACACAATGAAAAAAGCGATTTTATCTTTATTAACCCTGTCAGTTTTGATCTTTACAGGATGTTTCAAAGATGATGATACACCAATAATTATTGAAGAAATAACCATCATCAATGAGGGTGGTGGAAATGGTGGAGGTAGTACCGAAACTACAATAGTACCCGTAACTGGCGCTATTACAACAAGTACCACCTGGACAGCCGACAATATATATCAGTTAAATCAAAAGGTGGTTGTTGAAGCCGGTGCTACACTAACCATTGAAGCAGGTACCATTATTAAAGGTTCACCTGGTACCGGATCTCTTGCGTCTGCGTTAATAGTTGCTCGTGATGCTCAGATCAATGCTGTAGGCACACCTACCAAGCCTATAATTTTTACATCTACCAGTGATAATATTGATGCAGGTGAAACTGCGGGTACAAACCTTGACCAGAATGATCGAGGCCTTTGGGGCGGTATTATTATTTTAGGAAATGCCCCTTGTTCATTCTCAGGTGATGTGTCTGAGTTACAGATTGAAGGTATTCCTGCCGATGACACTTTCGGACTTTATGGTGGTGATGATGCTGCAGACAATTCTGGTGTTCTGCAATATGTGTCTATTCGTCATGGTGGAGCACTTATAGGTGAAGGAAACGAGATCAATGGTTTAACACTCGGCGGTGTAGGTAATGGAACCATTATAGAAAATATCGAAGTGGTTGCTAATGTTGACGATGGTATTGAATTCTTTGGTGGTACAGTAAATGCTTCTAATCTACTTGTTTGGGCACAGGGTGATGATGCCCTTGATATCGATCAGGCTTATTCAGGAACTATTGATAATGCAGTAGTTGTACTTGGTGATTTCTCTGACCACGCACTCGAGATTGATGGACCAGAGGGCACTGCAAATGGTCAGTTTACGCTTCAGAATGTCACCCTTATCGGAAATCTTGTTACGGATAATGGTGAATATGCCGACTACCGATCTAACGCACAGGGCGCTTCCAACAATATTTATGCTATCGGATTCAAAGATGGATCTGATGTGGAATTAGACAACGACGGCGTTGCAACCAATTATAATAATGGTGACCTGACCTTCTCAAACTGGGAGATCGTATTACCATCTGGTGTAACCAATGTTGAGGATATTTTTGTGAACAAAGCTGAGAACGTATCAGTAACTGGCTTCGGAACAGAAGCAACTGCCGTTACTGAAGGGACTCAAACCGTGGGCGCAAATACTTCTACATTAGCTTGGACCTATTCCAACGTTGCTGGTGGCCTGGGCTTCTAGGTTAAAAGTCTTTAATAAAAATCAATCGTATTCTACCATATTAGAATCGGTACTTAACAACATTAATTATGAATTATTTTCTTAAGTCAGTCGCCGTTTTCGTTTTCATTTTAAGTTCATCAGTGGCCTTTGCACAGGACGGATATGTAAGCGGGACAGTAATTGATAACGAATTTAGTGAACCACTAGCCTTTTCAAATATCCATGTCAAGGGAACTGATGTCTATACTTCCACAGATTTTGATGGTATTTATGCTATTGATCTCAAACCTGGGATATATACACTGGTTTTTAGCTTTGCCGGTTACAATACCTCCGAGATTGCTAATGTTGAAGTAAAACCAGGTCAGGGCGTTGAATTAGATATTACACTGGCTACCCGTTCACTAATTACTGAAGCAAATACTTCATCTTCTGATAGGAACAATGAATAGTATTTTTAGAATAATTGCAGTTTTTTCATGTGCTTTATTCGTGTCCTTGTCATGGGCACAGGAAGGGCGTGTTGCCGGAACTGTTATAGATGGTGAGTTTAGCGAACCACTGGCATTTGCCAATATTCTTGTTAAAGGAACAACTGTAGGCTCAACCTCCGATTTTGATGGGAAGTATGTCCTGAACCTTGAACCGGGAAGTTATACTTTGGTATTTTCATTCGTTGGTTATGACACATTGGAGATCACCGATGTGATCATCTCTGCGAACCAGGAAACAACGGTAGATGTCACCATGACAACCAACTCACTGGAGCAGGTTGTTATAACTACCTCTGTAAAGCGAAATACAGAAAGTTCGGTTTTGACGTTCCAAAAGAACGCTGCAAACCTGTTGGATGGCCTTTCTGCTCAAGCCATAAAGAAAACAGGGGCTGGCGATGTGGCTAGTGCCATAAAAAATGTGCCTGGAGTATCCGTACAAGGTGGTAAATATGTCTATGTACGTGGCTTAGGTGACCGTTATACAAAGTCTATTCTTAATGGTGTAGATATACCGGGATTGGATCCCGACAGGAATACCATTCAAATGGACCTTTTCCCAACAGGTATACTTGATAATGTAATCGTTATCAAATCGGCAGCAGCTGAGTACCCTGCCGACTTTACAGGAGGTGTAGTTGATATTGTAACCAAGGATTTCCCAACCTCAAGTGAGGCATCCATTTCAGTTGGAACCGGTTACAACCCGGATATGCACTTTAATGATCAATATCTGAGTTATGAAGGAAGTGATACCGATTTCTTCGGATATGATGACGGGACGAGAAATCTCCCAATTAACAGGTATCAACCTATACCTGGAACTTTCGATGAAAGAAATCTGCTGAATCAGTTAACCACACGTTTTAACGATGAATTAAGGGCAAAGCAGGAGACCAGCGGCATGAACTTTGATTTGGGATTTACCCTTGGAAATCAATATGATGTTGGAGATAACAAAATCGGATACCAGACTTCATTCTCTTATAAGAACCAGACCACCTTCTATGAAAACCGTGTTGATGGTGGATTTATAAGGAACAACAATGATGCTTCTGATAACGACCTGAGGGAAGTGTTGATCTCAAATGGACAGGAAGGTCTCAACAATATAATTTTGAATGGACTTGCCGGTGTTGTTTTTAAAACTTCCGATTCGAAGTTAAAATTCAATGCCCTTCATATTCAGAATGGTGAGTCGACTGCCGGATTTTTTGACCAGGTGATTTCACAGGACGGTTCCGGTGGTGGTTTAGAACCTCTTCAGAAAAACGCCCTGACTTATACCGAACGTTCAGTGACGAATTTATTATTCGCCGGAGAACATACAGTGGGAAATATTGAGACCCCATGGAATATTTCATGGAAATTCTCACCAACCTTTTCTAAGGTCTATGATAAGAATCACCGTATAACTCCTCTTCAGGAGGCCGATGATGGGAATTTCTTTTTGAGTCCGAGTGCTTCAACCTTCCCAATTCAACTTTGGAGATGGTTACAGGAAGAGAATTGGGTAGGTAAAATCGACTTCGATAAGAAACTGGACATTTTCGGACGCCCGGGCAAGATCAAGTTCGGGACCAGCTATGTTTATAAATTCCGAGATTTCAGTATTGATGATTATACCTTTACCATTTCAGGTGATGATGCGTTTCTTGCCGGTGGAGATGTGGATCAATTATTGGCTGATGAGAATTTATGGAGCCGTGAATCAGGAGTTGGAACCCATATTGTTTTCGGTGATCAGTTTAACCCGAATGACGCTTATGAAGGAGAGAATTTCATTTTCGGGTCTTATGTGTCAAGTGAATTCAATTTAAGTGAAAATCTTAAAAGTGTTATCGGGCTGAGAACAGAATTTTATCAGTCGTATTATACCGGGCAGGATAATGAAGTCATCTTTGATGAAGAAAAGGTTCTTGAGGAATTTGATTTTTTCCCGTCAGCTAATCTGATCTATGCCTTAACGGATAATACAAATTTGAGAGGATCTTATTCGAGAACGACGGCACGTCCGTCATTTAAGGAACAGTCCAATTCTCAGATTTTCGACCCAATTACCGGACGATTATTTGTTGGAGCCCTTGGAACACAGGCATTGGTTCCAACATACATCACCAACTTCGATTTGAGATATGAACGTTTTGGTGAAAACGGACAGATGATCGCTGCCAGCGCATTCTATAAGGATTTTACAGATCCGATAGAGCTAACCTTCTTCTTATCTGCACCAACACAGGTTACCCCTGCAAATCTCGGTAATGCTAATGTTTATGGACTGGAGCTTGAATTCCGTCAGCGTTTCGGATTTATTTCCGAAGATCTTTCCGATCTGAAATTGAATGCAAACGTATCCATTATTAAATCGGAACTGACCATGTCTGATCCTGAATTTGAAGCCAGGACCCTGGCTGCCAGGGATGGAGAAACCATTGACAGGGAGCGGGACCTGCAAGGACAATCACCTTATTTGATCAATGCCGGTTTTGATTACACCTATGATGAAATCGGACTTCAAACCGGCTTGTTCTATAATGTTCAGGGCAAAACCCTGGAGGTTGTTGGAACTGGAATTGTTCCGGACGTATATACCAAACCATTTCACAGTCTGAATTTTACTTTGAACAAGTCATTCGGAAGTGAACGACGCTCAGCTATTGATCTTAAGGTTGCAAATATTCTTGGATCGGATCGAGAGAGCTCATTTGAATCATTCCAGGCCCAGGATCAGATCTATTCTCTAAGACAACCGGGAACTGAGATATCTTTGGGATATTCGTATCGTTTTTAAATTTAGTTTATTTGAGAAATTGAAAAGCTCGCCATTTAGGCGAGCTTTTTTTGAATCAAAAATATATGAGAATAATGATTTTTTTTATTTCGATTGCATGACAACTTTTGATTTTACATCTTTTTCGTTCACACTAATAATTTTATGATTAACATACTCAACCTCCTTCACCGAATCACCGGTCCAGAATAGCCAGGTTCCATTCTTCTTTCCTTCCACATATTGTCCTACTGCCAACTTATTGCCATTAACATCATAGCTCGTCCAGAGGCCATGTAACTGACCATCGGCATTAAAGGTACCATGCTGTTCAACAGCACCTGAATCATAATAATAGGTGGCCTCGGTAAGATCACCTTTCTTTTCATATTTTACTTTGTTGTCGGTTTGGGCAAAAGCCGATGTTGAGACAAACAAAACCGCAATTATCATTATATATCTTTTCATGGCCTACATAGGTTTAATTAATACTTACGTAACAAAAATAATAAATATTTTACTTTATATACACATTTACATAACATTAATTTTACTTTAAGTCTATTATTTATTGATTATCAATGTTTTATGTTTTAGATGTTTTCTATTAAAATTATCATATTATATTGCTTGAAGAGCCATGAATTAAATCTGTCCTTTCTTTATATTTGGTAATCTTTAGGTAACTTTCAAATCCACAGAATTATTGAAATTTGCCTTTTTGCTAACCTGATTTTAATGGAGAACATTTATCTGGTCATGATCATCGCCCTTGCCGGTCTGGCAATTGCCGATTTGATCGTTGGTGTGAGTAATGACGCGGTCAATTTCCTTAATTCTGCTATTGGTTCGAAGGCCGTTTCTTTTAAAACTTTGATGATAGTCGCCAGTATTGGAGTTACGGTTGGCGCCGTTTTCTCAAGCGGCCTGATGGAAGTGGCACGTAAAGGTATCTTTAATCCTGAAATGTTTGTGTTTAGTGAGATCATGATCATCTTTATGGCCGTGATGATAACAGATATCCTGCTCCTGGATTTTTTCAATACCCTCGGGCTGCCAACCTCAACTACAGTTTCTATCGTCTTCGAATTATTGGGGGCAGCGGTTGCCGTTTCTCTTATTAAGATCATGGCTAACGATGGCGGATTTTTTGACCTCGTTCAATATATCAATACTTCAAAGGCTACCGAAATCATTTTGGGAATCGTCTTGTCGGTTATCGTTGCATTCACCATAGGAGCAATTGTCCAATGGATCTCGCGATTATTGTTATCCTATGACTTCCTTGATCGTGCCAAATGGGTTGGTGCTTTATTTGGCGGGATGGCCTTAACAGCCATTACCTATTTTATTTTTATCAAGGGATTAAAAGGGACACCTTTTGCCAATGCCTCTTTTGGATTTATGGATGGCCAAACGGTAGTTGATTATCTGGAGAACCAGGTCCTTATCATTGTTGGAATTAGCCTGGTAATCTGGACCATCTTATCGTATTTTGTTGTTTCTATATTGAAAACCAATATATATACCCTCATTATCATAGTTGGGACTTTTGCCCTTGCACTTGCATTTGCAGGCAATGACCTTGTTAATTTTATAGGTGTGCCTATTGCTGCCCTGGATGCTTATACCAAATGGACGCTTTCGGATGTAGCTGCGAACGAATTCAGCATGGCGGTATTATCGGGTAAGGTTGAGACCCCTACCCTGCTCCTGGTTGTTGCAGGATTGATCATGGTTGTAACCCTATGGTTCTCGAGCAAGGCACAGGCCGTTGTAAAAACCTCTATCGACCTGTCTAGCCAGAGTGATATCAAAGAGCGGTTCGAGCCAAATTGGTTGTCTCGTGGGTTTGTACGCCTGGCTGTTGGTATGAACAAAATGGCAAACTATATATTACCGGATTCCTGGACTACCACTATTGACAAACGGTTTGAAGTACCTTCACCTGCGGTCCAGGCCAAAAGCGCTCCTGCTTTCGACCTGGTCAGGGCGGCAGTAAACTTAATGGTGGCCAGTGTCCTGATATCAATCGCGACCTCTATGAAATTACCTTTATCCACTACCTATGTCACCTTTATGGTAGCTATGGGTACATCTCTTGCCGATAAGGCCTGGGGCGTTGAAAGTGCGGTTTACAGGGTGGCCGGTGTACTTAATGTAGTTGCTGGCTGGTTTTTTACAGCCATAATTGCGTTCCTGGCTTCAGCAACCATAGCATCACTTATCAATTTGAATGAGGTGATAATGGTACCGTTATTGTTGGTCCTTGCAATTGTTCTTCTTGTCAGGAGTTATACGGTTCACCGCAGGCGATCACGGGAAGCCCTTGCAGAAACCCGTTTGCGCAAGGCCGAAAGCAGCTCGATCCAGGGAGTGATTCATGAAAGTGCCGATAATATCGCAAATGTTGTTAACCGGGGGAATCGTATTTTCACAAACGCTATCCGAGGTTTGGCAGTTCAGGACCTTAACCTTTTAAAGAAGAGCAGGAAACAGGTCAATAAGCTGACTGATGAAATTGATGACCTGAGAGATAATATCTTCTACTTTATTAAAAACCTGGATGAAGCCAGTGTTAGTGCAAGTAATTTCTATATCAATATCCTGGACTACCTGACAGATATATCTCAATCGCTTGAGTTTATAGCTCGGGCTAGTTACAAACATGTCAATAACAACCACAAGAAATTAAAATTCAGCCAATTAAAAGAACTCAAGGAAATTGACGATTTACTGGAACAGTTTTTCCTTGAAACAAAAGAGGCATTTGAATCGCTTTCATTCGAGCAAATTAAAGGAGTGTTAACCCAGCGGGAATATATCTACAACTCTGTGCAGGAAAAGATTCAAAAGCAGGTTGAGCGGACCAGGACAGAAGAATCAAGCCCTAAGAATACAACACTCTACTTTAGTATTCTCCTGGAAACCAAGGATCTTTTGGATGCTGCTTTCGATCTGTTGGAAGAATATTACAAGTCGCACGATACCGATGTGGAACCAGCCACAATTGAAGACAACCCGGTTTAAGCACTTTTCATATCCTGAACTTCCCTGCCCTCTTCAATAAGCGTATCTCGCCTTCCGTAAAGTAGTTCGGCAATGGTGATTAACTTTTTAATGATGGCATTAACGTTGTCATGATCATTGACCAATGAAGAGGCCATATGTCCTGACACCAGATCCTGCCTGATCAAATTATCGATGCGATCATTTCCCATTTCAATATTTCGCCTGGCTACATCTTTTAAATTCAGAAGGGTTTGAAAATATTTCTCATTATCCTTTTCTGTCCTGAACAAATAAATCACCCTAAGCAATTTGACCATTCGCTTTCTGAATCGATCATATTCTGTCCTGATGTATTCATTTTCCGAATTCAAATATTGATCAATATTCCGGCTCATTTCGTTGATGTCCCTGATGATCTCAACCATATAACGGTTGGAAAGTTTAATCATTGATATAAGTCTGAGTTGAGATTCGTTCATGTCGAGTTCTCCTTCTGCTTTAATGGCATACTTGATGATCTTGCCGTAAATGTTTTTCACTTTCCTGGTATACAATTCTCTCACATCAACATTAAAAGGCACATCCGATTTCCTGACAACTTCTTTAGCCTTCAGCTCCGATCTGATATCGGCCCTATGAATGCTCATTGAATGTGCAATGATCTCGAATATTGCATTCTTGTAAAGATATTTGGTTTCGTTTATCAATGCTGAAATTGCCGTTTCCGGATATTTTAAAACATCCTCCATCAGATACTTGGGTTCATCAATTTCCTTTTCAGCAGGCAATGATTCCGGCACCATACGCTGCACCAACCTGCTAATCGGTTTTACGAACCAGATCAGCAGGAATGAGTTAATGATATTAAATGTGGTATGGAAAACGGAAATAGCTACAGGGATTGATGCGGCCACTACATAGGGTGATTCCGAACCCAGCTCCTGACTTATCCAGCTTACCATTCTCAAAAAGGGATAAAACAAGATCAACATCCAGATCACACCCATGAAATTGAACAATAAATGAGCGCGAGCGGCTCGCTTGGCCTGGTAATTGGCTACCAGGGCAGCAAGGTTGGCAGTAATAGTAGTACCGATATTCTCTCCAAGGACCATGGCCGCTGCCAGCTCGAACGGGATCCAACCCTGGGCGGTCATTATGAGTGTGAGCGCCATGGTAGCACTTGACGACTGGATCAAAACAGTCAGGATCGTCCCGATCAATAAGAACAAAAGAACCGATAAGTACCCCAAATCGGTATATCGTGACAGGAACTCGAGAATACCAGGATTACTGTCGATATCGGGCATGGCCTCTTTCAGAAACTGAAGCCCTATGAACAACAGTGCAAAGCCAATTATAAAATTTCCCCAATATGTGGCTTTCTTTTTTTTGATGAAGGTAAAGGCAAATCCGAAACCAACTAACGGTAAGGCAATAGTGCTCATACTAACTTTAAATCCTAAAATGGTAATCAACCAGGCGGTAATGGTAGTACCAATATTTGCGCCCATTATCACACTTATGGCCTCTGTCAGCGTCAACAAACCAGCATTAGCAAAACTCACTACCATTATGGAAGTGGCAGATGAGGATTGAATGATTGAGGTGATCAAAAATCCTGTAAATAATCCAAATACACGATTCGACGTCATTGTGGCCAAAAAGCTCCTAAGTTTACTTCCCGCAAGTTTAACCAATGCATCACTCATGAATTTCATCCCGAACAGGAAGATACCAAGGGAGCCTATCAGCTGAAGAATTTCCAGTAAACCGTAACTCATGATTCTATTATCAGAAATAATTGAAGATATTCCTTGTCAGGAATTCTGTAACTTGTTGGTGAATCAAATTTAAGACAATATGCTGACTCGATTTATTATAATATGCACTTGTTTCATTTTTATGAATTGTAATAATTCGCCAGATGCGAATAGTTTACTTGACCAATCCATCAATTATCATGATCCGGAGAATAAATGGCCAAGCTTTCAAGGTGAATTTCACATCAGCATGGAAATTCCGGACCAATCCAATCGCGAAAGTGACATAAGAATTGATTTACCTGCTGATGCATTTTATGTCAAAGCTATAAGGGACACTATCACCACAGAATTCGACCTGAAAGGGTCAGAATGCAGAATTACATTAAATGGCAGTGAGAACTTTTCCGAAGATGATGCTCAAACTCATCGGCTAAGCTGCGATCGAGCAGAAATGTATAAGAACTATTACACCTATTTATATGGCTTACCTATGAAGTTGAAGGATCCCGGAACTTTAATAAGCCCAGAAGTCTCGACAAAAGAATTCAAGGGAAAAACCTATGATGTGATCGAGGTTAAATACGATCCTGAAGTAGGATCTGATATCTGGTATTTCTATTTCGACCCTGAAACTCATGCCATGGAAATTTATCAATTCTATAAAACTGATGACAATGGTGTTATCATTCCCGATAGCGGAGAATATATTTTACTTGAGGAAACGGCCGTGATATCGGATATCAAAATGCCAAAGGTCAGGACTTGGTATTACAATAAGGACGACAAGCTTTTAGGTGCCGATATCCTGCAATAAAAAAACGCCCTGAAAAGGGCGTTTCCGTTTTTAACACTTAAAACAATTAAGATCCGCACATCAGGCAGTCATCTCCTTCTGCTTCCTTGGACTGTTTTATCAAGGCCTGCATTTCCTCTGCCGTCATAGGTTCGACCGCTTCGGTTTCCTTTGCAAATTTTGCAGCGGTTTCGGCTGCCTTTTGTTGCTGGCGGGCAACAACCTGAGCCTCTGCTGTGGCAACTTCCACAACTTCGGCAACCGGCTGTTCTTTCTTCTTATTGTCGAGAGTGAACTTGATGGCATCAACTGCACTCTTTGTTCTCAGGTAATACATTCCTGTTTTGAGACCACTCTTCCAGGCATAAAAATGCATGGAGGTCAACTTTGCCATAGTTGCGCCTTCCAAGAATAAGTTCAAAGACTGCGACTGGTCAATGAAGTATCCGCGCTGCCTGGACATGTCAATGATGTCCTTCATGCTCAGTTCCCAAACCGTTTTATACAATTCTTTGATGTCCTCCGGAATGCCTTCAATGTTCTGTATTGATCCATTAGCACGCATGATCTCTTGCTTCAGGTTTTCATTCCATAAGCCCAAAGCCACAAGGTCTTCCAAAAGGTGTTTGTTCACTACGATGAATTCACCCGATAGTACCCTTCTCGTATAAATATTGGATGTGTATGGCTCAAAACATTCGTTGTTACCCAGGATCTGTGACGTACTTGCCGTTGGCATTGGTGCAACTAAAAGTGAGTTTCTCACACCATTTTTCAGAACCTTTTTTCTAAGCTTTTCCCAATCCCATCGCCCACTGAGTTCTTCATCCTTAATATTCCAAAGGTTGTGCTGGAATTTGCCTTCACTAATCGGTGATCCTTCATAAGTTTCATATGTGCCATCGTCTTTAGCTTCTTCCATTGAAGCTGTTACAGCTGCATAATAAATGGTTTCAAATATATCCTGGTTAAGCTGCCTGGCCTCATCGGAAGTGAATGGCAGACGCAGTTTTATAAATGTATCGGCTAAACCCTGTACCCCCAATCCGATTGGCCTGTGCCTCATATTGGAGTTTTTGGCCTCCTTAACAGGATAATAATTCCGGTCGATCACCTTGTTCAGGTTCTTGGTTACGCGTTTGGTAATCCTGTACAATTCCTTATGATCGAATTCACCATTCTTAACGAACATCGGTAAGGCTATGGAAGCCAGGTTACAAACAGCAATCTCATCTTTTGATGTGTACTCCAGGATCTCGGTACAGAGGTTTGAAGATTTTATAGTTCCGATATTCTGTTGATTGGACTTGCGGTTTGCCGAATCTTTGTAAAGCATATATGGCGTACCTGTTTCGATCTGTGATTCCAGGATCTTTTCCCAAAGTTCTCTTGCTTTAATGGTCTTTCGGCCTTTTCCTTCTTCTTCGTATTTCAAATATAATTCATCGAATGCTTCACTATGTGTCTCAGGAAGCCCCGGGCACTCATTTGGACACATCAGGGTCCATTCACCATCATCTTCTACCCGCTTCATGAACAGATCCGGGATCCACATCGCATAAAAAAGGTCTCGGGCTCGCATTTCCTCTTTTCCGTGATTCTTTTTCAAATCGAGGAAATCGAAGATATCGGCATGCCAGGGTTCGATATAGATCGCAAAACTGCCTTTTCGTTTTCCACCGCCCTGGTCTACATATCTTGCTGTGTCGTTAAATACTCGGAGCATGGGTACAATTCCATTACTTGTTCCATTGGTTCCGGCAATATAACTTCCGGTAGCTCGAATATTATGAATAGACAACCCAATACCTCCGGCAGATTGTGAAATCTTCGCTGTCTGTTTTAGGGTGTCGTAAATGCCATCGATACTGTCTTCACGCATGGCCAGAAGAAAACAAGAAGACATCTGTGGTTTTGGTGTTCCTGAATTGAATAGCGTTGGCGTAGCGTGGGTAAAGTATTTCTTCGACATCAACTCATAGGTCTCAATGGCCGAGTCTAGATCGTCGAGGTGAATTCCTATTGAAACCCGCATCAACATATGCTGAGGACGCTCGGCAATTTTGCCATTCAACTTCAATAGATAAGAGCGTTCCAGCGTTTTGAAACCGAAATAATCGTAACCAAAATCGCGGTTATAAATAATGGTGGAATCAAGCTTATCCTTATTCTCATTTATTATCTTATAGACTTCATCGGATAGAAGTGGAGCTTTTTTACCCGTTCTTGGGTTGATGTATGTATAGAGGTCGGTCATAACCTCGCTAAACGATTTCTTGGTATTCTTATGGAGATTCGAAACAGAGATACGGGCTGCCAGGCGCGCATAATCCGGGTGCGCCGTGGTTAGGGTTGCTGAAATTTCGGCTGCAAGGTTATCGAGTTCACTGGTTGTGACCCCGTCGTAAAGGCCTTCGATCACTCGCATGGCAACTTTTACCGGGTCAACAAGATCACTAAGGCCATAACAGAGTTTGCGAACCCTGCTCGTGATCTTGTCGAACATTATGGGTTCTTTTCGGCCATCACGTTTTACTACATACATAATTTACAGGTTTTTAGCCATCATTAAGCCTGGCGGACTCAACAGATGATTAGTTAGTCAATTCTGATCTGCGCGATAAGTCGCGGATCATTTCTATGTTTGATTATCTTGTTGGTCTTAGACCTTTCCCGCTATTTTCAAACGGTTCAAATCTTCAAGGACTGGATGCCGAGAATTAATTCCTATTTAAAAATCGGCATCGAAACTGAATTTATCTTTTTCCTCCTCCTTGTTGAGGACTCCCGCTTTCTGATATTCTGAAACTCGCTTTTCAAAGAAGTTGGTTTTGCCCTGTAGCGAGATCATATCCATGAAATCAAAAGGATTAGTTGAATTGTAAACTTTTTCGCATTCCAATTCGACCAGAAGCCTGTCTGTGACGAATTCCAAATATTGAGTCATCAATTTGGCGTTCATTCCGATAAGGCTTACAGGTAAGGATTCGGTGATAAATTCACGTTCTATGTTCAATGCGTCCACTAGAATTTCAGTGATACGCTCTTTTGGAACCTTGTTGACCAGGTGATGGTTGTGCAGGTGTACCGCATAATCACAGTGTACACCTTCATCCCTGGAGATCAATTCGTTAGAGAAGGTTAAGCCCGGCATCAAGCCGCGTTTCTTAAGCCAGAAAATCGAGCAAAAGGCACCGGAGAAGAAAATACCTTCAACGGCGGCAAACGCGATCAGACGCTCAGCGAAGCTCGGTGAATCGATCCAACGGAGCGCCCAATCTGCCTTTTTCTTGATGGCCGGAAAATTTTCAATGGCATTAAATAACACATCTTTTTCCTTTTCATCTTTAACATAAGTATCGATAAGCAATGAATAGGTCTCACTATGGATGTTCTCCATCATGATCTGGAATCCATAGAAGAACTTGGCTTCCGAATATTGAACTTCGTTGACGAAGTTCTCAGCCAGGTTTTCATTAACGATTCCATCGCTTGCGGCAAAAAAAGCTAAAATGTGTTTGATAAAATAACGTTCATCATCATTCAATTTGGTGGCCCAGTCTGAAAGATCCTGATGTAGGTCGATCTCTTCAGCCGTCCAAAAACTCGCCTCCGATTTTTTATACCACTCCCATAAGTCATGGTGCTGAATTGGAAAAATTACAAATCTATCTTTGTTCTCAGCTAAAATCGGTTCTATTTGTTGTGACATTTGGCGAATATTTTTTATAAATTAAACAATGAAATTTACGTCGATCCGGGACTAACAAATATTCAAAAATGAGTACGAAAAAGAAAGACCAACTTATAAACATTGTTAACAAGTTTTTAACAACGGGTGATTTTTTTCTTACAGTCGACAAGAAATCAAATAAGGCTTTAATGATTGATAATCAATCTTTTAAATAAATGCTGGAAAATGGAAGTGTAATGATATCAGGGAATTGACCAAATGGCATTTCTGAGATTATAGGCTTCAAAAAAAAGGGATTTTACAAAAAGGAAAAAGTGAAAGTCTATGACATTCACTTTTATCCCTAATTAACTAAACTAACTAAAACTATGTTGCGAGTTAGTGCGGGAATTAATTCTATAAAAAAACCAGAGAAACTCTGGTTTTTTTGATTAATAGCGTTTAATCTTAAAGTGAATCCCCACAGTCACTTTATACAATAGTTTATCCCTAAAAAATTATAAACCGAAGTTACTAAAAAAAACTGCCCTTACAACTTTTTCCTTCAAAAATTGAAAGCCTTAATATTGCGTTAATCTTATATTAACGCGCTTTTAATTTGGCAGCGGCAGCTTCAAGATCGGCATACCAGGCCTTTCCAAATTTTCTCACCAAGGCTTCCTCAACGAATTTATATACAGGCATCTGTAATTCTTTACCCAATATGCAAGCTGCATCACAAACATGCCAGCGGTGATAATTTACTGCTGTGAAGGCGCTGTATTCCTTGATACGTACGGGGTATAAATGGCAGGAAATGGGTTTTTGAAAGTCGACCTCTCCAGCTGTATAAGCGTCTTCTATTCCGCAACGCGCAATGCCACCTTCGTCAAACACCGTGTAAGCACATTCCTTTCCCTTAACCAAAGGGGTTTCGAGTTCATCGTTTTTGGAAACGATAAAAGCGCCTTGTTTTTCTATGGCCCTTATTCCCGATTCATTTAAAAAAGGCTTGATCTTCGGGTATAATTTCTGCAAAATCTCAGATTCGGCTTTCTCTAAAGGTGCTCCTGCTTCTCCTTCAACACAGCACGCTCCCTTGCAAGCACTCAGGTTACATACAAAATCATTTTCAATGATCTCCTCCGAAATGATGGTTTTTCCCAATTGAAACATGACACAAATATAGTATTCTGGATACGATCTGAGACCGGGAAAAAATTCATGAACTTAAGATTGAATTTGTAATTGAAATTCTGAATAATTAACGACCTTTGTCGCGATTTTTTAAAACAGCTGATGAATTTAAATTTCAAAGAGATCGCAACGGCATTTATGGTATTATTTGCCGTAATAGACATCATTGGTAATATTCCGATCATCATTGACCTGCGGAAGAAGGTGGGTCATATCCAAAGTGAAAAGGCTTCTATCATTGCGGGACTGATCATGATCCTTTTTCTCTTTCTCGGGAAAAGCATTCTGAGCTTGATCGGTATAGATGTGAACTCATTTGCTGTTGCGGGTGCTTTTGTACTTTTCTTCATCGCCCTTGAAATGATCCTTGGAATCAGTTTATACAAGCAGGACGATGCTTCAATTACGACTGCGTCCATTTTCCCATTGGCATTCCCCCTGATCGCCGGACCCGGGAGCCTTACTACCCTTCTGGCTTTAAGAGCTGAGTTCAGGACAGAAAATATCATCGTGGCTTTGGTGGTCAATGTGTTATTCATCTATTTGGTCCTTAAAACTTCGGCCAGGATCGAGCGTCTGCTTGGCCCAAATGGCATCAGCATTATCCGGAAGGTATTCGGGGTTATCTTGTTGGCGATTGCTGTTAAACTATTTACGTCTAATATTCAAGCCTTGTTGTAAATGAGAGGTTTTATTTACTTTCTGATCGTTTTAGCTTTGGTCCTGGTGGTTTACAATTTCACCCAGATCGATTTTGAAGATCCATTAGGTAAGGACAGCATTGTTGCTGTAATAACAGTGGTTGCAGGTCTTTGCGCCATTTTACTGTTGCTGATTTTGAAGCTATCCAAAAGAATTGAGAATAAAATAAAAGACCGGTCATGATTTTTGATGTGCTTATCGTTGGAGGCGGTGCCGCAGGCATGTCATGCGCCCTTGTTTTGGGTTCAGCGCAGGGCAGAGCCTATGTGGATGACAAAATGATCGGCATAATCATCCAACGCTTCAAGCGATTCGCTGCACCTGGAACAGTCTGCCACATGCTGAGCGACGCGGTCCAACATGGAAT
>CAJIBQ010000254.1_pt1 | contig 17504 bp, 30 predicted proteins | sample 9199391 | NCBI WGS metagenome assembly CAJIBQ01 (sample SAMEA7708309, study PRJEB35096) | sediment metagenome | biome: marine neritic benthic zone biome [ENVO:01000025]; feature: sediment [ENVO:00002007]; material: shallow marine sediment [ENVO:03000034] sea grass bed [ENVO_01000059] ... | reverse complement strand
TATCATATTGTTCGTGGCGCTTTAGACACCGCTGGTGTTGAAGGCCGAACTCAAAGACGATCTAAATACGGTGCAAAACGCCCTAAAAAGAAATAAAAGATAGTTAGTAATGAGAAAAAGACAGGCAAAGAAAAGACCGATCTTACCCGATCCGCGATTTAACGACCAACTGGTTACACGCTTTGTAAACATGATGATGTGGAACGGCAAGAAATCGGTAGCATTCAAGATTTTTTACGATGCGATGGATATCGTAGAATCCAAAAAAACAGACGAGGAAAAAACTGCCTTGGAGCTTTGGAAAGATGCACTTTCAAATGTAATGCCCCATGTTGAGGTAAGAAGCCGAAGAGTTGGTGGTGCAACATTCCAGATCCCAAGACAAATACGCCCTGATCGCAAGATCTCTACGGCCATGAAATGGTTGATCGGATTTGCCAGAAAACGAAATGAAAAATCTATGGCCCAGAAGCTAGCAGCTGAAATACTTGCTGCTGCCAAAGAGGAAGGGGCTGCTGTTAAGAAACGAGTCGATACCCATAAGATGGCAGAGGCTAATAAAGCATTCTCACACTTTAGATTTTAATTTACCATGGCAAGAGATTTAAAATATACAAGAAACATAGGGATCGCTGCGCATATCGATGCGGGTAAGACTACTACCACAGAGCGTATCCTTTATTATACCGGTGTTTCACATAAGATTGGTGAAGTGCACGATGGCGCCGCTACCATGGACTGGATGGAGCAGGAGCAGGAAAGGGGTATTACCATTACCTCTGCTGCTACAACCTGTAAATGGAATTTTCCAACCGAAAATGGCAGGCCAACTGATGATGCAAAAGAATACCACTTTAATATTATCGATACTCCCGGTCACGTTGATTTTACCGTTGAGGTGAATCGTTCACTGCGTGTACTGGATGGATTGGTTTTCTTGTTTAGTGCTGTTGACGGCGTTGAACCACAATCTGAAACCAACTGGAGATTAGCCGACAATTACAAGGTCCCAAGAATGGGGTTTGTAAACAAGATGGACCGACAGGGTTCTAACTTCCTGGCCGTATGCCAGCAGGTTAAGGACATGCTGGGATCGAATGCCGTACCTATTGTGCTTCCTATAGGGGAAGAAATGGATTTCAATGGTATTGTTGATCTTGTCAAGAACCGCGCTATCATCTGGCACGACGAAACTCAAGGTGCTACATTCGATGTAGTTGATATTCCTGATGAACTCAAGGCCGAAGCCGCTGAATTGCGAGCACACCTTATTGAAGAGGTTGCCGGTTATGACGAACATCTTTTGGAGAAGTTTATGGAAGACGAAGATTCCATTACTGAAGATGAAGTGCATGCTGCGCTTCGGGCTGCGGTCATGGACATGTCCATCATACCAATGGTTTGTGGATCGGCTTTTAAGAACAAGGGTGTTCAGTTCTTGTTGGATGCGGTTTGCAGATACCTGCCGTCTCCTGTAGATAAAGAAGCAATCATTGGAACAGATCCGAATACCGGTAATGACATAGAACGCAAGCCAGATGTTAATGAGCCGTTCTCGGCCCTGGCCTTTAAGATCGCTACAGATCCATTTGTTGGTCGATTGGCATTCTTTAGAGCGTATTCGGGCGGGCTTAATGCCGGTTCTTATGTATTGAACAACAGATCAGGAAAGAAAGAACGAATCTCACGAATTTACCAGATGCACTCCAATAAGCAAAATGCGATCGATCGCATCGAAGCTGGAGATATCGGAGCTGCTGTTGGATTTAAGGATATCAAAACAGGTGACACCCTTTCAGATGAGAAGAATCCAATTGTACTGGAATCGATGGATTTTCCTGATCCGGTAATCGGTATAGCAGTTGAACCAAAAACCAAAGCCGATATCGATAAACTCGGTATGTCCCTTGGTAAGTTGGCAGAGGAAGATCCAACATTCACAGTAAGGACAGATGAGGCTTCCGGACAAACGATCATCTCAGGAATGGGTGAACTTCACCTTGATATTATTGTTGACCGTTTGAAGCGCGAATTCAAAGTGGAAGTGAATCAGGGTCAACCTCAGGTTGAATACAAAGAAGCGATCACCGCACGTGCAGATCACCGTGAGGTATACAAGAAGCAGTCTGGTGGACGAGGTAAATTTGCCGACATCGTATTCGTAATGGAACCAGCGGAAGAAGGAACTCAGGGTCTTGAATTCGTTTCAGAGATCAAAGGTGGAAATATTCCAAAGGAATTCGTTCCATCTGTAGAGAAAGGTTTTAAAGAAGCCATGAAGAATGGTCCATTGGCCGGATACGAGATGGACTCCATGAAGATTACATTGATGGACGGATCTTACCACGATGTGGATTCCGATCAATTGTCGTTCGAATTGGCTGCCAAATTAGGATATAAAACAGCTGCAAAAAGCGCGAAAGCGGTAATAATGGAACCGATCATGAAACTCGAGGTATTGACCCCGGAAGAGAACATGGGTGACATTGTTGGTGATTTGAACAGAAGAAGAGGCCAGGTCAGTGATATGAGTGACCGAGCCGGTTCGAAAGTCGTTAAGGCCAATGTGCCTTTGGCAGAGATGTTTGGATATGTAACAGCGCTTAGAACGTTGTCATCCGGACGTGCAACTTCAACAATGGAGTTTTCACACTATGCACAGACACCTCAGAACATTTCTGAAGAAGTCATCAAAGCGGCGACAGGAGTTGTAGAAGCCTAATAAGAAAGAAGATGAGTCAAAAGATTAGAATAAAATTAAAATCATACGATCACAACCTGGTAGACAAGTCTGCCGATAAGATCGTAAAGACCGTAAAGAGTACTGGTGCGGTAGTAACGGGTCCAATTCCGTTGCCAACGCATAAAAAGATCTTTACTGTACTTCGATCACCGCATGTGAACAAGAAGTCAAGAGAGCAGTTTCAGTTGAGCTCTTATAAAAGATTGCTTGACATTTACAGTTCTTCATCAAAGACTATCGATGCTTTGATGAAACTTGAATTACCAAGTGGGGTTGAGGTTGAGATCAAGGTGTGATGGAAATTGGCGGTCTTGTACTGTCATGAACATGTCCTGAGCTGCGGGCGAAGGAAAAACGGTTAAAATACATTTCAGGGTTGAAGCGTATTTTAACCCTGAATTTTTTTGAATACGTAAAATTAAAATTAATAAACATGTCTGGGTTAATAGGAAAAAAGATTGGAATGACCAGCATTTTTGACGAGAATGGGAAAAACATTCCCTGTACCGTCATCAAAGCTGGGCCATGCGTTGTAACCCAAGTCAGAACCGAAGAAGTTGACGGCTATAATGCACTTCAGCTAGGTTTCGATGACAAGGCAGATAAACGAGCTACAAAGGCCGAAAAGGGCCATGCAAAAAAAGCCGGTACTTCTGTTAAAAGTAAAGTTGTCGAATTCCAAGGTTTTGAGGAGGAGTACAAATTAGGTGATAAGATCACCGTTGAGCATTTTGTAGAAGGGGAGTTCGTTGATGTTTCAGGAACTTCTAAAGGAAAAGGATTCCAGGGCGTTGTAAAGCGACACGGTTTTGCCGGTGTGGGTCAAGCTACCCATGGTCAGCATAACAGGCTTAGAGCTCCTGGCTCTATCGGAGCCGCTTCTTATCCTGCTCGCGTTTTTAAAGGAATGCGAATGGGAGGTAGAATGGGCGGTGAAACGGTTAAAGTTCAAAATTTAAGGGTTTTGAAAGTAGTACCTGAAAAGGACCTGCTTGTAGTCAAGGGCGCTGTTCCCGGACACATAAACACTTATGTAATCATTGAGAAGTAATGAAGATAGCGGTATTAGATATCAAAGGAAAAGATACAGGACGGAAAGTTGATCTTTCCAAGGATGTATTTGCGATCGAGCCGAATGAGCATGCCTTATATCTCGATGTGAAGCAGTTTCTGGCAAACCAGCGTCAGGGAACGCATAAGGCCAAGGAACGTGCTGATATAACCGGAAGTACCAGAAAGATAAAGAGACAGAAAGGTACAGGAACTGCCAGGGCCGGTAGTATCAAATCCGGAATCTTTAGAGGTGGTGGACGAATTTTTGGACCACGCCCAAGGAACTATGGCTTCAAATTGAATAAAAATCTGAAAAGATTGGCTCGTAAATCGGCGCTTTCAATTAAGGCCAATGAGAAGGCTATAACCATCGTTGAGGATTTCGATTTGGACAATCCGAAAACAAAGAATTTTCAAGCCATTTTAAAGGCGCTGAAACTCGAGGATAAAAAGTCTTTGTTCGTCTTGGGTGGACCAAATAAAAACGTATATTTGTCCTCGCGAAATTTGAAGGATTCTGAGGTAGTAACTAACTCAGAATTAAGCACTTATAAAATCATGAATGCCAATCAATTGGTTCTTTTGGAAGGAGCGATCGAAGGCATAGAATCGAACTTAAGTTAATTGATGTTGTCATGAGTATTTTGATAAAACCAATAATTACGGAAAAAGCCACTCTCGATAGTGAATTGAAAAACTGCTACAGTTTTTTTGTAAATCCGAAGGCTAACAAGATCGAGATTAAGAAAGCTGTTGAGGAGACCTATGGTGTAACCGTGAACAAGGTACGAACGATGAACGTTGGTCCTGATCGCCGTGTCCGGTATACCAAAACAGGTATTCAGAGAGGAAAGACAAACGCTACTAAGAAAGCCGTAGTGCAATTAGCGGAAGGTGAAATGATTGATTTATACGCAAATCTTTAATTGAATAAAGATGTCAGTTAGAAAATTAAAACCAATAACGCCAGGGCAGCGATTTAGAGTAGTAAATGGGTACGACGCCATAACTACTGATAAGCCGGAGAAGAGTTTGCTCGCTCCGAAAAAACGCACTGGTGGTAGAAACAGTCGTGGAAAAATGACCATGCGCTACAGAGGTGGCGGTCATAAGAAAAGGTATCGTATCGTCGATTTCAAAAGGAACAAATTTGATATTCCTGCAGAGGTCAAGTCAATTGAATACGATCCAAACCGTAGTGCATTCATCGCATTATTGAATTATACAGATGGCGAAAAGCGTTATATAATCGCGCAGAATGGCTTAAAGGTTGGTCAAAAGATCGTTTCCGGTGAAAAGGTTGCACCTGAAATTGGAAATAGCATGCCTTTGGCTAACATCCCCCTTGGATCTATTATTTCTTGTATCGAATTGAGACCGGGCCAGGGTGCTGTTATGGCTCGAAGTGCAGGAGCATTTGCTCAGTTGATGGCGAGAGACGGAAAGTATGCCACTGTAAAATTACCATCTGGAGAGACCCGCATGATCCTTGTCAAATGTATGGCGACGATTGGTGTGGTGTCTAATTCAGATCATCAGCTTCTTGTTTCAGGAAAGGCTGGAAGAAGCAGATGGTTGGGTCGCAGACCACGTACAAGACCAGTTGTTATGAACCCTGTTGATCACCCGATGGGTGGTGGAGAAGGTCGGGCTTCAGGAGGTCATCCAAGGTCGCGAAAAGGAATCCCAGCTAAAGGCTATAGAACCCGTTCAAGGTCTAAAGCCAGCAACAAGTACATTGTAGAACGTAGAAAGAAATAATAACTATGGCTAGATCACTTAAAAAAGGACCATACGTTCATTATAAATTGGAAAGAAAAGTTGCAGCTAATGCTGACTCCAAGAAAAAATCGGTTATTAAAACCTGGTCTCGTGCCAGTATGATAACACCCGATTTTGTTGGACAAACCATCGCTGTACATAATGGGCGCCAATTTGTACCGGTTTATATCACCGAGAATATGGTAGGACACAAATTGGGCGAGTTTTCTCCAACCCGTTCCTTCCGAGGACATGCGGGAGCAAAAAATAAAGGTAAAAAGTAATCGGAAATGGGAAGACGTAAAAAAGAAATGGCCGATGCTTTGAAAGAAAGCAAAAAGCAAATTGCTTTTGCAAAGCTGAACAATTGCCCAACATCACCAAGGAAGATGCGCCTGGTTGCGGATCTTATCAGGGGTGAAGAGGTTGAAAAGGCACTGAATATATTAAGGTTTAGTCCGAAGGAAGCTTCAAACAGACTGGAAAAGCTTCTGCTTTCGGCTATTGCAAACTGGCAGGCCAAGAATGAGGATGCCAACATTGAAGAAGCAGAACTTTATGTAAAGGAGATACGCGTAGACGGTGGCTCTATGTTAAAAAGAATACGACCAGCACCTCAAGGACGTGCTCACAGGATCAGAAAACGGTCCAATCATGTAACCTTGATTTTAGGCGCTAACAATAATCCTGAAAGCAATTAATTAAATGGGACAAAAAACAAATCCAATAGGAAATCGGCTTGGTATAATCAGAGGATGGGAATCCAACTGGTATGGTGGAAGAGATTATGGCGATAAGCTTGCCGAGGACGACAAGATCAGGAAATATCTACATGCGCGTCTTGCCAAAGCCAGTGTTTCAAGGGTGATCATTGAAAGAACCCTGAAACTTGTTACGGTGACCATTACTACGGCACGCCCCGGAATCATCATCGGTAAAGGCGGCCAGGAGGTTGATAAGTTGAAGGAAGAGCTGAAGAAGATCACCGGAAAAGAGGTTCAGTTGAACATCTTTGAGATCAAAAGACCTGAACTGGACGCCCATTTGGTTGCTGCCAGTGTCGCAAGGCAAATTGAGAACCGTATCTCATATAAACGGGCCATCAAAATGGCCATTGCAGCCGCAATGCGGATGAATGCCGAAGGCATTAAGATACAGATCAGCGGAAGGTTGAACGGTGCCGAAATGGCCAGAAACGAGCATTATAAGGATGGACGTATTCCATTATCTACTTTCAGGGCCGACATCGATTATGCGTTGGTTGAGGCACATACAACCTATGGAAGATTGGGTATCAAAGTATGGATCATGAAAGGTGAGGTTTATGGAAAAAGAGAGCTTTCACCGTTGGTAGGTCTATCTAAACAAAAAGGAAAAGGCGGTCGCGGTGGTAACAAGATGCGCCGTAGAAAATAACAGTAAAAGGAAAAGAAAATGTTACAACCCAAAAGAACGAAATATCGTAAGGTTCAGAAAGGCCGTATGAAAGGCAACTCTCAGCGAGGGCATCGCCTTGTATATGGTATGTATGGTATCAAGTCTTTGGATTCTCATTTCATAACATCGCGTCAGATTGAGGCAGCTCGTATTGCTGCCACGCGATATATGAAAAGGGAAGGATCATTATGGATCAAGATATTTCCGGACAAACCCATCACCAAGAAACCTCTTGAGGTTCGTATGGGTAAAGGAAAAGGTAATGTTGAATATTGGGCAGCTGTGGTGAAACCAGGTCGTATCCTGTTTGAAGTAGGTGGAGTACCTATTGAAATAGCGCGTGAGGCGCTTCGCCTTGCCGCTCAAAAACTTCCTGTGCGAACGAAATTTATCATTGCCAGGGATTATGAAGATGCCTAAAAAATTTGAACGATGAAACAGTCTGAGATAAAAGGAATGTCCGTTGATGAGTTACAGGAAAAACTCGGAGAAACCAAGAAGAGTTATTCCGATTTAAAGATGACTCATGCCATTTCACCATTGGAAAATCCGGTTCAATTAAGGACCATGCGAAAAACGATTGCAAAAATCGCTACTGAATTAAATAACAGAGAATCACAATAATTGTATTCAGCCGAAAGATGGAAAAAAGAAATTTAAGAAAAGAACGTATTGGGGTTGTTACCAGCAATAAAATGATGAAATCAATCGTGGTTGCTGAAGTTAAAAAGGTAAAGCACCCCATGTATGGGAAATTCGTTTTGAAGACGAAAAAGTATGTTGCCCATGACGAGCAAAACGACTGCAATATTGGTGATACGGTCAAGATTATGGAAACTCGTCCCTTGAGCAAATCCAAATGTTGGAGGCTGGTTGAAATTATTGAAAGAGCTAAGTAATTATGGTACAGCAAGAATCAAGATTAAAGGTAGCCGACAATACAGGGGCTAAAGAAGTATTGACCATCCGGGTTCTGGGAGGTACTAAAAGACGATACGCTTCGGTAGGAGACAAAATTGTGGTAACCGTAAAGGATGCCACACCTAATGGGAGCATTAAAAAAGGTGCGGTTTCTACAGCAGTTGTTGTGCGTACCGTGAAAGAGGTAAGACGTCCTGATGGTTCGTACATCCGATTCGATGATAATGCCTGTGTGCTGCTAGATCCCCAGGGTGAAATGCGAGGGACTCGAGTATTCGGCCCTGTAGCAAGGGAATTGAGAGACAAGCAGTTCATGAAAATTGTTTCATTAGCACCCGAGGTGCTTTAAAACCGTTTCAGAATGGTAAAGATTAAAATAAGAACAGGAGATACCGTAAAAGTGATTGCGGGTGACCAACGTGGCGCCGAAGGCAAGGTATTAAAGATTTTACGTGACGAGAATAAGGCTATAGTTGAAGGTGTCAATGTTATCAAAAAACACCTGAAACCAAATGCACAAAACCCTCAGGGTGGCGTTGTGGAAAAAGAAGCGCCGGTGCACATCTCGAATTTGTCATTGATGACAAATAAAGGAGAAACCACAAGGGTTGGTTTCAAAATGGATGGCGATAAGAAAGAACGTATTGCCAAACGAACAAATGAAGTAATCTAAGGTTTATGAGTTACATTCCAAGACTTAAGAAAGAATATGGTGAAAAGGTAGTTCCAACTTTGACTGAGGAATTTGGTTACAAGAATATAATGGAAGTGCCGAAACTGAAGAAAATAGTGATCTCGCGTGGTGTTGGAGATGCAGTGGCCGATAAAAAATTGATCGATCACGCCATTGATGAGATCAGCAGGATTGCTGGTCAGAAAGCCGTTGCCACCATCTCGAAGAAAGACGTAGCCTCGTTTAAACTTCGTAAGGGAATGCCCATTGGAGCAATGGTGACCCTTCGTGGAGAGCGCATGTTCGAATTCCTTGACAGGTTGGTTACAACAGCTTTGCCAAGGGTGAGGGATTTTAGTGGGATTAAGGCAACTGGATTCGATGGCCGGGGTAATTATAACCTTGGAGTTACCGAACAGATCATTTTCCCTGAGATCAATATCGATAAAGTGAATAAGATTGCCGGAATGGATATCACGTTTGTGACTTCGGCAAAAACAGATAAAGAGGCAAAATCCTTGTTAAGTGAACTTGGATTGCCATTTAAAAGAGATTAAGTATGGCTAAAGAATCAATGAAAGCTCGCGAGGTTAAGCGCGCAAAGATGGTAGCTAAATATGCGGCAAAACGCAAGGCTTTGAAAGAGGCTGGCGATTACGAAGGTCTGCAAAAGCTGCCACGAAATGCGTCACCTATTCGCATGCACAACAGGTGTAAATTGACCGGTAGGCCAAAAGGCTACATGCGTCAGTTCGGTATTTCCAGGGTAACATTCAGGGAAATGGCGAACCAAGGATTGATACCTGGTGTGAAAAAAGCGAGTTGGTAAAAGAAAATTAATTGGTTTCAGGTTCGATGGTTTCCATCGAAAACCGTTACCGTAAATAACTGAATATGTATACAGATCCTATTGCGGATTATTTAACCAGAATCAGGAACGCCATGATGGCAGGCCATCGTGTGGTTGAGATCCCTGCTTCTAACCTAAAGAAAGAAATAACCAAGATCTTGTTTGATCAAGGTTATGTCTTGAGCTACAAGTTCGATGAATCAACTGCTCAGGGCATTATTAAAATTGCATTGAAGTATAATCCGGACACTAAAGAACCGGTAATCAAAAAGATTCAGCGCATCAGTACACCTGGTTTGAGAAAGTACTCAAGTTCCACGGAAATGCCGAGGATCCTTAACGGACTTGGAATTGCCATCATATCTACATCACATGGAGTGATGACAGGCAAGCAGGCCGAACAGGAGAATGTTGGTGGTGAGGTGTTGTGCTATGTGTATTAAATATTAAAGTCAGAGAATTATGTCAAGAATAGGCAACAATCCGATAAATGTCCCAGAAGGCGTTTCTGTTGATATACAGGAAAAGGTGATCAGCGTAAAGGGCCCACTTGGGGAATTATCGCAAGAATATGACGGGGTTACCTTCAAGTTGGAAGATGGTGTATTGACTTTGGACCGTGAGTCTGACAGTAAACCTCACAAAGCGCGTCATGGTTTGTATAGAGCACTGGTATACAATATGATCGAAGGTGTTTCAAAAGGGTATACAAAGGAATTGGAATTGGTTGGTGTAGGATACAGGGCGAATAACCAAGGCCAGAAACTTGACCTCGCTATCGGGTTCTCTCACAATATCGTGTTGAGTATTGCTCCGGAAGTGAAGATTGAGACCATTTCAGAAAAAGGAAAGAATCCGATAATTAAACTGACATCTCACGATAAACAACTTGTTGGACAAGTGGCGGCAAAGATCCGGTCCTTCCGTAAACCTGAACCATACAAAGGTAAAGGTATCAAGTACGTGGGCGAACATATTAGAAGAAAAGCAGGTAAATCAGCTTAAAGTATAAGATCATGGCATTGACTAAAAGCGAAAGAAGAAAACGGATCAGAAGCAGGATCCGAAAAATAGTGTCCGGCAACGAATCACAGCCTAGATTATCTGTGTTCAGGTCGAATAAAGAGATTTATGCCCAGATCGTAGATGATGTTTCTGGTAAGACCATCAGTGCAGCATCATCCCGTGATAAGGACATCAAATCTGCCAAGGGTACCAAGACAGAGATCGCAGCTTTGGTTGGAAAAGCGATTGCTGAAAAAGCGATCAAAGCTGGAGTAGAAAAAATTTCATTCGATCGTGGTGGCTATTTGTACCACGGCCGTGTTAAATCTTTGGCTGAAGGCGCCAGAGAAGCAGGATTAAAATTTTAAGGATATATGTATCAGAAGTATAAAAATGCGGAATTAGTAAAACCAAGTGGTCTTGATCTAAAGGATCGCTTAGTTGGCGTTCAACGTGTAACCAAGGTAACTAAGGGTGGACGTACATTTGGATTTTCGGCCATTGTGGTTGTTGGCGATGAAAACGGTGTTGTTGGTCATGGACTGGGCAAATCCAAAGATGTTGCCAGTGCCATCGCCAAAGCTGTTGAAGATGCCAAGAAAAACCTGGTACGTATTCCTCTTGTAAAAAGCACATTGCCGCACGCCCAAAAAGGTAAATACGGTGGTGCACGGGTGAATATCATTCCCGCAGCTCCTGGTACCGGTGTAATAGCCGGAGGTGCAGTACGGATCGTACTGGAAGCCGTTGGGGTGCATGATGTACTCTCTAAGTCTCAGGGATCATCGAACCCTCACAACGTTGTGAAGGCTACATTCGATGCGCTATTACAGCTTAGAGATGCAAGGACCATTGCCAAAGAAAGAGGAATTTCAGTTGAAAAAGTATATAACGGATAACCAGAATTGTAATGACTAAAATAAGAGTTACAAAAAGGAAAAGCGCGATCAATCGGACCAAGAACCAAAAGCTTACTCTTAAAGCTCTTGGATTAAAAAAGATCGGTCAGACAGTTGAGCACGAAGCAACACCGAGCATACTTGGTATGGTGAAAACGGTGAAGCATCTGGTATCAGTTGAAGAAACCAAATAACAATACCTAAGATGGATTTAAGCAATTTAAAACCTGCAGAAGGTTCGGTTAAAAATAACAACAAGCGCCTGGGGCGTGGACAAGGTTCAGGTAGTGGTGGAACGGCCACTCGTGGACACAAGGGTCAAAAATCAAGATCCGGATATTCCAAGAAACTCGGTTTTGAAGGTGGTCAAATGCCTTTACAACGCCGGGTTCCTAAATTCGGATTTAAGAATATAAACCGTAAGGAATATCAGGGGATTAACCTGGATACGTTACAGCGTCTTGTTGATGAGAAAAAGATCAAGGGGACTCTTGATTTTGTACAGATGGTTGAGTTGAGACTTGCAAGAAAGAATGAGCTGGTTAAGATTTTAGGACGAGGCGAGTTGAATTCGAAGCTTAAAGTATCTGCGCATAAATTCACAGCTACTGCCAAGGCTGCTATTGAAGCTGCCGGTGGAGAAGCCGTGACCATCTAATTGAATAGGAACGATGAAAATTATAGAAACTTTAAAAAGCGTTTGGAGAATTACAGAGCTAAAGGATAGAATTATTCTAACCCTTGGGTTGCTATTGGTTTATCGTTTCGGAGCCCAAATCACCCTGCCGGGTATTGATTCTACCCAATTAACCGAATTGGCCAGTAATTTCGAAGGTGGAGGTATTGGAGCCATCTTAAACATGTTTACCGGTGGAGCCCTTGCCAAAGCTTCGGTTTTTGCACTGGGAATTATGCCATACATTTCGGCTTCGATCGTTGTTCAGTTGATGGGGATCGCTATTCCATACCTTCAGAAATTGCAGAAGGAAGGCGCCAGCGGACAAAAGAAGATCACGCAGATCACAAGGTGGCTTACCATCGCGATCTGTTTGGTACAGTCGCCGGCTTATTTGGGAAGCCTTGGAACATTGGGTGTACCCGATTCTGCTTTCCTTTTGGTACAGCAAGGACATGGAACAGCATTCTATTTCTCATCGGTTATCCTTTTGGTAACCGGATGTATTTTCGCGATGTGGTTAGGTGAAAAGATCACAGACCGCGGGATTGGAAATGGTATTTCGTTGTTGATCATGGTAGGTATCATCGCCATACTTCCGCAATCATTTATTCAGGAATATGTGGCACGAGTGACCGAATCAAATGGTGGACTGATCATGATCCTTATCGAATTGGTCATTTGGATGGTCATCATTCTTGCCTGTGTCATGCTTGTTATGGCCGTGCGAAAGATAGCGGTGCAATATGCACGACGGACGGCATCAGGCGGATATGAGAAAAATGTATTCGGGGCCCGTCAATTCATCCCCTTAAAGCTGAATGCTTCAGGGGTTATGCCTATAATCTTTGCTCAGGCGATCATGTTTGTGCCGGGACTTATAGGTGGAACAAATATGTTGAAGGATACCGGGGTCGGACAGTTTTTACAGGCCGAATTCGGCGGAAATATATTTGGATTTTGGTATAATCTGGTATTTGCAATCCTGGTTATTGTATTTACCTATTTCTATACGGCTATTACGGTTCCGACCAACAAAATTGCCGACGACCTAAAAAGAAGTGGCGGTTTTATCCCTGGTATTCGTCCAGGTACGGAAACCTCCGAATATCTGGATAAGATCATGTCTCAGATCACTTTGCCGGGATCTATATTTTTGGCATTGATCGCAATTTTCCCGGCCTTTATAGTTAAGCTGATCAATGTTCAGCAGAACTGGGCCATCTTCTTTGGAGGCACCTCATTGTTGATCATGGTAGGTGTGGCCATTGATACCATGCAACAGGTTAATTCCTATTTGTTGAATAAGCATTATGACGGTTTGATGAAAACCGGGAAAAATAGAAAATCAGTAGCATAATATATGGCAAAGCAACCGGCAATAGAACAGGACGGAACGATAATCGAAGCATTATCAAATGCGATGTTTCGAGTTGAATTAGAGAATGGTCACATCGTGACCGCTCACATTTCTGGTAAGATGCGCATGCATTATATCAAACTCTTACCGGGCGATAAAGTCAAATTGGAAATGAGTCCTTACGATTTAACGAAGGCTCGAATAACATATAGATACTAGTACGATGAAAGTAAGAGCATCCATAAAGAAAAGAAGTGCAGATTGTAAGATCGTGCGCAGAAAGGGCAGATTATATGTCATTAATAAGAAGAATCCACGGTTCAAACAAAGACAAGGTTAATTATGGCTAGAATAGCAGGTGTTGACATACCGAATAACAAAAGAGGCGTTATTGCTTTGACCTACATCTACGGAGTAGGCAAAAGCAGAGCGAAGGAAGTATTGGCCACGGCAAAGGTTAGTGAAGATGCTAAGGTATCCGACTGGAATGATGATGAGATCAGCAAGATCCGGGCGGCTGTTGGCAACTACACCATCGAGGGTGAATTGCGTTCCGAAACCCAATTGAATATCAAGCGATTGATGGATATCGGTTGCTACAGGGGTATCAGGCACAGATCCGGATTACCTTTGCGCGGACAACGCACTAAGAACAATTCGAGAACACGTAAAGGAAAAAGAAAAACAGTTGCCAACAAGAAAATGGTAACTAAATAATAACTGGAATGGCAAAGTCAAGTTCTAAGAAAAGAAAGGTTATTGTAGATGCTGTTGGAGAGGCGCATATCACGGCTTCTTTCAACAATATAATTATCTCATTGACCAATAAGAAGGGTGATGTGATCTCATGGTCTTCGGCCGGAAAAATGGGCTTTAGGGGATCGAAGAAGAATACACCTTACGCCGCACAGTTGGCTGCCGAAGATGCAATTGGAGTAGCCAAAGAGGCAGGCCTTAAGAAAGTGAAAGTTTACGTAAAAGGTCCTGGTAATGGACGTGAATCGGCTATTCGATCCCTCCACAACGGTGGTATTGAAGTTACCGAGATCATAGATGTTACACCAATGCCTCATAACGGCTGCAGGCCACCTAAGCGAAGAAGAGTTTAATTTAATTAAGTATAATCGGGAGGTCTAGGATTATCGAAGGATTAACTTAAGACCTTAATTCATAATCCCTCCCATATCAAATTCAAAAATGGCAAGATATACTGGTCCTAAAACTAAAATCGCGCGAAAATTTGGTGAGCCGATCTTTGGAGAAGATAAGTCCTTTGAAAAAAGGAATTACCCTCCGGGTCACCATGGAAACAACAGAAGACGCGGTAAAAAATCGGAGTATGCTATCCAATTACAGGAGAAGCAGAAAGCAAAATACACATATGGTATCCTGGAACGTCAGTTCAGGAACATGTTTAAGCGGGCAACTTCAGCACCTGGTATTACAGGTGAGGTTTTGCTTCAGTTGTGTGAATCACGTCTGGATAATGTAGTATTCAGAATGGGAATTTCACGATCAAGACGTGGTGCCAGGCAATTGGTATCACACAGGCATATCACGGTGAATGGAGGTGTTGTAAATATTCCATCGTTCCAATTGAAGCCCGGTGACGTGGTTGCAGTGCGTGAAAAGTCAAAATCACTCGCAGCGATCAATGAGGCAATGGAAGCTTCTTCACATGTTTATGAGTGGATTACCTGGAATAACGAAACCAAGGAAGGCACTTATGTTTCCGTTCCGGCTAGAATTCAAATACCTGAAAACATCAATGAACAATTCATTGTCGAATTATACTCAAAATAATAACTGATATACAAAGCAATATGGCAATTTTAAATTTTCAGAAGCCCGATAAAGTAATCATGATCGATTCAACCGATTTCGAAGGTAAGTTCGAGTTCAGACCTTTGGAGCCGGGATACGGATTAACTGTAGGAAATGCTTTGAGACGTGTACTGCTTTCGTCATTAGAAGGATTTGCTATTACGTCAGTTAGAATTGAAGGGGTTGAGCATGAATTCTCTACCATTGCAGGCGTGGTTGAAGATGTTACTGAGATCGTACTTAACCTGAAGCAAATACGATTGAAAAGACAAATCGATGAGATCGATAACGAATCGGTTTCAATTTCAATATCCGGACAAGAACAGATCACAGCAGGTGATTTTCAGAAATTCATCTCCGGTTTCCAAATTCTGAATTCAGATTTGGTAATCTGTAATCTTGATCCTAAGGTGAATATCAACATGGAGATCACTATAGAAAAGGGGCGTGGGTATGTTCCCGCCGAGGAAAATAAAAAATCTTCGTCACCTATAGGGACCATTTTCACAGACTCGATCTATACTCCTATCAAGAATGTAAAATATAGTGTTGAGAATTACAGGGTTGAACAAAAAACAGACTTCGAAAAGCTGATCTTTGAGATCGTAACCGACGGATCTATTAGTCCGCAGGATGCATTGACCGAAGCTGCCAAGATCCTGATCCACCATTTCATGTTATTCTCAGATGAAAGAATAACGCTTGAAGCCGATGAGATTGCACAAACTGAAACCTATGATGAGGAGTCACTTCACATGCGTCAATTGCTTAAGACCAAATTGATCGATATGGATCTTTCGGTAAGAGCACTTAACTGTTTGAAGGCGGCCGAAGTGGATACGCTTGGCGATCTGGTTTCCTTTAACAAGAACGATTTGATGAAGTTCAGGAATTTCGGAAAGAAATCCTTGACCGAATTAGAAGAGTTGGTCAGTGTAAAAGGCTTGAGCTTCGGCATGGATTTGACTAAATATAAATTAGATAAGGACTAAGACTTAAGTGCTTAAGAAAATTTTATAAAATGAGACACAGAAAGAAATTTAACCATCTTGGCAGAACGGCATCACACAGGAAGGCCATGCTTGCCAATATGGCTTGTTCTTTGATCGAGCATAAACGCATTAATACTACTTTGGCCAAGGCTAAGGCGCTGAAGAAATATGTTGAACCTTTGGTAACCAAATCCAAGGATGATACCACGCATAACAGGCGAATAGTATTCAGCAAACTGCGTCAAAAAGATGCAGTTGCCGAACTGTTTAGGGATGTAGCCACTAAGGTAGGAGACCGTCCGGGAGGATATACACGGATCATCAGGTTGGGTAACCGACTTGGGGATAATGCAGAAATGGTTATGATTGAACTTGTGGACTATAATGAACTTTATAACGCAGGTCAGAAGAAAAAGAAATCAACTCGAAGGGGTCGACGAGGCGGTACCAAAACACCACCGGTAGAGACTACCCAGGCTTCGAATGAAGAAGAATAGAATATTAGGAATATTTTAACGTTTATGTAGGGGTAATCTCAGCTTTGAGACTACCCTTTTTTTATATAATTTATTAATTTTGGCATACTCGAAAAAAATGATAGATATGAAAAATGTAATGACGATCTTGACCTGCCTTAGTGCATTTGTTCTTTTAGCCCAGTCTGCCGGGAACAATCAGGGGTTGGTGCAAAATCAAGCAACTGTTCTAACAGCCGCCAGCCAAGCCGATGTAAGATCGCAGGGAACAGCAACCTTGTTTTATAATCCGCCAAGGGAGATCGATGGAACGGAATACCTTTTTGATAAATGGAATAAAAAAGCTATTATTAATACTTCGGATAATCAGAAGTTTCTGGTAAGGAACGTTAACCTGAATTTGAAGCGCCAGACCTTTGAATCCAAAATGGAAGGTGATTCGTTGTTTACCTTTAGTTTTAACAACATCGATAAATTTATAATCGATGACAAGGTTTACAGAAATTATTACTGGAACAATGACAATAAGGTATATCAAGTGATTTATGATGGTCGCGATTACCAGATTCTTAAAGGGTTTAAAGTGGAGTTTGTTGAAGGCTCTGCCAACCCTATGCTGAATCGAAAGCGTGATAAGATGATCAGGAAGTCATTTTACTATGTAAGGGTGGATGGTGAGATCAAGTTCTTCAGTTTGAAAAAAGGAAGAATTCTTAAACTGTTCAAAGGAGATCCTGATCTAGTCAAGCGAATTGAGGCATATGCCCGGAATAACAAACTTTCCTTTAAGGATGAAAATGATGTAAACGAGATACTGAGGTATTCAGAGACGAT
>CAJIBQ010000041.1_pt1 | contig 17670 bp, 18 predicted proteins | sample 9199391 | NCBI WGS metagenome assembly CAJIBQ01 (sample SAMEA7708309, study PRJEB35096) | sediment metagenome | biome: marine neritic benthic zone biome [ENVO:01000025]; feature: sediment [ENVO:00002007]; material: shallow marine sediment [ENVO:03000034] sea grass bed [ENVO_01000059] ... | reverse complement strand
GCATGCGCTACTCCATTTTATTCCTGATCACATTCTTCATCATCGGGGTCATCCTGCTATATCGCGTTCCAAAAACCAAATTGCTGCATTCTCAATAAAAAAGCCGCGACCTGGGATCGCGACTTAAAACTATTGAATATATAATATAGGTGTATTAGTTGTTAGATATGCTTCCTGATCCACTCACCTTGGTATCCTCACGCTCGGGATTTCCTCTGTAAACGATATCTCCCGATCCGGCCACTCTTGCCTTGATCGACTTTTTACTTGTTACTTTAATATCCCCTGAGCCTGCAACAGATACATCTGCATTATTGGCATTCAGGTCGAAACCATGAATATCACCCGAACCTGCTACGCTTGCTTCCAGGTCATTTGTATTTCCTTTTAAGGTTAGGTCACCAGAACCGGCTATACTGCCTTTAACTCTGTTCGACTCGATATCCAGGGTGATATCGCCGGAGCCGGCCAATGAGACATCAAGATCGCTAGCCATGATCTTGTCCTCATTCCAGAGATCTCCGGAGCCGGCCAGCGATACCTTATCTATATCTTTAAAAGGTATGGTTACTTTTATTCCTTTTTTCCAACTTGGCTTAAGGTTAACACCTTTTTCCACCTTGACAACCAATTGTCCTTTTTTGACTTCGGTAACTATATGTTTCAGCAGGTTTTCTTCACCTTCAATGGTGATCTTACCTTCATCACCGGCTACAAGAATATAGTCCATTGAGCCCGCACATCGTATACCGTCATAATCGGAAGTCGTCCTGGTTTCGGTAATAACTTTTCCATTTCCTTTTACACCTTTACTCCACCATTGTGCATTGGCGGATATGCAAAGGAAAAATGCTAATGCTGTTAGTATTGTATTTTTCATGTGTTGCTATTTTATTTGTTTTAGTTTCTTTTAAAGGTTAGACTGCCGTAATCTGAATTGATGAGAATCCTGTTTGAAGTGTTTTTATCGCCATGATAGCCCGCGTAATATTTATCTCGAGATTCGATCTTCTCCTTCATCACTTCCAGGTCTTCCTTACCGCGTAAAGACCCATATTCAAGTTTGATATCAAACTCAAAACTGTAGCCGGGATCATATCCAATCGTTATCTTCATATAATCTGATTCAATATCTATATTGCCTGCATTGGCAGCCATATTGTCTACTTTGAACGAACCATAATCGGCCTCGATAGAGATATTCTTATAAATATTTCCCATACGTAAGGTCAGGTAGTCGGCAACGCCTTCAACATTATTTGCGTTCTCAATGGTCAATGAACCGTAATCACAGTCGTATTTGATGTCTTCGGCCGTTTCAATCGTTGACTTGCTATAATCTGCAACGATTTCAAGATCATTGGTCTTCCCAACGGTATAGCTGCTGTAATCGGCAACGATCTTTCCGCCTTTGATGTATTCGAAATAGGAATTATTGGTATAATCGAAATTAATTTTGTTATCGTCAGACATCAATTCTTTAGTGTTGATCTTGCCATAGTCGCAGTTGATCTCAGCTCGTCCATCGAGCTTATCCAGGTTTATGCTACCATAGTCATTGCTGAGCTTTACATTATTGCTCATCGGCATCTTGATCACATAGTCAATCTTCATTCGAACATTATTATTCCCCCAATTCCACCAGGATTTTGATTTTCTTTTGTTCCAGGTTGTTTCGGCACTGACCCATTCATCAGAAGATGAAAAGTCAACATCGATATCATCCAGGCGCTTTTGTACCTTTTCTTCATTATTACCATTAGTTGTAATGGTAACATCAATGACGATGCGGTTTTGGTCCCAGGTGGTAATATCCAGGTCACCATACGAATTTGAAACGCGCAGGGTTGCATTCGAATTTACATCGAATTCCTTATGGATGGTCTTTTCCTTGGTTTGCTTGCCTTTCCAATCGGTTTGATTGGCAAAGATCAATGAAGGCACCAAAACAAGTGCCAGGGTTATTCTATAAAGTATAGCTGTCTTCATTATTTAAGGTTTTTAGTTGTTCTAATTCATTGATTTGTTCAAGGACGTTCTGTAGAATGTTAATTCGGTTTTGGAAATTCGATATCATGGCATGGATAACCCTTTGATCATCCCCACTTTCATCGAGATCAATTCTAAGCTCGATATAAGCTTCTTCCAACAATTTTATTTGAAATAAAGCATCGACGATAAGGTCCTGATATTCGGGAGTATCGATCGCACTCAGTTTCTTTAGCTCTGATGAAATAGCCGCTGTAAAGAAGTCCTGGGTAGTAGCCATTTCTTCCGAAATGCTTGCCAACTCTCTTGAATTCGAACTGTTTCCAGAGCCGATAACCAATACCATTACCAGGGCAATAGAGGCTGCAACAGCCAGAAGCGGACGCCATAGTGACCTTTGCGATCTGATTTCCACTACCTTCGAATCCGCCTGCCTCAATTTTGAAAGGAACCGATTTTGATGTCCAACAGCGGGTTCTTCAATATCAAAGTTGTTCTCAAGCTTCTCAAACAATTGATCTAATTTATCTGCTTCCATCTTTTATTTAGTATTCAGCAAGTGGCTGAAGTTTTTGTCTTAGTTTGTCCTTTGCTCTTGAAATCGTCGTTCTGCAATTCGCATAAGATATCTTCATGATATCGCTGATCTCTTCATAATCGAATCCTTCGATTAGGTGAAGGGTTAGAGCTATCCGGTAATTGTCTTTTAGCGTTTTCAGATTATCGAGAACTTGCTTGGCCTTGAGTTGCGTCACGTCCTGGTCCTCGATGATACCGTCCGAATCGTTTACCTTATAAAGCACATCATCAAGTGGTACTTCGCTGTACCTGGTGCTTTTATTGTAATGATAAATGCTATTGTTGATGACAATTCGTTTTAGCCAGGATCCGAAAGTTGCAGATTCCTTAAGTGAATCCAATTTGGTAAATGCATTTAAGAATGCTTCCTGCATCACGTCCTCGGCCTCATAACTGTCTTTTACAATTCTGACAGCGGTGTTATACATCGCTTTGTAATACCGGTTGTAAACCTCCATTTGTGCGAATTGATCGCCGGATTTACATTGTTCAATGAGCGTTTCAATATTTTGGTTGGCTAGCGACAAAAAACAAATTGTTTAACAGTATAGATAAGACTTGATCAACAGTGTTACAGTTTTTTTAAAATTCATTCTAAATTGCCATTTGGGGAATAATGGCATAACAATTGAACTTTATGTACGGACTACAAGTTGGAAGTGCCCCTAATCCTTTGATTTAATGGGCTTCTGGTCCCTTTAACAATAAAGATAAGCATTAAAAAGTTCTGTTATTATGACAGAATGACTTAAAACTAAGATCTTGAAATCAAAATATATCAAAATTGACAAATTGTCATTTCAGGATTTGGATGAGAATTCCGAATTGATCCCCTTAATGACAACGGAAGACGAAAAGGAAATCGATAATGAATCGCTTCCTGAAACACTCCCTATTTTACCATTGCGAAACACCGTACTTTTTCCGGGAGTAGTGATCCCAATTACTGCAGGAAGAGACAAGTCGATCAAATTGATCAATGATGCGAACAATGGGAATAAGGTTATTGGAGTTGTATCGCAAAAAGATGAAATTGTTGAAAACCCCAGCGCTTTAGATATCCATACAACCGGAACCGTAGCCCAGATCCTGAAGGTATTAAAAATGCCCGATGGGAATACCACGGTCATCATTCAGGGTAAAAAGCGATTTAAAGTAGCAGAGGTCATCACGGAAGAGCCTTATATGAATGCCACGGTTCGTGAAGTTCCGGAATTGAGATCGCCAAGCAATGGTAAAGAATTTGAAGCCATAATCGACTCCATTAAAGAAATGGCGTTACAGATCATAACGGAAAGCCCGAATATTCCAAGTGAGGCTGCATTTGCGATAAAGAATATAGAAAGCAATTCGTTCCTGGTGAATTTTGTTTCCTCGAATATGAATCTAAGCGTCAAGGATAAGCAGGTATTACTGGAGATCAATGACCTCGAGAAACGCGCCATGGCTACTTTAGAGCATATGAGCGTTGAGGTGCAAAAGCTGGAACTCAGGAACGACATTCAATCGAAAGTTCAAAGTGATCTCAACCAGCAGCAGCGTGAGTATTATCTGCACCAGCAGATGAAAACCATCCAGGAAGAACTGGGAGGAACATCATATGAGGAGGAGATTGAAGAAATGAAAAAAAGAGCGGCCACCAAAAAGTGGGATGAAAAGGTTGCAAAACATTTTGAAAAGGAAATTGGTAAACTCCAGCGACTAAATCCACAGGTAGCTGAATTCTCAATTCAAAGAAATTACCTGGATCTGTTTCTTGAATTACCATGGAATGATTACAGCAATGATATTTTCGACCTGAGACGGGCCAAGAAGATACTTGACCGGGACCACCATGGCCTGGATGATGTCAAGAAAAGGATCATCGAATACCTCGCCGTGCTGAAATTGCGCAATGATATGAAATCACCCATCCTTTGCCTCTATGGGCCTCCAGGTGTAGGTAAGACCTCGCTCGGAAAGTCGATAGCAGAGGCTCTTGGAAGAGAGTACGTTCGCATGTCATTGGGTGGATTAAGGGATGAAGCTGAGATCCGTGGTCACAGGAAAACTTATATAGGCGCAATGCCCGGTCGAATAATCCAAAGTATAAAAAAGGCGGGGACTTCGAATCCGGTATTCGTACTCGATGAGATCGACAAGGTATCAAGTTCACATCAAGGTGACCCATCATCGGCAATGTTAGAGGTATTAGATCCTGAACAGAATTCAGAATTCTACGACAATTTCCTGGAGATGGGATATGATCTGTCCAAAGTGATGTTCATCGCTACAGCGAATACCTTATCAACAATACAACCAGCACTAAGAGACCGTATGGAGATCATCAATGTAACCGGTTATACCATTGAAGAAAAGATCGAGATCGCAAGAAAACATCTGCTTCCAAAGCAACTGAAAGAACATGGTCTCTCATCAGGCGACCTGAAGATCGCTAAGCCTCAACTGGAGCGAATAGTTGAAGGTTATACGCGTGAGTCGGGTGTACGGGGTCTTGAAAAACAGATTGCAAAAATGGTACGCTATGCAGCCAAGAATATTGCGATGGAAGAAGGATATAACATCAAGATAAGCAATGCCGATATTATAGATATCCTTGGAAGTCCAAAACTACAACGGGACAAATATGAAAACAATGAAGTGGCAGGAGTGGTTACCGGACTGGCCTGGACTCAGGTAGGCGGTGATATTCTGTTTATCGAGTCCATTCTTTCAAAAGGAAAAGGAACATTAAATATCACCGGGAATTTAGGAAAAGTGATGAAGGAATCGGCTACGATCGCAATGGAATATATTAAGGCCAATGCAGATCATTTTGGGATTAACCCTGATGTTTTTGATAAATATAATGTTCATCTTCATGTTCCGGAAGGTGCAACCCCAAAAGATGGCCCAAGCGCCGGAGTAACGATGCTGACATCGTTGGTGTCATTATTTACACAGCGCAAAGTGAAACGGAGCATTGCCATGACAGGTGAAATTACCCTAAGAGGTAAGGTGCTTCCGGTTGGTGGTATCAAGGAAAAGATCCTGGCAGCCAAAAGAGCCAAGATCAAGGAGATCATTCTTTGCGAAGGGAATAAACGAGACATCGACGAGATCAAACCCGAATACCTTAAAGGGCTTACTTTCCACTACGTGAAGGATATGATTGAGGTCATTGAAATGGCGCTGACCAAGCAAATGGTTAAGAATGCCAAAAAACTATAAAAGAGCCCCGAATCTTCGGGGTTTTTTCATATCCAAAATAAAACCGCCGTCCAACCGTTTTAAAATAGATTTAATTACTTTGCAGCGTTATGATCAAGAGGGTCGCCAAATTTATCATATTGCTTAATTCGGCTTTGGTTTTTTCCCAATTGGGAGGCGAGTCCACTTACCAGTTCCTCAACCTTGTTTCTTCACCGCGACAGGCTGCATTAGGGGGTAAAGTGGTAACCAATGTGGACTACGATGTGACCCAGGCCATTTATAACCCTGCAACCATTAATGTTGAGATGCACAACCAGTTGGCACTTAATTATTCCAGCTACCTGGGTGGCATTAATTTTGGAACTGCAGCTTATGCTTATACCTGGGACCGGCGAACACAGACTTTTCACCTGGGAATGACCTATATCAATTATGGTAGCTTCGATGGCTATGATGAAGATGGAAACCCTACGGGAACCTTTACCGGGAATGAAGCGGCCTTATCGGCTGGTTATGCCAGGCAGATCGGTTATTCCGATTTCTATCTTGGTGGTAACCTTAAAGTCATCACCTCTAAATTGGAACAATATAATTCAATAGGTGTTGCAGTTGATGTGGGACTCATCTATATCAATGAGGACATCGATTTTAATGCAGCCGTTGTATTAAGGAATGCAGGAACACAAATAACAACTTATGCGGGCCAGAATGAATCATTACCTCTGGAGGTAGATTTGGGGTTGTCCCAAACCTTGGAACACGTACCCATCCGATGGCATCTAACTTTTGAGAATCTCCAGGAGTGGCCTATAGCAGTACCAAATCCTGCTCGCGACGAGATCGATCTGGAGGGTAATGCCACCAGTGAAAAAGTCGGTTTCCTGGCCAATTTAATTAGACATACTATAGTTGCAGCCGAAATCTTCCCTGAAAGTGGTTTTAATCTCAGACTCGGTTACAATTTCAGAAGAGCAGAAGAATTGCGTATTTTAGACCAGCGTAATTTTTCTGGATTGTCGTTTGGTGTTGGCCTTAAGTTAAATAAAATGCGATTTAGTTATACCCATGCCCGATATTCCAGTGCCGCGAATTCCAGTTTTTTTGGATTACAAATAGACTTACAGTAGGTGCAGCAGATAACCATTGCGATAGACGGATATTCTTCAACTGGCAAAAGCACGATGGCCAAACGAATTGCGCGCGAACTTGGTTACATATATGTTGACTCCGGAGCCATGTACCGCGCCGTAACGCTTTACGCTATCAATAATGGCTTCATAGATAATTACCATTTCAATGTTGACGATTTGGTTATGGAATTGCATAAGATCAAACTGGATTTTAAGTTCAATGATGAGTTGGGCCATTCAGAAATGTTTTTGAACGATGAAAACGTTGAATCGGCCATCAGGACAATGGTAGTTTCAGGTCATGTGAGTCAGATCGCTACAGTTCCGGAGATCAGGTATCAAATGGTAAAGTTACAGCATGCCATGGGGGAAGATAAAGGAATTGTGATGGATGGAAGGGATATCGGTACGGTTGTATTCCCAGATGCCGAATTAAAGATCTTCATGACAGCAGAAGCAAAAGTCAGAGCCCAGCGGCGATATGATGAATTACTGGAACGTGGTGAAGATGTGGCATTTGAAGATGTGATTCGCAATGTAAAGGAACGCGATTATATCGATTCGAACCGAAGAGATTCGCCGCTGCGTAAGGCGGACGATGCCATTGAGTTTGACAATTCCAGTATGTCCATCGAGGAGCAGTACGATAAGATTATGCGCCTGGTTCGAATGACCCTTGAAGATCTGGAATAAAAAAAGCAACCCATCGAGGTTGCTTCAAATTTCATTTTACTTTAGCTTACAATTTCGGTATGATAAGTTCCTGATCGGGATAAATCAAATCCGGATTCTTAAGGATATCTGAATTCGCGGCAAAAATCTCTTTATACTTCATCACATCGCCATAGTATTGCTTGGCAATCTTACCAAGTGTTTCACCACTGGTCACTAAATGTCTGTGGTATACCGAATCATCGGCAACGGTAATATCGGCCATTATATCTGTGGGGTTTTCACCACCTATTTCTTTGATCTTGTCCCAAAGCAGGTCTTTTTCGTAGGGCGTTTTGGCTTCGCCCCAAACTTTGAGCAAGCCGTTTTCTTCTTTTACATCACCATTTTGAATGTTCAGTTTTTCGCCAAGTTCCAATAATTCTTGGTATTTAGCTTTCATTGCCATAGTTAAATGTTGTTTAAATGTTATGCGTGCTAAGATAGCAAAATGCATGCTGATTACTTTTAGGCTGTTGATAACTTTATTCGCTTATAAATCAAGGCATTAATAATTATTAAATCAAATTAGGCAATTCCGCCTAATATCCTTATTTTTGCCAACCTTTTAGCGCAATTTGGTAAGAATAAAGGTGTTAACTAAAATTAAATCCTTCTGCAGTCCAGTGCTTAATTCTACCGGGATACTGCAGGATACAAACGAAATCAGCAATGGCTGAAAAGAAAACAAAAAAAACTGAGGTGGCAGAAAAAGCAACCGCAGAAGCCCAACAGGCTGAAGCTCCTCAGCAAGAAGCTCCAAAATATCCTGAGCCCGATATCTCGGAATCTCAGAAAAATCCAGAGAAATTTTTAAAGGACTTTGACTGGCACAATTACGAAGAAGGAATTGAGCAGGTTGCCGATAAGAAATTAGAGGAGTTCGAAAAATTAGTCGACGAAAATTTTGTCGATACATTAAATAACGAAGTTGTAGAAGGAGAGGTGATCCACGTTACCGATCGCGATGTGATCATTGACATCAATGCGAAATCGGAAGGCGTCATCTCGTTGAACGAATTCAGATATAATCCGGACCTTAAAGTTGGTGATAAAGTTGAAGTATTAATCGATGTTCGAGAAGATGCTACAGGACAATTGGTACTTTCACACCGTAAAGCCAGGGTGATCAAAGCCTGGGATAGGGTAAATGCTGCTCATGATTCCGGTGAGATCGTCAATGGATTTGTAAAATGCCGGACCAAAGGAGGAATGATCGTAGATGTATTTGGTATAGAAGCCTTCTTGCCAGGTTCCCAAATCGATGTAAAACCGATCCGCGATTACGATCAATATGTGAACAAGACGATGGAATTTAAGGTTGTGAAGATCAACCACGAATTTAAGAATGTAGTTGTATCACACAAAGCGCTTATTGAAGCGGATATTGAAGAACAGAAGAAAGAGATCATCAGCAAGCTTGAAAAAGGCCAGGTGCTGGAAGGTATAGTGAAGAATATCACTTCTTATGGTGTCTTTATGGATCTGGGTGGAGTAGATGGATTGGTCCACATTACTGACCTTTCATGGTCAAGGATCAATCACCCGAATGAGATCGTGGATTTAGATCAGAAATTGAATGTGGTTATCCTTGATTTTGATGAGAACAAATCTCGTATTCAATTGGGGCTTAAACAACTTAGCAAGCATCCGTGGGATGCCCTTGGTGAAGAGCTTAAAATTGGTGACCGTGTTAAAGGCAGAGTCGTAGTTATTGCAGATTACGGTGCCTTTATTGAAGTAGCAGAAGGTGTTGAAGGCCTGATCCACGTTTCTGAAATGTCCTGGTCAACTCACTTGAGATCGGCCCAGGATTTCGTTTCCATCGGAGATGTTGTTGATGCAGAGATCTTGACTCTGGATCGCGAAGACCGTAAGATGTCACTTGGTATCAAGCAATTGACTCCGGACCCCTGGACAGATATAACTAAGAAGTATCCTGTAGGATCCAAGCACAAAGGAATTGTTAGAAACTTTACCAACTTCGGTGTGTTTGTTGAACTCGAGGAAGGAATTGATGGATTGATCTATATATCCGATCTCTCCTGGACCAAGAAGATCAAACACCCAAGTGAATTTTGTGCTGTTGGTGATACCCTTGAAGTTGTGGTGCTTGAATTGGATGTTGAAGGACGCAAGTTAAGCTTGGGTCACAAGCAGACCAAGGATAATCCATGGGACAAATATGAAAAAGAATTCGGACTGAATACCACTCACATGGCTCAAATAGCTGAGATCGTGGATAAAGGTGCGATCATCAATTTCAACGATGATATAACAGCCTTTGTTCCATCGAGACATCTCGAGAAGGAAGATGGTAAGCGTTTGAAAAAAGGTGATGAAGCCGAATTCAAGATCATTGAATTCAATAAGGACTTTAAACGGGTTGTAGCTTCGCACACTGCGGTATTTAGAGCAGAGGAGGCCAAGATTGTTAAGGCCGCTGCCAAGAAATCCAAAGCAGCTGCGGCGGAAGCCAAACCGACACTTGGCGATGCAAACGAATCGCTTCAGGCCCTTAAGGATAAAATGGATGGTAAAAAGTAATAATGAATTACCACTATAAATATAAGCCCTCTGTTTTCGCAGAGGGCTTTTTATTTAAAGAGGTCAGTTGTTTCGTATGCCATTTTTGGCGTACCTTTGTATCGGACACTTTTGGATGTTTATGAGTCATAAAGTTTTACTTAATTCCAAAGAGGTAAACATCATTCTTCATCGATTGGCTTGTCAACTCATCGAAAATCATGACGATTTTAGTAATACCGTCCTTGTTGGAATTCAACCAAGGGGTAAGTTTCTGGTCGATCGGTTGGCAGCGATGCTTAGAAACGATTACCGACTGAAGCAGATTCGTATCGGTTATTTGGATATTACATTTTTCCGTGACGACTTCAGGCGTGGCGAAAAAATCCTTTCAGCGAATTCTACAGAGATTGATTTTATCGTTGAGAATCAAAGAGTAGTATTCGTGGATGATGTGTTATATACAGGAAGGAGTATAAGGGCAGCATTAACGGCTATCCAGTCCTTTGGCCGACCGAAGAGTATTGAGCTCTTAACCTTGATCGACAGACGGTTTAGCAGGCATTTACCGATTCAACCGAATTATCGAGGTCGGCAGGTTGATGCCATAAATGAAGAAAAGGTTAGAGTGAACTGGATGGAAAATGAAGGCGAAGATGCCGTGTATTTAATCAATGAATAAAAAATGAGTGCCTTAAGCGTAGATCACTTGTTAGGAATAAAATATCTGGATAAATCAGATATCAATCTCATATTTGAAACAGCCGATCACTTTAAAGAAGTGATCAACAGGCCAATTAAGAAGGTACCTTCTCTGCGCGACATTACCATTGCAAATCTCTTTTTTGAAGATTCGACAAGGACCAAATTGTCGTTTGAACTTGCCGAGAAAAGACTTTCTGCAGATGTGATCAATTTCTCAGCTTCACAGTCCTCGGTAAAGAAAGGGGAAACTCTCATAGATACAGTCAATAATATCCTTTCCATGAAAGTAGATATGGTCGTCATGCGTCACCCGAATCCTGGTGCTTGTGTCTTCCTTTCCAATCATGTGGAAGCAAGCATAATCAATGCGGGGGACGGTGCTCATGAACATCCAACTCAAGCCCTTCTGGATACCTATTCCATTCGGGAACGGCTAGGGGAGGTCAAAGGCAAACATGTGGCGATTATTGGAGATATTCTGCATAGCAGGGTAGCGCTGTCCAATATTTTCGCGTTGAAACTTCTGGGTGCTAAAGTGATGGTTTGTGGGCCGAAAACCCTTATTCCCAAGCACATTGATAAGCTAGGGGTGAAGGTTGAAACCGATTTGAGAAAAGCGTTGAACTGGTGTGATGTGGCTAATATGCTTCGCGTTCAGAACGAACGTATGAAAACCAGCTTTTTCCCATCTACGCGCGAGTATACGCAGCAATTCGGGTTAAATAAAGATATTTTAAATGGGCTTGATAAAGAAATTACAGTTATGCATCCGGGCCCTATCAATCGCGGTGTTGAAATCACTAGCGATGTTGCAGATTCAGACCAGGCAATTATACTTGAACAAGTAGAAAATGGAGTTGCCATTAGGATGGCAGTGATCTATCTTTTGGCATCGAAGATCAAACAGTAGGACATGTTGTTCGATAAGGATGGAAATATTAGCATTATAACGCAGGAGAAGGCGTCGATAGTTGAATTGGTAAAAAGGCTTACCAAATCTTACGACAGGATTAAAAATGACAATGTCATTGTAAATCTCACCAGTTTGAAATGGATACAGCTTGAGGATATAATCGAATTTCTCGAATTGTCTAACAGGCACAGAGGCTCCAAGCATTCTTTTATAATTGTGACCGATAGGATCAATTACGACTATGTTCCAGATGAGCTCATTATAGTCCCTACGCTTCAAGAAGCATACGATATTATCGAGATGGAAGAAATGGAAAGAGACCTCGGCATTTGATGTATCATTTGGCGCAGGTAAATATTGCCCGAATGAAAGCTCCGTTGGAGGATCCTATAATGGCAGATTTTGTGAATAACCTGGATAGGATCAACGCCCTTGCCGAAGGTAGTCCGGGTTTTATTTGGCGGCTGAAAGGGGAGGAGGAGAATGCTACGGCAATCCGTGTCTTTGAAGATGACCGCCTGTTGATCAATGTTTCGGTTTGGGAAGACCTGGAATCCCTGATTAGTTTTACCTATCGTTCTCCCCATGTTGAGATTTATAAAAGACGAAACGAATGGTTTGGAAAACTGGAAGGCACACATATGGCCCTCTGGTATATTGAAAAAGGCCATATTCCGGATCCACAGGAGGCCAAAGATATGTTATTTCATATCGATAATAATGGTGAATCACCCAAGGCCTTTACCTTTAAGAATAGGTATTCACCGAAGGATTTTTTGAATTCAAAACTATAGAACTTTGAAATTAACGATACTTGGATGTCATAGCGCCACCCCCAGAATAGATACACATCCAACGGCGCAGGTACTCGAAGTAAGAGGACATATTTTTTTGCTGGACTGCGGTGAAGGCACCCAGGTAAGACTCAGAGAGAATAAGATCAAATTCTCGCGGATCAAGCATATTTTTATCAGCCATCTTCATGGAGACCATTATTTCGGATTGCCGGGTTTGGTAAGTACATTTCGATTGTCAGGCAGGGAGGCCGATCTTCACATCTATGGTCCGAAAGGGATAAAGGAGGTAATCACACTGCAGATGAAACTGGCTGATTCCTGGACGAATTATAATCTGATTTTCCATGAGTTGAGTTCATCAGCTCCTGAGACCATTTTTGAAGACGATAAGGTAACGGTTAAGACCATTCCATTGGATCACCGGGTTTATACCAATGGATTTTTATTCAAAGAACAACCTTATGAACGTAAGTTGGATATGGACAAGGTCAGGGAAATGAAGATCGATATGGCTTACTTTTCAAAGTTAAAACAAGGTAAAGATGTGCCAAATGAAAAAGGTGAATTGATCAGGAATAATCTGGTAACAGTATCGGGACCAAAAAGGAGATCATATGCATATTGTACGGATACTGCTTATAATGAAAGAATAGTGAACCAGATCAAGGGCGTTGACACTTTATATCATGAATCTACATTCTTGGAAGATCATGCTGAGCTCGCAGCACCCACAAAGCACGCTACGGCCTTGCAGGCTGCGAGAATTGCAAAAAAGGCGGATGTACATCAACTCATCCTTGGACATTACTCAACACGCTATAAGGATATCAATGCATTTCGGGAAGAAGCCGAGACTGTTTTTGATCGTGTTTTGCTCGCAGAAAGTGGCAAGACCTTCGAGATCTGATCCAGATTCGGAATCAATACAAAAAGCTGTAAATTGCGTTTATGATGGATAAGGATCTCAGTAATTACCGCAAGTCATACGAAAAAGGACAGTTGTCTGAAAAAACGGTTCCTGAAAACCCCATGGAATTATTCCGGGACTGGTTTTATGCAGTGGATTCAGATGGCGGTTCAGATGAAGCCAATGCGGTTACCATTTCTACCATTGGCAAGGACGGATACCCCAAAGGCCGTGTAGTCTTGTTGAAGCGATTTACTTTTGAAGGTTTTATTTTTTATACCAATTATAAAAGCACAAAGGCAAGGGACATTGCGATCAATCCGAACGTATGCCTGTCATTTTTCTGGCATAAAGCGGAACGTCAGATCATAATTAAAGGTAAAGCCGAGAAGATTGCAGAGAACCTTAGCGATGGCTATTTTGAAACCAGGCCACGAGGTAGTCAATTGAGTGCCCATGCATCTGATCAAAGTGAAGTTATAGGAAGCCGGGAAGAATTGGAAGACAAACTAAAAGCCCTGGAAAAGCAGTTCGAAGGACAGGAAATTCCACGACCTGCAGATTGGGGTGGCTATGTTGTAAAACCTACGGAATTTGAATTCTGGCAAGGACGATCTAATCGCTTGCATGACAGAATTCGATATAGACTAAGCTCTGATTATCAATGGGATATTGATAGATTGGCCCCTTAATTAGCTTTCATATCGATAAAATGTCGTATTTTACCGATTAAATGCACTAATCTTCATTCAAAATGTGCATATCATCGACTAAATGCTAGTAAAAAGCGACGAAATGCATGTATTTCGTCGATATTAACATTTCTTTAACAGTTGTTGTGGAATAGGGTTCATATTTTGGAAATCCAAATCTAAAAACCCTTAAAATGAAACGACCTACTTTACTGCCGGTTATGGCTTTAGCTGCGTTGCTTACATTTTCTTGTTCAACAGACTCCATAGAGGAGGAGACCATAGAAGCCATTGCTGCTTCCTATGTACCGGATACAAAAGTTATTGAAATAGAGATAATGGAATTGATTAATGATCATCGTATTTCTGTTGGCCTTAGTCCATTAAATTTTATGGAACAGATTAAGGCCGAAGCTTTTAGTCATACAGATTATATGATCGATAAAAGCGAAGTTTCGCATGACAATTTTTATGTGCGTAGAGCTAACCTTATGAATTCGGCCGATGCCGTTAGTGTTGGCGAGAATGTTGCATATGGATTTAGTTACGCCCCTTCATTGGTAAACGCCTGGCTAAATAGTGAAGGCCATCGTGCTGTTATTGAAGGCGATTATACCAATTTCGACCTCTCAGCCGAGCAAGATACTGAAGGACGTTGGTATTACACCAATATATTCATTAAGAAATAGTACCAGTTTTCATATTGTAATTAAATTAGTTAAAGTCTTAAGGCCTCATATTTGAGGCCTTTTGTTTTTCTAAAAAAAGAAGCCACCGCTATTGCGATGGCTTCCGGTGTAATAAGTTATTCCGAATGTTGATTTATTCGGTATCCATTAGGGAAGATAATAACATATTACTTGGCCTAACTCCGTATATACATGAATCTTCCTTACGGTTCTTAAGCTGGATTAATTCCCCTAATACATATTTTTGATCTCGTTCTATTGCCTAACGATATAGAAGTATGAACGTCTGTTCAACTGATGTGCGTCCTCCGAACATCTTACGCCATCCTCACACTCATTTAACAGCTGAGATTCGCCATAACCAATGGCACTTTCAATCCGGTTAGCTGTAATTCCTCTTGAGAGCAGGTAATCGCGTGTTGACTTGGCCCTGCGATCCGATAACTTCATGTTGTAGCGGTCGCTACCACGACTATCTGTGTGCGATTCGATCTTGATGACCATATTAGGATGCTGTCGCATGACATCTACGATATTTTCTAATTCGTACTTGGCATCTGTTCGGATATTCCATTTATCAAAATCAAAGAAAATTGGGTTGATCACGATCTGATCGTCCTGGATAAGTGGTTCAAGATCAAGATCTACCTTGTTCTCCTGTCCGTTCTCATCAGTGGTTTGGACTTCTTTCATATCAGACTTGTAGTCTGGTTTCATGGCTAGAATGGTATAGCTCTCATCACATTCAACCTCGAAGCTATAAGATCCATCCATCGGTGTGTTGAATTCCTCCAATACCTTTCCAAATCTGTCGATCTTTTGAACAGTTGCAACGGCTAATGGATCGCCTGTCTTTTTATCTCTTACAACTCCGCTAACGGTTTGCTTGCATTCGTATTCAGAAAAACCGTAAATATCATCATTTCCTTTACCACCTTGGCGATTCGAAGAAAAGAAACCATATTGTTTTCCGGCATCTACATAATACGCAAAATCGTCATCCGGGCTGTTATAAGGTGCACCTAGGTTAATAGGATCTGCATTTTCATCCTTGAGAAAATTCGACTTGAAGATATCGAGCAAGCCGATATTCAAATGTCCGTCCGATGAAAAATACATGCTGCTGTCAGAAGCTACGAATGGAAACATCTCCCTGCCTTCGGTATTTATTTTATCACCAAGGTTCGTCACAGCACCATAACTTCCATCCTCATTGATATCCACTTTGTAGATATCTGTTTGACCCAGGCCTCCGTCTCGATCCGATACGAAGTAAAGGGTTTTTCCATCGGGACTTAAAGCTGGGTGTCCGGTTGAGAATTTCTTATCATTGATGGGTGAAGGTAATTCCTCCACATTCCCCCATGATCCATTGACCAGGATAGCTTTGTATATCTTAAGATGAGAGGTTCCTTTCTCGTCGTACTTTAACTTGTTGCGTTTATTAACATTGTCGCGGGTGAAATACATGGTATTTCCATCGGAAGAAATAGCAACCGACGACTCGTGAAACTCCGTATTAACCTCTTCAGATCCGATCAGGTTTAAGTCGGTCAGGTTAAAACTATCCTTTGCGATCGAAATGCCGCTCTCATAAATATCCAGATATGGTTGTTGGTTCCAATCGTAGATCTTGCGGTCGGTATTTCGAGTCGAGGCAAAATAGAATCTGCCATTCTTGACAAATGAACCAAAATCAGAATATTCCGAATTCAGGTCTAAATTCTTTATATTGACATAAACTCCTGTGGTCGAACTCAGCGAGTCATATGCCATCAGGTCCTCAAGAAAATGTAAGGCCCTGCTATCGTTGGCTCTTATTTCCTTAAACTTTCGGAGACATTCGTTCGCACCTTCATAATCGCCAAGACTTCTTAACGTCTGACAATACTTATAAATGTATTCGGCGCTTATTTTGTTTTCGAACTTCTCGATGGCGATTTTATAGAAATCAGCTGCCATTTCTGAATTCGAATTGTTATAGAAACAATCACCAAGGTGAGTCAGCACATGTGCTGTTGTATCCCCTTTGGAAAGCACCTCTTCATAAAGTTCTGCAGCCTTGATATAGGCGTATTTTTTAAAGAACTTATCGGCCAGTTTCCTTTGCCCGAAGGACAATGAACTAGCTAATACCAATACTAATAGGACTAATCTTGTTTTCATGCTCGGGTCTTTTTAGAAATATCTGGGTGATTTAACACGTCTACTTTTTGCAAATTCATAGATCAGCAATACTTCGTGTGTTCCATCGGCGTAAGGCCGGATATCTGAAATGGGATGCTCATAAGCATAACCCAATCGGAGATCGTTGCTGACCTGGAAATCGGCTATGGCACCAAATGCACCGGCAGATTCATTGAATCGGTATGCGGCACCAAGCCAGAATTTTTCATTGAACAGGAAATTTGCTGTCAAATCGAATGACAATGGTGCACCGTTAGTGGCTTTGACCATCGCAGCCGGTTTGAACTTGGTCGATTTGTTTATATCGAATACGTAACCTCCTGTTAAATAATAACTTATGCGTTCAGCAGATACATATTCTACCTGGCCGTTTCTACTTTTATTCCAATCGGTATTAAGAATACGTGGAGCTGATAATCCCAAATACCATCTGTCTGTGTGAAGGAATGCTCCCGCACCAACATTTGGACTCCATCGATCTGACACATCGTTGAAATAAAGATCTTGGACTATAGAAGGATCGGTCAATAATTCCGAGTCCAGATTGTAGTGGGTAAAACCACCTTTAAGTCCAAGATCTTTATTTCAACGATGTGTCAGATCGATGGAGTCCAAATGTTGGTGCGGGAGCATTCCTTCACACAGACAGATGG
>CAJIBQ010000080.1_pt1 | contig 17676 bp, 19 predicted proteins | sample 9199391 | NCBI WGS metagenome assembly CAJIBQ01 (sample SAMEA7708309, study PRJEB35096) | sediment metagenome | biome: marine neritic benthic zone biome [ENVO:01000025]; feature: sediment [ENVO:00002007]; material: shallow marine sediment [ENVO:03000034] sea grass bed [ENVO_01000059] ... | reverse complement strand
GCATATTGACAATAACACTTCACATTCAAAATCTTACGTCAATTGGGCTATGGGGTGCATGAAGAATTAAATAATCTCAGCGCTTAGGCCGGCATCAAGCAGGATAGTGCATCGCGGTTTAAGGTCGTTATATTCTCCTGTTTTAACCGTGCATTTTCCTTTAAAATGTACGATTATCGAGCATTGTTCTGCCTGCTCCGGTGTGTGATCGCAAGCATAGATAAGGGTCTCAATTACATGATCGAATGTATTCACATCATCGTTGAACAGAACGATCTCGTTCATTCGTTCTTTTTGCTCCTCAACACTGATGTCCTCTAATGTCTTGTCCCGCGTACTCATCACCTAATTTTAATCTAATTTATAAATTTTATGGCAACCCAACCGTTTCGATTAAGCTTTTTCGACAGTTTTAACAAATTTCTTCGGCAAGCTGCCTCTATCATAGGCAGATCTTCTTCATAAAACCCACTTAAGATCAGCGTGCCCTTATCTTTTAATACCGATTTATAGGTGTCCAAATCTGCAAGCAATACATTCCGATTGATATTGGCCAGGATCAAATCGAATGATTTATCTCCCAATACATCAGCATCGCCTTCCAATACAGTTATCGCCTTACAATTGTTCCGATCTGCGTTTTCCTGAGCATTGACAAAGCTCCAGTGATCAACATCTATTGCGGTGACAGCCTGAGCACCAAGTTTTTCGGCAAGAATTGCCAATATGCCCGTGCCGCTTCCCATGTCTAAAACCGTCTTTTCTCTTAACTCCAAATCCAATAAATGATCGATCATCAGGTAAGTTGTCTCGTGATGACCGGTTCCAAAACTCATCTTAGGTTCAATTATAATATCATAAGGTGTATCCGGTGGATCATGAAATGGCGCTCTTACAGTGCAAAGGTCCCGAACTCGAATGGGATTGAACTCTTGCTCCCATTTAGCATTCCAATTCACCAATGGTAACTTTGCTTTTTCAAATGCTACATGAACATCTTTAGATTTCAGGATCTGTAATTTATGAACAGCAGATTCCTCATGTTCAGATTCCTTGATGTAAGCGTCCAGGCCAGACTCATTTTCCTGGAAGCTTTCAAAACCGATATCGGCCAATTCTGCAATAAGAATTTCAACCGTTGGCTGTAAGGGGATTGCCTTGAAGGAATATCGTATATAAACCGGTTCGTTGGCCATTAAATGGCATTGACTATGGCATAGAAGTCCGATGCATTAAGTGAAGCACCTCCAATAAGTCCACCATCAACATCCGGCTTTGAGAATATATCGGTCGCATTATTCGGTTTTACACTTCCGCCGTATAGAATGGATGTGGCATCAGCCACGCCTTCGCCATATTTGGACTTCAATAAACTCCTGATAAAAGCGTGCATTTCCTGGGCCTGTTCCGGAGTTGCGGTTTCTCCTGTACCAATGGCCCAGACAGGCTCATAGGCCAGGACGATATGATCCCAGGCCTTGGCGTCCAAATGAAACAAAGCATGAGATAGTTGCTTTTCCACAACAGTTTCGTGAATAGCCGATTTTCTATCTTCCAATTCCTCGCCAAAACAGAAAATAATTCGCATTTCTTCTTTTAAGGCCATATTGACCTTCATGGCCAAAGCTTCATCGGTTTCGTTGAAATAGGCTCGACGCTCGCTATGCCCGAGAATTACGGTTTGAATACCCACACTTTTAAGCATTTGTGCACTTATTTCACCGGTGTATGCCCCATTTTCTGCATAATGCATATTTTGTGCGATTACTTCTACTCCGCTCAGTCTCAGGGCTTCAAATGCATGCCATAAATTGGTAAACGTAGGTGCTATCATCACCTCTGCATTTGAAGATTGGGATTGTTCCTTAAGATCGGAGATAAAGGACTCGGTTTCGGCCAGGTCGTTGTTCATCTTCCAGTTTCCTGCTACGATTTTAGATCTCATAATAATGCTTCTGATATTTTGTTACTCTTGACCTTTGTGGCCTTAAATAATTTTATTTTTCCTTCTGAATCCACCACCATATACCGCGGGATCCAATTCATACGGATCGATTCGCAGAACGGTCCGTCCCACCCAGATTTTATATAATAATGCTGGCCGTTTTGCGGATATTTGCGCATGGCATTTCGCCAGCCCGCTTCACTTCTTTCAAGGGACAGGAACACATATTCCACTTCCGGGAATCTTTCCTGCAGTTTTTCGAAATCCGGCATACCAATTATGCAATCCTTGCACCAGGCCGCCCAAATGTTGATCAGAATCGTCTTCCCCTCATTTTTCTCAAGGATACTTTCAAAACTAACCTCCTCCCCATCTGCAGTCACCATTACATCGGTTCTAGCTCCTTCTGAGAATTCAACCGGCTTTTCAAAATTGCATGCTGTAAACAGCATGCAAATACAGCAAATTGCTAATATCTTTTTCATTCAATTTAATTTCACCCTTGGGTCCAGCCAGGCGTAAACAATATCCACAAAAATATTTATTAAAATGAACATAAGGGCAATTATTAACACTGCACCCATTATTACAGGCAGATCCAAAGTATTCAGCGCATTAACGATTTCCTTACCAAGTCCATTCCATCCAAAAACATATTCAACGAAGACGGCGCCTGCCAGCATTGAAGCAAACCAACCCGAAATGGCTGTGATCACCGGATTAAGAGCATTCTTAACGGCGTGATTTTTAATGACCTGGAATTCACTCAGGCCTTTAGCCCTGGCAGTTCTGATATAATCCTGGCCGAACACTTCGAGTAAGGAGTTTCGCATTAATTGGGTAACGACAGCCAGGGGTCTTATCCCAAGTACAATTGCCGGAAGAATTAGATTTTTCCATTTTATTGTCAGAGATTCTCCAAAATCATCCAGTTCGAAAAGACTACCGGTCATTTCCAGATTGGTGAAACCATGCAACAAAAACCCAAAAATCCAGGCAAATAAAATAGCGCTGAAGAACGAAGGAACACTCATGCCCAATGTACTCAATACCTGAATGCATTTGTCCAGCCAGGTATCCTTTCTCAGGGCAGAGACAATCCCAAGTGCCAAACCGATAATAATGGCCAGAACAATAGCCGTAACAGCAAGCACAATGGTATTAGGCAGCGTTTCTTTTAATACCGAAGTTACCTTTTTCCCCTGCCTGGTAAATGACTCCCTTAAATAAGGAAACTTTAAGGCGATCTGCGATCCGCCCAAATCAACCAACTTCACAGCCTGATATTTATCTTCAGACAGGAAAGTATAATGATCTGTTTTAGTTGAATGTAATGATAAGGGCGACAAGTCGTTCAGATAATACAGGTACTGTTTCCCCAGCGGTTGATCAAATCCAAATTTGCGCTTTACAATGGCGAGTTGCTCGCTGTCTTCATTTTGACCAAGCATCATCTGAGCAGGATCACCGGGAAGCACATTAAAAAGAAAGAAAATGACCGTGACCACACCGAAGAGGGTTAACAGTGCATAGCCGAGTTTATTTAGTATATAAGTAAGCAATTACCTGAAACTTAGCTCATCGATATCATTGAAATGCAACTTCTGAAGTATGGTACCTTTATCTAATTCCAATATGCCCGGGTTCGATCGGACAATTGTCTTTAAGGCGGTTTCATCGCAGAAGAAAAAATCGATGTCCAAACCATAATCCGACGCGATCTGCTGTTGCTCCTCAGGGCCTGAAGCCGTAAGGCCGATAACCCGATAACCTTCATCTTTTGCTTTTTGAGCAGTGTCACTCAAATTTTGCATTCCCTTCTCTTTAGCCTTGGCCAGATTATAAGCAACGAAAACGATCAATTTCTCTTCGTTCAATAATTCATCCGTATAATCTTCTCCATCTCGTTCCATAGAAAAATCATGAATTGGAGGTTCATAGCCTTCGACAACGGTCTCGGTTTCCACGCTAACATATTCGCCATCTACTGACGGATAATTTCCATTTGTAGTAATGATCGTTTCTTCACCATCGATAATAAATTTCCAATGGTAATCAATAACCGGTTTCTGAGCATCGTCCGGGATGATCATATTTTCCTGAATATTATTGCCGATCTCATAGGGTCTGAAATCCTTCACCGGCAGATGATTCAATACATGGTAACAAAACAATATGCATCCAGCCAGACTGATACCCGAGATCACATTAAGCACACCGCGGCTGAACAAAGGCTTGATAAATTTCATCCTGAAATAAAGGACCAAAATCAGAACAAGAAGAATTACATCTTTACTGAAGGATTCCCAAGGTGTGAGTTTGATAGCATCTCCAAAACAACCACAATCGGTTACTTTGTTGTAATAGGCTGAATACCATGTGAGGAAAGTAAAAAAGACGATCATAGCCAATAAGCTATAGATCGTGAACTTAATCCGATACCCAATGAGGAGAAAAACGCCAAGGAGCACCTCGAAAATCACAACTAAAATTGCGATGGGTAATGCCAGTGATTCCAGGAAAGCAATATCGAAGACGGTCGGCCCGAAATATTCTTCCAACTTGAAGGAAAACCCAACAGGGTCATTCAATTTGATCAAACCGGAGAAAATGAACAGGCCTCCGACCAATATTCTGCATATCTGCACAACGTATTTCATATCAGGAGTTTAAATGGATCAATGCAAAAACAGCATAATTTATAATATCCTGGTAATTGGCATCTATGCCTTCACTTACCAGGGTCTTCCCCGCATTATCTTCTATCTGTTTAACCCGGAGAAGTTTTTGTAAGATGAGATCGGTTAAGGAACTCACACGCATACCGCGCCAGGCCTCACCATAATCGTGATTTTTATCGAGCAAAAGGGACCTGGTTTGGTCTACTTTTTCATCATATAAATCAATGGCCTCTTCTAGTGAAAGATCCGGTTTTTCAACTACCCCTTTGTCAAGCTGGATAAGCGCCATAACGCAATAGTTAATGATCCCGATGAATTCACTTTCCTCAGATTCATCGACTTTCCGGGTCTCTTTTTCCTGCAGGCTTCGAATGCGCAGAGCCTTGATATAGATCTGGTCGGTTAAGGAGGGAAGGCGTAAGATTCGCCACGCACTGCCATAGTCTTTCATTTTATTCACAAACAAGGATTTGCAATCCGCAATGATCGTATCAAACTGTTCCTCCGTTTTCTGCATTGATTATTTTGAATTTTGCGTAAATTTCGCGTAAAATTTTTAATTGGTCAAAGATTGGAGTTTAAAGTTTTCAGCCCGTACTTTGGCATGTTGATAGCACGAAATGACAGTTAATTGCAAGGGTAATTTGATCGATCTTTCCAGGGCCAGGGTAATGGGTATCTTAAACCTTACGCCAGATTCATTTTATCAAGAAAGTCGGACCTCAACCGATGCTGATCTCCTGAAAAGTACGGAACAGATGTTGACAGAGGGTGCAACATTCATAGACCTGGGCGGCTATAGTTCGCGTCCCGGAGCAACAGATATATCGGCAGCTGAAGAAATGAGCCGGGTTCTTCCTGCCGTAAAGGCTATTCTTCAAGAATTTCCGGATGCATTGATCTCCATAGACACCTTCAGGGCAGATGTAGCACGAGCATGTATAGAAGCTGGAGCAGCCATGATCAACGACATCTCGGCTGGACAGCTGGATCAAAATATGCTTGAAACCGTTGGAGATCTGGGGGTTCCGTACATCATGATGCATATGAGAGGTAATCCGCAGACTATGAAAAACCTTACTGATTATGACGACCTGATCAAAGAGATCCTTTATTATTTTTCGGAGCGGGTTGAAGCTGCCCGAGGCCATCAGATAAACGATATTATTGTAGATCCTGGGTTTGGATTTGCTAAAAAACAGCAGCAGAACTATGAATTATTAAATCAACTCGAAGCATTTAAAATGCTCGAACTTCCTTTGTTGGTAGGTATTTCGCGTAAATCGATGATCTATAAACCCCTTGGGTTAAGTTCGGCCGAGGCCTTGAATGGAACAACCGCTCTGCATACCCTGGCCTTGTACAAAGGCGCTGATATTTTAAGAGTTCACGATGTTAAAGCCGCTGTTGAGTGTGTAACCCTGATCGAACAGATGCGATGAAGAATTTAATTATCATAATTATTATTCTGGTTATATCTTCCTGTGCAAATCGCGAGGTTCAGTTACCAGAGACCAAAAATAACGACATACTTAATCCAACCGACGTTTCACCAATTTACATATTCTTTGATGAAGAATCCGGAAGGTCCGAATTCAACAGGAATAACATGATTGGGACAACTAATTGGCTTGTCAATGTAGATAAAAGGCTGAAACTTGAATCTGTGGTTCCGCATCTTATAAGCTTGTATGATAAACGCAAATCAGATGGAATGCATAAAAATGAGAATGCCAGGAATTATTTCAGCTGTTCAAATCCCGAGATCCAGAACCTTGCTTTTATCGATTTTACAGGAGTGGCCTATCATAAGGAACCCATTGCCGAATTCATGAAAACCAAACAAAAGGATACGACCAAAATCGAGGTTTTTGTAAATGTGCGTCATGCTGATTCCGTTATGATCGGAAAACGCTTCGCCATTAAACAATCAAACCTTGAGAATCTATTGACAGACCTGGTCGATTCGGCATCGAAGGACAGCCTGACCAACCTTGTCTACATGAATTACCGGAGCCGCATGAGCTTCCAGGAATATATAGATTTCAAGAGCAAACTGTTGGAGAACAACAGTTCCAGGATCGAGATATCCCTGGATGAATTTATATATAATTAGCTATATTTAATCATTCGTAAAGCCCGACCATTTGGAAATCTTTGACACTTTCAACTTTAGTATAGTCGATATCATTGATGTAATACTGGTTGCTATCCTGCTTTACTATTTCTACAAACTGGTAAAAGGCACCGTCGCTATTAACATTTTTGTGGGTATTGTTATCGTATACCTGATCTTCAAAATTACCCAGGCATTGCAGATGACCTTATTCAGCAGCATATTGGGCGGTTTTATCAATGTGGGGATGTTCGCCTTGATCGTGGTCTTTCAACAGGAGATCCGGAAATTTCTGTTGATGATCGGATCTTCAAATTTGGGTAGTCGGAAGAAGTTCTTTAAGCAACTCAAATTTCTACAGACCGATGGATTTTCCGAGACCGATGTTGATGACATCATCGGCGCATGCAACAAAATGGGAAGCTCGAAAACCGGTGCATTGATCGTTTTGGAGAGAAACAACAACCTGGATGTGCTGGCCAATACAGGTGATAAGATGAACATCGCGGTGACACAACCAATAATAGAAAGTATCTTCTTTAAAAACAGTCCGCTTCATGACGGTGCTATCATCGTTGCCAATAATATCATAAAAGCAACCCGGGTTATATTGCCGGTGAGCAACGAACCGTCCATTCCGCCAAGATACGGGTTAAGGCATCGGGCAGCCATTGGCGTCACCGAACGTACAGACGCGGTGGCCCTTGTCGTATCAGAGGAAACCGGCATGATCTCCTACATCAAGAACGGCGAGTTTATCGGGTATGAAGACACCGAAGAACTTAAGGAGATGATTAAAAAAGACTTGGAATAGCAATATGAATTGTAAGAATTGCACCTTGCCTTTATCCGAGAACGATAATTACTGCAATGCCTGTGGAGCGCGAGTAATTCATAACAGGCTAACATTCAAAATTTTGTTTTCTCAATTTACCAAGGAGTTTCTTAATTACGACAACAAAATTTTTAAAACATTTATTCATCTATTTTCTAAGCCAGAAGCAGTAATAAACAGTTATCTAAATGGTGTTAGGAGGCGTTATGCTAACCCTGTTAGTTATTTTGCAATTGCCTTGACTGTAACCGGGATCTGGATGTTCATTAGCAATAAATATTTTCCCGACGTCTTTGATTTCTCTGCGGTCACTGTAGAGGGTCAGGAGGAAGTTGTTAATACACAAATGAAAGGCATAATGGAATATCAATCCCTGCTTTTCATGCTGAATGTTCCAATTTATGCCTTGATCTCTTACTTCGTATTTTTTACACTGAAGAAATATAATTATGCAGAGCATTTGGTGTTTTTCCTTTATACTGTTGCTCAAATAACCTTTTTCTTATTCATACCTCAAATTATTTTAATGGCGATAGGAATTACTATTGGAGAGATGAGCCTTATCACTTTACCAATCCAAGTTCTATATACGGCTTACTGCTTTAAACGTGTTTTCGATTTGAGTATCGGTGGACTTATCTTGAGGTTTATGTTATTTGTTTTGATCTTGATAATTTCATTGATACTAATCGCAATTATTCAAGTTGCATATGGAATCTGGCAATACGGAGGTTTTCAAGAATATATTGAAGCCCAACAAGCTTTGCAAAAAGGTGGCAGTCCTTGATCAAGCCACCTCCTCCTGCATAAACTGCACTTCGTATAGGTTTCGGTAGTAGCCGCCCTTTACCTTGAGCAATTCCTTATGCGTGCCTTGTTCAACGATCTTTCCGGCATCCATAACTACAATATTATCGGCTTTTTTGATGGTCGCTAAACGGTGAGCGATTACGATAGACGTCCTGCCCTCGGTGATTTTATCAGTCGCTTCCTGGATGAGTTGTTCCGAATACGAATCTACGGATGAAGTGGCTTCATCGAGGACCAGAATACTCGGATTGGTCACATAAGCCCTCAAGAAAGAAATCAATTGCCTCTGACCGGCGGAAAGCATAACCCCTCGCTCCCTTACGTTATAATGATAACCATTGGGCAGGCTCATGATGAACTCATGAATTCCGATCTGCTTGGCTGCTTGCACAACCTCTTCCTCGGTGATGTCAGGGTTGTTCAGGGTGATATTATTCAGGATGGTATCGGCAAAAAGAAATACATCCTGAAGCACGATCGCAATCTGACCGCGTAAGGAGTTCATTGTAAACGACTGGATGTTGGTGTCATCAATTCTGATTTCACCTTTATCAATTGTGTATAACCTGCTCAGCAAATTGATCATGGTTGATTTACCGGCTCCCGTGGCTCCCACAATCGCTACCATATCACCCGATTTGATCTTGAGATCAACCCCTTTGAGTACAGGTTCGTCTTCAACATAGGAGAAATGCACGTCTTTGAATTCGATCTCCCCTTCGAAATGCTCGGCAACCTTCGTTCCCGTATCATCGATATTGGAATCGGTGTCCAAAACTTTAAAAACGCGGTCGGCAGCAACCATTCCCATTTGAAGCGTATTAAACTTATTTGCGATTTGATTCAATGGCCGGAACATCATGGGAATATACATGATGAATGCCGTTAGATCACCAATGGTGGTACTTCCGCCGAATACCACACTGATCCCACCGATCCAAACTACCAATCCAAGGGTAATGGACGACAGGAATTCGGCAATTGGAAAGAAGATGGAATTGTACCATACGGTCTTAAGCCAAGCCTTTTTATGCCGTTCGTTGATTGCCTGAAAGTTCTTGTATTCAACACGCTCTCGCGTAAATAACTGCAGGATCTTCATACCGGTCACCCGCTCCTGTACAAATGAATTCAAAATGGCAACCTCATTTCTCACCTCCTCGAAGGCGCTTTTCATGAATTTCTGAAAGATCTTGGTTGCAAAGATGACAACAGGAAGCGTACAGATCACAATGATGCTCAATCGCCAATTCAGTGCAAACATAAACACACCTACCACCAACATCTTAAGAATATCACTGAAGATCATGAATAAACCCTGGCCAAATATATCTGCAATACGCTCCATATCGGTTACGGTCCGGGTGATCAGGACACCAACCGAGCTCTTATCGTAATACTTCATTTTGAAATCAAGAATATGCCTGAAGAGTTTTACCCGAATATCACGAACAACTGTTTGCCCCAGCCAGCTGGCATAATAGATGAACAACAGGTTACAGATCACTTCGAGGGCTAACAGACCAAGCATGATCCAGATGTAAAACATGAATCCGCCAAAATCCTTATTAGCAATGTTATTGTCAATGGCTTGTTGAAGAACAGATGGTCTTGCAGCGCCAAATATGGACAAACCCACAACCGTAATGAATGTCAGAGTAAAGATCATACGATAAGGCCGTATGAATTTCAAAAGCCGCTTGAAGAGCGTGACATCAAATACATTCTCGTTAGGTTTACTCATCAATTATCGATTTAGGATATTCGATTTTCGTTAAATACAGGCCTTGTGCCGGAGCCGAAGCACCTGCTTCACTTCTGTCCTGCGATTCTAATATGGATTGGAATTGTTCCAATGATATTTTGCCTTGTCCAACATCAATCAGCGTACCAACTACAGCGCGTACCATATTTCTCAAAAAACGATCGGCAGAAATCTCAAATTTTAACTGGTCACCTGTTTTGGTCCAAACCGCATTGGTGACCTCACAAGTATACGTCTTTACATCGGAATGTGCACGTGAAAAGCATTTGAAATTATGCGATCCCAATAGTATGTTTGCCGCCTCATTCATACTGTGAAGGTTCAAAGTTGGCTTAAAACAATATTTCAGATCATTCGCAAAAGGATCCTTAACAGTTGTGATAAGGTACTGATAGGTTCTTGATCGCGCGCCAAAACGTGCATGCGCATCATCCCCTGTAATAAAGATTCTCTTAATTGCAATATCCCTTGGAAGAATACTGTTCAACTTATAAACCAGTTCCGATGTGTCGAGTTTGTCGTCATGATCAAAATGAGCAAACATTTGCCTGGCATGGACGCCCGTGTCTGTTCTGCCTGCCCCCACGATGGAAATATCCGACTTCAACAAGAGGGACATTGCTTCTTCAATGAGCTGTTGAACAGTTAGAGCATTGGGTTGACTTTGCCAGCCGTGATAAGCCGTGCCATTATATGCAAGTTCAATAAAATATCTCAATCTTATTTGATACTTTTGATCACAAGCAACAAAGATATATAGATTTGCCCCTTCAGCACGCTTCTTAACATTTCTATATGACCAGGATTCTTCTTCTTTCGGATACTCATGGTTTCATTGACAACTCCATCCTTAAGTATGTATTTGAAGCCGACGAAGTTTGGCATGCGGGTGATATAGGGTCACTGGAAGTGACAGACCAGATCAAGGAGCTTAAACCACTACGTGCGGTCCACGGCAATATTGACAATGCTGAAATCCGCAATGAATTTCCCGAGGATCTGCGGTTTAAATGTGAGGGTGTTGAAGTTTGGATTACGCACATCGGTGGCTATCCAGGGCGTTACAGCAAGCGCGTAAGGCAGAAAATCACAGAAAACCCGCCGGATCTGTTTATTACCGGGCATTCGCACATTCTTAAAGTAATGCCGGATAAGAAGCTCCACTTATTGCATATGAACCCAGGAGCAGTTGGTAGGTATGGTTTTCAAAAGGTTCGGACCATGCTGCGTTTCGAGATCGACAAATCCGATATTAAAAACCTTGAAGTCATTGAATTTGAACGATAAAAGAAAAGTCCGGGGAAATCCCCGGACTTTTTCGCACTAATACTACTAAGATGTTAGGTTTATCTAAGCCGATCCACAGATTTTACGAGATCTTCGTCCCTTTTGATGGCCTTATTGGCTAAGACCAGGAAAACGATAGAAAAAATAGGGATAAGGAGCCCAATACCCTTCTCAGAAACTTCAGTTTCTCCGGATAGGTTTAGTGATCGGTACACAAATAATCCTAGTAAAATTAAGTTTAATATGATGTTGAGCCTGCCAATTACAAATTGCGACTTCCGATTTTTATACATGAATATGGCCAGGAGGGCTAAAGCTGCCGATCCCATAAATAAGCCAAAATAAAGCATGTTGTCCTTTGCATAGAATATTACGCCCTCAACCGTTTCCCAAAGGTTTAATACATAGCTCAGACCGGCGGAAATTCCGGCAACCAACAGGAGATATATGCTTTGAATACGCTGAATCATAATAAAGAGGCAACAAAAATAGGGGTTTCTTTTTTAATTCATTTGCTGATTATTAACAAAAAAATCGTATAATTGCAGTGTTAAGGCAATTTAATTATTACTCCAGCCTTGCTCATCTTCTAGATAAATTCAAATTTTCCTCGATTTCTTCATTTGAAACCCGGAATATTTAATTTCAAAATAAGAACCTAGTTATTCAACAATGTTTGAAATCTCCGAATTAAAAGAAAAGAAGCTCCCTGAACTTCAGGCAATAGCTAAACAGCTCAACATTTCAAAGTACCGGTCCTTAAAGAAATTGGACCTTGTGTACCAGATCCTGGACCAGCAAGCTGCAAATCCAGTTCAGATCAAAAGCCAACCTAAACCGGAACGGCCAAAGCGGGAGCAACGTAAAAGAAAAGACCATAAAGGAAATCAAAAGACTATGGATTTTAAAGAAAAGGCTGATCCAAAACCCAAGGTTCAAAAAGAACCAGCAGCCGCTGAACCTCAATCCAAGGCAACCGAAGCCGCTCCTAAAAAAGAGGAGAAACCGGCTCCAAAAACTCCAATAAGGAAAGAACCCGTTGGCAGGAACAAACCACAAGGTCGACGGGATAGTAAAAAGCATGATGGTAACAGACTAGATCAGAACGGAAATAAGGATAGCAGAAACCGCTACAGAGAACCCGATTTTGAGTTCGATGCCATTATTGAGAGTGAAGGTGTTTTAGACATTATGAGTGACGGTTATGGTTTTCTGCGATCATCAGATTACAACTATTTATCATCTCCGGATGATATCTATGTGTCTCAATCTCAGATACGGCTTTTCGGTTTAAAGACCGGGGACACCGTTCTAGGCAATGTAAGACCTCCAAAAGAAGGCGAAAAATATTTCCCACTTATCAAAGTGAATAAGATCAATGGTTTGAATCCACAGATCGTTCGCGATCGTGTATCCTTCGAACACCTTACACCTTTGTTTCCTGCAGAGAAATTTTACCTGGCAGAAAAGCAAAGTACAATATCAACGCGAATCATGGACCTGTTCTGCCCTCTTGGAAAAGGACAACGTGGTATGATCGTATCACAGCCTAAAACGGGTAAGACCATGTTATTAAAGGACGTGGCTAATGCTATTGCGGCAAATCATCCCGAAGTATATCAAATGATCCTTTTGATCGATGAGCGACCTGAAGAGGTAACTGATATGCAACGCAATGTACGTGGTGAGGTAATCGCATCTACATTTGATAAAGAAGCACATGAGCACGTGAAGATTGCTAATATCGTACTTGAAAAAGCCAAGCGATTGGTGGAATGTGGCCATGATGTGGTTATTCTACTGGATTCAATCACACGACTTGCCAGGGCTTATAATACGGTTCAGCCGGCATCCGGTAAAATATTAAGTGGTGGTGTTGATGCTAATGCCCTTCACCGACCAAAGCGTTTCTTTGGGGCGGCACGTAATATTGAAAACGGTGGGTCATTGACCATAATAGCAACCGCATTGACTGAAACAGGTTCAAAAATGGACGAGGTGATATTCGAGGAGTTCAAGGGAACTGGAAATATGGAACTTCAGCTTGACAGAAGAATTTCCAACCGAAGGATCTTCCCGGCTATCGACCTGGTATCATCCAGTACAAGGCGAGACGATCTTTTGCTTGACGAGAATACCATTCAGCGCATGTGGATCATGAGAAAATACCTGGCAGATATGAACCCGGTAGAAGCTATGGAGTTCATCAATGAGCGATTCAGACAGACCAAGAACAATGAAGAATTTCTCATCTCGATGAACAGCTAGAAAAAAATATGAGCATAAAAAAACCTCTCAAATTCTTGAGAGGTTTTTTTTGAATAAATGTTTTTACAATGAAGCAACATGCTTGGCCAACCCAGATTTCAGGTTAGCTGCCTTATTTGAATGGATAATGTTGCGCTTCGCTAACCTATCAATCATGGAAACCACTTCAGGGTATAACTTTTCGGCCTCCTTCTTTTTGGTAGTTTCACGCAATTTGCGGATAGCATTACGAGTGGACTTATGCTGATACCTGTTTCTAAGACGTCTGGTCTCACTGCTTCGAATTCTTTTTAATGCCGACTTATGATTAGCCATAATACTTAAAATTTTGTAGCCCGTAGGGGAATCGAACCCCTCTTACCAGGATGAAAACCTGGCGTCCTAGCCGATAGACGAACGGGCCATGATTTCAAAATAGGAATTATTCCTATTGCGGATGCAAAAATACAACTATTTTTAAATGCTGCAACCCCAGAATATCTTTTTTTCCAAAAAGTTGATCAGTAAGCTTTTGCGAATAATACCCGTTGTTTCGAGGGCTTACCCGAATATACACATGCACCGTTTTCCTCCCTGGCATCCAATGGAATACATCGAATTGTAGCCTTGGTCAATGACTTGATTTTGTCCTCTGTTTCCGTTGTTCCATCCCAGTGCGCAGAAACGAATCCACCCTTCTCCTCTAAGACTTTTTTGAAGGTATCAAAGTCGTCAACTTCAGTGATGTGATCTGCTCTATATTTCAAAGCACGTTCAAATAAGGCCTTCTGCATTTCGGGCAGCAATTGTTCGATATCTGAGACAACATCTTCGGTTTTCACAATGGATTTAGTCAATGTATCCCGCCTTGCCATTTCCACGGTTCCATTTTCGAGGTCCTTAGGTCCTATAGCCAGCCGAACGGGAACACCCTGTAATTCATACTGGGCAAACTTCGCGCCAGGTCTGTGGGTGTCACGATCGTCAAACTTTACCGAAATACCTTTATCCAACAAGCTCTTCTTGAGTTGATTAGCAATTTCGCTAACTCTAGCCAAGTCCTCCTCCGATTTATATATAGGTACAATTACAACCTGTATAGGTGCCAGATTGGGGGGCAAAACAAGCCCTTTATCATCGCCGTGAGTCATGATCAAAGCTCCCATCAATCGAGTTGAAACACCCCATGATGTGGCCCAAACATAATCTAACTTGCCTTCTTTATTAGTGAACTTTACATCGAAAGCCTTGGCAAAGTTTTGACCAAGGAAATGCGATGTTCCGGCCTGTAAGGCTTTACCATCCTGCATCAGTGCCTCAATACAAAATGTTTCGACAGCACCCGCAAAGCGTTCACTTTCTGTTTTGATACCTTTAATTACCGGAATGGCCATAAAACCTTCAGCGAATTTCGCATAAACATCCAGGATCAATCGTGCTTCATCCATGGCCTCTTCGCTGGTACCGTGAGCCGTATGACCTTCTTGCCATAAGAATTCGGCTGTACGCAAGAATAATCTCGTCCTCATTTCCCATCGCACCACGTTGCACCATTGATTAATCAATATTGGTAAATCCCTGTAAGACTGAATCCAGTTTTTATAGGTATTCCATATGATGGCCTCACTTGTAGGCCGAACCACCAATTCCTCTTCTAACTTGGCCTCGGGATCTACCCGGAGCTTACCTGCCTTATCGGGATCATTCTGAAGCCTGTAATGAGTAACAACAGCACATTCCTTAGCAAATCCTTCAGCATTCTTCTCTTCGGCCTCAAACAAACTTTTTGGAATGAACAACGGAAAATAGGCGTTCTGATGACCGGTAGCTTTGAACATAGAGTCCAATTCAGCCTGCATTTTCTCCCAAATTGCAAAGCCATATGGCTTGATCACCATACATCCTCTTACTGCAGAATTCTCAGCAAGATCGGCCCTTATGACCACCTCATTATACCATTTGGAATAATCTTTGGTCATACTTGTAAGATTTTTACTCATATAGTGCAATTTGGCACAGAAATTGTGCTTATGTTAAATAAAAAAATAGTTCAGCAAAACTAACTATTTTTGTTATGTTCAACAATTAATTTAAAGGAGATATGCGATCTTACTACTACCTTCAGTCAAAAATGCATTATTTCGGAATTGTTGTTCTTGCTCTGCTCATGAGTTCATGCGGTTCTTACCAGTATGCTGGGTATGAGGAAGATGCCATTTATGGTGAATCCGAACGCAGAGTTGAATACGTCGAAACCGAACCGGAACAGGCCGAAACCGACAATAACGGCTATTACAAAAATTACTTTAAAGAAAAGACTCTGCAATATGAAAGTATTGCTCAGGAAGATGCTGTTTTCACCGATATCGATTCTTATGAGGGTAGTTACGAGGAAGAAAATGATAGCTTAAGATATACAGAAGGTTATGGTGCTTGGGGACAAGACCATAACGAAGCAGTTGTAATCAATGTTTACCAAAATAATTGGGCCGGATGGTATTACCCATATAGCTGGAGATGGGGCTACAACTGGGGCTACAATTATTGGGGCTGGAACTCATGGGGCTGGAACTCATGGGGCTGGGGTTATAACAACTGGTGTCCACCATTCTATGGTGGCGGTTATTGGGGATACCCTTATGCCTATGGCGGCTATTGGGGACATCCTTATTACTACGGTGGTTATAACAGACCTTACTATGGTCATTCATACGGGTATGCCTATAACGCAGGCAGGCGATCTGCCTATTCTAACTCCACTTTGGCCAGCTTAGGTCGAAGAGGCGGATTAGACGCTTATACAGGTAGCCGAAGGGATGGACTTAATTCATCTCTTAATCAGGGCCGTTTAAATCCACGAAGAGATGACTACGGAAGCAGGCCAACAAACTCAAGGGTCAGACCTTCAGGGAATACAACTGGCTCACGTGTAAGACCCGATGGTCGGGTTAGACCAGGGGTGGGATCACGACCAACTGGCAACAGGACAAAACCTACCATTGGTAAGCCTAGAACGCGACCAAGTGTTGGATCACGTCCGTCCGGATCAAGGACAAAGCCAAGAGTAAGACCAAATTCGTCTACTACCAAACCGAAATACAATAATTCACGTCCAACCAATCGGTACAAACCTTCGACTAAAAGAAGATCGAATAACAATAATTCGTCTATCCGTCGAAGCAGTTCTAGCAGCCGATCATCTGGATATTCTCGACCATCTAGTTCAAGAAGAAGTAGTGGCTCAATGTCAAGATCTTCAAGCAGGTCGAGTTCATCGAGACGGGGCGGAACGCGTTAATTATATACATTTCATAACAAGCTAAATTTTTATCATGAAACGGTTATTCATACTATTCATAGGTGTCATTGCTATGCCTACACTTACCGCTCAGACCCTTCAGGATGCGGTTAGATATTCAGACAACGAAGTACAGGGAACAGCTAGATTCAGAGCCTTAAGCGGTGCTTTTGGCGCCCTTGGCGGGGATATGTCTGCTGTAAGTATAAATCCTGCAGGTTCGGCCATTTTCAATCAATCGCATGTATCATTTACCTTATCGCATAGCAACAAAGATAATTCTGCCGAATACTTTGGTAATGTAAACACAGTTGCAAACGATGAATTTGAATTCGGACAAGGTGGTGGAGTCTTTATTTTTAACAACGCCAATTACGATTCCGGCTGGAATAAAATAGCCATTGGTTTCGCATTCGAGCAAACCAACAATTTTGACGATGATTTCTTTGCATCCGGTGTTAATAGCAGATCCATCGATTCATACTTCCTGGCTAATGCCCAGGGACTAAGGCTTGATGAGATCTCGGCTTTCGTAGGTGAAAGCATCGGTGAGGCTTATGCCGATATCGGGTCATTCTATGGTTATCAACACCAGCAGGCTTTCCTCGGATTTGAATCGTTTATATTGGAGCCCGAAGATATTGCCGATGATGCCAATACGGTCTACTTTTCGAACATTGCACCTGGATCTT
>CAJIBQ010000283.1_pt1 | contig 17688 bp, 16 predicted proteins | sample 9199391 | NCBI WGS metagenome assembly CAJIBQ01 (sample SAMEA7708309, study PRJEB35096) | sediment metagenome | biome: marine neritic benthic zone biome [ENVO:01000025]; feature: sediment [ENVO:00002007]; material: shallow marine sediment [ENVO:03000034] sea grass bed [ENVO_01000059] ... | reverse complement strand
GCAGAGCAGGGTAGAGGATCCGTTTAACAAGGGTGCTTTTTCCACTTCCTGAAACACCGGTGACAACGGTCAACATATTTAGTGGAAAGTTCACGTCTATATTTTTCAGGTTATGTGCTCGGGCACCTTTGATCTCTATAAGATGCTTAGTTGATGGTCTGCGTTCTGGTATCGCGATTTCAAGGGAACCGTTCAAATATTTGGCAGTTAAAGAATTAGAAACCAAAATATCCTCATAGGATCCGGTTGCAACCACCTGTCCTCCAAATGTTCCGGCTTCCGGGCCAATATCAATGATCTCATCTGCCGCCGCCATAATGTCTTCATCGTGTTCAACCACAATGACCGTGTTACCCAGATCGCGCAATGATCTCAGTACCGTGATAAGACGTTCGGTGTCCCTGGGATGCAGTCCAATGCTGGGTTCATCAAGAATATACATCGATCCAACCAAACTACTGCCAAGTGAGGTAGCCAGGTTTATTCGCTGACTTTCTCCACCGGAAAGCGTATTTGATTTCCTGTTAAGGGTAAGATAGGACAATCCAACATTGGAAAGGAAGGTCAGTCGTGTTACAATCTCCTTCAACAACCTTTTGGCTATATTGGTATCATGATCGCTTAATTCGAGTTGTTTGAAAAAACCGAGTAACTTCTGAAGTGGCATTTCTACAAGATCGGTAATGGTAGTATTTCCAACTTTAACATATTCGGCCTCGGCCCGAAGTCGCTTACCATTACAAAAACTGCATCTGGTCTTACCCCTGTAGCGGGATAACATCACCCGGTTCTGAATTTTATAAGCCTTGGATTCCAACTCGGTGAAAAAGGCATTCAGTCCGTCAAAATATTCATTGCCTTCCCAGATCAATTGTTTATGTTGTTCTGAAAGTTCGAAAAAGGGCCTGTGAACAGGAAAGTCGAAATGATGCGCATTGTTCACCAACTGGTCACGGTAATAACTCATGCTTTCACCACGCCAGGGGAAAATGGCATTTTCATAAACAGAAAGCGCAGAATTCGGTACTACCAGGTTGGGATCTATCCCGATCACATCACCGTACCCTTCACATTTTGGGCAAGCGCCATATGGATTATTAAAACTGAACAAGTAAATATTCGGTTCAAGGAATTTCATCCCATCCAGTTCAAAGCGGTTGCTGAAAACTTTAATCTTATCGCCATCAATCAATTCGATACGGCATTCGCCTTTTCCTTCAAAAAAGGCCGTTTGAATAGCATCGGCCAAACGGTTTTTGAAATCTTCGTCCTCTCTCGCAACGATTCGATCTACAACAAGTGAGATCGATTTGATGTTTTCGGAATACGATTCGGCGTCTTCAATTCTCAATACGGAATCATTGATCTTTATCCGCGCATAGCCCTGTTGTTGCAAGACCTTTAGTTTGTCTTCCATAGCCCTGCCTTCTTCAAGATGAATAGGGGCCAACAACAACATTTTTGTTCCCGGTTTGGACTCACAGACATACTTCAACACATCGGTAACCGTATCTTTTTTTACCTGAGCGCCAGAGACAGGTGATATGGTTTTACCAATCCTTGCAAACAGCAATTTTAAATAGTCATATATCTCTGTGGTAGTTCCTACAGTTGATCTTGGGTTGGTTGAATTCACCTTTTGCTCAATTGCAATTGCCGGCGCGATACCTTTGATATAATCTACCTTCGGTTTATTCAATCGGCCCAGGAATTGCCTGGCATAGCTGGAAAGGCTTTCCACATAGCGCCTTTGACCTTCTGCGTATAAGGTATCGAAGGCCAGGCTGGATTTACCAGACCCGGATAAACCGGTGATCACAACAAGCTTATTTCTTGGTATAACAACATCAATGTTCTTGAGATTATGGAGTTTTGCACCTTTTATTATGATGTTTTCCTTTGGATTTATGCTTGAAATGTCCGTTATCATGGGTTTATTGAGAGAATAATTTTGCAAAGATAGCACTTCTGGAGCAGCTTTAAAAGCGCAAATTCAGTGAATAATAATGTTAAAAAAGTCGATTAATTTTGCTTTTTAGGAACGATTGTTGTTATATTTGGATGTTAAGAAACAGCAATTTAATCTATTAGCCTATTACATAACATTACTTTTGAAATTTGCAAACCCCAAGCATGAACCGCGTTTATGCGTAAAAAGTAATGATTATGAAACGAGAACTTATCTCAGATGCTGTTTTGGTTACCAGCTACATCGAAGGCGATGAAAATGCACTTGCTGTACTAATTGAAAGGCACAAACAAAAGATTTACAGTTTTATTTATTCCAAGGTCTACGATCGTGATGTAACCGAGGATGTTTTCCAAGACACCTTTATCAAGGTGATTCGCACTTTAAAATTGGGTAAGTATAACGAAGAAGGCAAATTTTTGCCGTGGGTTATGCGTATTGCCCATAATTTGGTAATCGATTACTTCAGAAAGAACAATCGCATGCCAAAATTTGACAATACCGACGAGTTCAACATTTTTTCTGTTATCAGTGATTCTTCTTTGAACGCCGAGAAAAAGATCATTAAGGACCAGGTTATCAGCGATGTTAAGCGACTGATTGAAGAATTGCCCGAAGATCAAAAACAAGTGCTCATCATGCGAATGTACAAGGATATGAGTTTTAAGGAGATCTCTGAAAATACCGGGGTTAGCATAAATACAGCCCTGGGCAGGATGCGTTATGCCTTGATCAACTTAAGGAAAGTGATAGATAAGCACAATATAATTTTAACAAATTGATACAATATTAGAAGTTTTGCCGCGTTATGATATAAATTAAATGCTAACGCAGTATATATGGCAAAACTTTACACGAAGAATTTTAAACATTCTGAAACCCTAAAACCGAAAGAAGAAACGGTTAATTTTCTTCTGAATTATTCGCAGGCTTTAAGTGTTATAAATTGTAATAAATTAAAGTTTGAAGCGCTTCTAAACTAAACTTTGGCGAAAAGCTCTGATGAAAATCAGAGCTTTTGTTTTTTAGAAGCTTGACGAATCACAGATTTTCTTCCAATGGTCTTCGTAATGATATCCTTTTCGAGATCCCAACCTCGAGCCGGAGAGTATTCTCGTCCGTAATAAATAATTTGCAAGTGGAGTTTGTTCCAAAGATCTTTAGGAAACAACCGTTTGGCATCCTTTTCTGTTTGGGTTACATTTTTACCTTTGCTGAGACCCCATCGATACATCAGCCTATGGATATGTGTGTCAACCGGAAAGGCAGGTATACCAAAGGCCTGTGACATGACCACGCTTGCGGTTTTATGACCTACCGCAGGAAGCGCCTCTAGGCCTTCAAAAGTCATGGGAACCCGACCATCGTATTTATCGATAATTATCTGAGACAAGCCATGAATTCCCTTACTTTTCATTGGAGACAGGCCAACCGGTTTGATAATTTCACGAATCTCATCTACAGTTAGTTTCACCATATCATATGGATTGTCTGCCCTATTAAATAATATGGGTGTAATCTCATTGACCTTCACATCCGTGCTCTGGGCCGAAAGAACAACAGCGATAAGCAGGGTATAAGGGTTATAATGTTTTAAGGGAATGGGTGTTTCGGGATAGAGTTCTGCTAAAGTTTTTATAACGAAATCAACTTTCTCGGCCTTAGTCATTACTTTTGTAATCAATTTTTTCAAAAATAATATACTAAGCATTAAAAATGACTATGAAAACATTAAAAGTAGGAGAGAAGGCGCCGGTGATGCCAATTGCGGATGAAACAGGCAACATGGTGAGCATTTCGGATTACAAGGGAAAAAAACTGGTGGTATTTTTCTATCCTAAGGCCAATACTCCAACATGTACGGTAGAAGCATGCAATTTGAGAGATAACTATAAAGAATTGATAAATGCCGGGTTTGAGATCATTGGTGTAAGTCCGGATTCGCAGCGAAAGCAAGCGAATTTTAAGAAGAAGTTCAACTTTCCCTATCCTTTATTGGCAGATGTTGATCGTGAATTGATTGCGGCCTTCGGAATATGGGGTGAAAAGACCTTTATGGGCAGGACTTTTGATGGTCTTCACCGCAAAACATTCGTAATCGATGAAAATGGATTCATCGAGCAGGTAATCGATAAAGTTAAGGCGAAAGAGCACGCCACACAGATTTTAGAATCTATTAAAGCATAAAAGAAAAGCGACCCAAACGGTCGCTTTTTTTATTTGTTCTTGTGAAGTACCTCTTCAGTCTCGCAACCAAACAGGCTTTGTTTTTTAATGCTCTCGGCGATTCCCTCTGGGAGCATTTCTTCCCAGCCTTCTTCACCCTTTGCAATCATGAGCAGAACCTCTCTTGAGAAGATGCCCAAAATGCTTGGATTATAGTCGGTAATATCAACCACCTTTCCATTATACTTAAAGAACTTGTAAAGTTCCTTCATCCTTGGATGTACTTTCAGGTTCTCGCTATTGATAATGCTTCCGTCTTCACTTTGCATGGGATAGAGATAGACCCTGAGGTCTTTGAAGAACAATTTCCCAAACGCTTCCAGGATACCACCACTCAAATGCCTGTAATACTTCTCGTCAAAGATCTCGATCAGGTTGTTAACACCCATCGCCAATCCCATACGGTTCTTGGTATACTGTGAGTAATATTCAACCAATTTATAATATTCTTTGAAATTTGAGATCAAGACGGTTTGACCCTGAGAACACAACAATTTTGCGCGGTCCATAAAATCTTGCTCATCGATTTCACCTTCTGCTCTCAAATTCGACAATGTGATTTCAAAGACAACCTTGGTATTGTCAGGATTAACACGGGTTTCCTTGATAAACATGTCAAAGGACTTCTTATAGATGTCCATATTTACCTTGGTTGCGGGCCTAAAGCTTCCCCGTAAGGTGAGGATGTTCTTTTTGTAGAGAATTGCTGCCGGTAAAACATTATTACCATCTGGAGCGAACATGACCGCATCGGTCATGCCGTTCTTAACCAGTTCTAAACTCATCAGCCTGTTATCTACATCTTCAAACAGTGGGCCCGAAAAATTAATGGTGTCGATCTCAATCTGATCCTTATCAAGATGGTCATACAGATAACGAAGCAGTTTCTTTGGTTCGTTGTATTTATAAAAGGCTCCATAAATTAAGTTGGTGCCCAAGGTTCCCAGTGTTTCCTGTTGAAGCCTTGCATCATGTTCACGGAATCGAATATGAAGAATGATCTCGTTGTAATCCTGATATGCTTCAATCTGGTATTTTATGCCAACCCAACCATGGCCTTTATAACGTTTGGCGAAATCAATGGTGGCTACAGTATTGGCGTAGGTAAAGAAAATTTTGTCAGGATGCTTAATACGGCTAATTCGGTCTTCAATGAGATTGATCTCGTGATTGAGCATTTTCTTCAATCGAGATTCGGTGACGTAACGTCCGTCATTCTCATGTCCATAGATCGAATCGCTGAAATCCTTATCGTAAGCCGACATGGCCTTTGCAATGGTTCCTGAAGCACCACCCGCCCTGAAGAACTGTCTGGCGGTTTCCTGTCCTGCACCGATTTCAGCAAATGTGCCATAAATATGCTCATTGAGGTTGATGCGAAGCGCTTTCTGCTTTATCGATGGTATGTTATCAAATTCCCTGTCGCCTTTCAACGTAATCTCCATGGTAAAGAATTGGAATTGTTATTTGTGCAAAGGTATTAAAAACAGACTGTCTATAAAATATTTAGGGTTATTTAGAACTATTAAAACGTTGAATTGCAAAGGATGAATAATCCAGCCTACATGCTCTTCAATTCTGTGATCAATTCCTGAATGACTGCCTTTGCATCACCAAAGAGCATGGATGTCTTTTGATTATAGAATAATTCGTTGTCAATTCCTGCATAACCGGGATTCATAGTTCTTTTATTAACAATGACCTGCTTGGCATAATCGACATCTAAAATTGGCATGCCATAAATTGGACTGGCTGTATCGTGCCTGGCAGCCGGATTGACCACATCATTGGCCCCTACAACAAAAACAACATCCGTGTTTTGAAATTCCGGATTTACATCCTCCATTTCGGCGAGTTTGTCATATTCAACATTGGTTTCAGCAAGTAATACATTCATATGCCCAGGCATTCTACCTGCTACCGGATGGATGGCATATTTTACTTCTATCCCCCGCTTCTCCAAAAGTTGTTCCAATTCGTGAATGGCATGCTGGGCTTGTGCAACAGCCAATCCATAACCCGGTACGAAGATCACGCGTTCGGCATAATTCATAAGAATAGCGACATCGCTAACGGTTGCTTTTTTAACGATTCCCCCGGCATGGGAATGAGATTCTCCTTCTTCAGGGGCAGCTGTTCCACCAAAATCACCCAACATTACATTTAATAATGAGCGGTTCATGGCATCACACATGGCAAAGGTCAGGATAAGACCTGCGGAACCCACAAGGATACCGCCGGCAAGCATGACCATGTTGTCGTACAATATACCAGTAATCGCGGCAGCAATACCTGTCAATGAATTGAGTAATGAAATTACCACCGGCATATCGGCCCCGCCAATTGGGATAACCAGCATAATCCCATAAAGCAATCCCATTAAACAAAGAAGGGCGACAAAAAGTAGCCCGGAAGATCCACTCCAAACGATAAATGCTGCATAAACTAGTATTCCAAGAAATAGGAGGTTGTTGATCAAATTATAATGAGGCAGGCGAATATCCTTCCACATGGTACCATTTAATTTGGCCCAGGCAATCATACTACCGGAAAAGGTCAAACTTCCAATGGCAATGGCTGATACAATTGTAATAACTTGTGATACAGTTCCATCACCTTGACCGAATTCTACCAATCCAATTAATGCTGCACTTGCACCTCCAAACCCGTTAAATAAAGAAACCAATTCTGGCATTTTGGTCATCTTTACTCGTACTGCTATCACAAAGCCAATACTTCCGCCAATAACTATTGCTCCTGCGATCAATCCGTATATGAAACCCGGAACATCCCGTTCATTTAAAAGTATTGTGCCCAGAATAGCCAGTCCCATTCCACCGGCAGCAATGAGATTTCCTTTTTTTGCCGTTTCTGGATGTCCTAAAAGTTTAAGTCCGGAGATAAATGTGATCGTAGCGATCAAGTAAATAATACTCAGGTATATGTTCATTTTTTCTTTTTAAACATGTGTAACATTCTGTTCGTTACCGCGAACCCACCAACCACGTTGATAATTCCAAGTACCACGGCAATAAAGCCAAGCCCGAGAGCCAGGTAATTGTCAGGATCGGTATTCAGCATTACAAGGATAGCCCCAACGATTACCACTCCACTCAGTGCATTCGCACCGGACATCAGTGGTGTGTGTAAAACAGCGGGAATATGTTTGATAACCTCAATACCAATGAAAATCACCAGGATCAAAATATAAATCAGTTCGAGGTTGCTTTTTATAAAATCAATAATTTCTGTCATGTGGTTTGATTTTTTCCATTTTGTCTGATCTTACCTTGATGAACGATGAGGGTTTCATCGGTAATCTCATCTTCGAGGTCCCATTTAAATGCGTTGTCTTCAGTAAGATGAAGAATGAAGTTATACATATTTTTTCCAAATAGTTCGCTGGCATTGGTGGAAACACTTTCCGGAGCAATGGTAGTCCCTATAATTTTAACCCCATTTTTTATAACCACCTTATTCATTTTACTCAGCTCACAATTTCCACCTTGAGCCGCAGCAAGGTCAATGATCACAGAGCCATTCTTCATTTGATCAACCTGGGTCTCGGTGATCAGAACAGGTGATTTCCTTCCAGGGATCATAGCTGTAGTAATTACAAGATCTGCTTTAAATAAAGATTCATTGACAGCCTCCCGTTGTCTTCGCGCATAATCTTCAGAGGCCACTTTAGCATAAACACCACCAGTTTGTTCTTCATTGTGTTCTACATCAATAAATTTGGCACCTAAGGATTCCGTTTGCTCCTTGGTTTCAGGCCGGATATCGGTAGCTTCAACTACGGCCCCTAACCGTTTCGCAGTTGCTATTGCCTGTAATCCTGCCACGCCAACACCATAAACCAGCACCCTGGCAGGTACTATAGTGCCTGCGGCGGTCATCATAAGAGGTAATATTTTTGTCATTTCATAAGCCCCGCGAATCACAGCTTTATAACCTGCCAAGTTACTTTGCGAGCTCAGCACATCCATATCTTGTGCTCTCGAAATACGGGGCATTGCATCCAGTGAGAAAGCGGATACCTTGGCTTCGGACATGGCCTCCATCAATTCTGGATGTGATTTATGAAAAAGTTGAGAAATCAATACCTGACCTTCATTTACCAGTTTCAGATCGTCGTCAGTGAATGGATTGATCCGCAATAAGAGGTCGGAATCCTTAAACACCACTCCACGTTCTTCAATTTCAGCACCAACCTTGCGGTAATCGGAATTCTTGAAGGAGGATTTCTCACCTGCGTCCTTCTCAACTAAAACGCGAAATTTTTTTTCAACTAGTGATTTTGCAATATTTGGAGATATGGTAACCCGAGTTTCGCCTTTCTGAGTTTCCTTTAGAACACCAATGGTCATATTTTACATTATTTATTAAGGAATGTAAATTTAGAACTAAATTTGTAAACAAAATTTGACAAGTATCATGTTTTTCGAATTTGATTTGTACTGTTTCGACGATTGTTTTCGGAGGATTAGGTTATTTTGATGTTTTGATCAATAATACCCAAGTACAATTTAATCGAAATTGTTGATTCTTAAAACCAATTTATAGGCGTGGCCGGACCCAAGGCAGGAATGCTGGTCACTTTTTGTAATTTAATGAAAATCACCTTTTTAGGAACAGGTACATCCCAAGGCATTCCAATTATAGGAAGCACTCATCCGGTGTGCTTAAGTCCAAATCCTAAGGATAAGCGTTTACGGGTTTCAGTATTGATCGAATGGGACGAATTTACTTATGTGATAGACTGCGGACCTGATTTTCGCTTCCAAATGTTACGGGCCGGTTGTACTCGGCTTGATGGCATTGTATTTACGCACGAGCATAGCGACCATGTGGCTGGCCTGGACGATATTCGCCCTTTTGTTTTTAAGCAGGGCGATATGCCCATTTACGCTCATCGCAGAGTTTTGGAGGCTTTGAATACACGATTCTATTACGTATTTGATAAGCAGAATTACCATCCTGGGGCTCCCTCTGTGCAGGCATTTGAGATTACCGAAGCCCCTTTCATGCTGAAGAATATGGAAGTGATCCCAATAAATGTGAAGCACAATACACTCTGGATTTTTGGATTCCGGTTTGGTGATTTCGCCTATATCACCGATGCCAAGGAAGTGGCCGATCAAGAGATCGATAAATTGCGAAACCTGAGGGTGCTGGTCGTGAATGCACTCCGTGAAACTCCGCACGAGTCACAATTTAATTTAGAGGAAGCCCTTGGATTTATTGACAAAGTAAAGCCTGAAAAGGCCTATTTGACCCATATTAGCCATCTTCTTGGATTTCATGATGAGGTGCAACAAAAATTGCCGCCAAACGTTTTCTTAGCCTACGACAACCTTATTTTAAATATCGAATAATGCAAAAAAACATCTATCTGTACTTGTTTGTCTTCACCTTACTGGTTGTGATCTTTCAATTTGTGAATTCAAAGAACATCATTGAGAAATATGAAACCGATATTACCGGGTTGAAGGAAAAGGACCAGGCCAATAGTGATGCCATCCTAAAGCTTGAAGATGAAAACCTTGACCTGATGTATTTTAACCTCGAGCACAATGATGATGCGTTGACCTATTTTGAGGACGACGGTTATGATACTGCCCAACTGATTCCGTTCTTGCAGGATGAATTGTACAAACTCAATGAAGTTAAAGGAGAGCATCCCCTAGTGCCCTATGCTTCAATGACCGATGGAAAAATGCTAATCAACAAGGTACGTTTGTTAAACCACAAATGGATCATAGCCGATTTCTCGGATGGTGAATACTGGGGTGAAATGCTGATTACTTTTGAAATTACCGAAGAAAAAGAATTGAAATTCAAGGTAGTGGAGTCCTTATTGTACCCGCCACGTTAGATCAGATGCGGTCATTCAGCCAGGTATTGAACTCATAAAAATTTTGAGGCGCAACACCATGACCAACTGGAAATTCACTGTAAACATATTTGATATTCAGCTCATCAAGAACGGTTTTACTTTTCCTGGCCCAGTCAACCGGGATGACCTGGTCCACAGATCCATGTGAGCAATAAAAATCCAGGTGCTTATAATCCTGCAAGTCCGGTTGATCGGGCATGAGATCTGTATTCACATAACCGCTTAGTCCAACAACATTTTTAATAAGGTACGGGTAGGTAAGCGCAACGGCATAGCTCAGAATCGTTCCCTGGCTAAAACCCAAAAGAGTGACTTGCCCGGGATCCAAATCATAGGCCTCTATTGCCTCTGCGATAAATGTCTTAATTAAATCCCTCGATTTTATGGCTTGTTCCGTATCTGTCCATTTTCCCTGAGGCGCATCAAAATGAATGGCATACCACGCATTTCCAAAAGGCATCATGCTGTAGGGCGCTTTTACCGAAATCACAAAGAATCTGGGATCGATTTCGCCGCTAAACGAAAAAAGGTCATTTTCATCACTTCCAAAGCCATGAAGCATGATAAGAACCGGTGCGCCCGACTCCAAATTTGATGGTCTGATTATGTGTTCAAGAGACAGTGACTTAGAATTCATGATTTACCGATACCAGAAAGAAACTTTTGATAGAATTCACCAACAAGGGGTACGGCAGTTGCTTTGCCGGTGAGGGCCATGATGAGTCCATAAAGAAATAATACGCCGAAGAAGGCATAAAAGCCCAGTGTTATTGACCAGCTGTCGAAGTTCGAAACGACCAACCCAATCGCGAAAAAAGTTAGCCACAATCCCAACGCCTGACGGATGTGGAAATAGGCGAAATTATTTCGTTTCTCGGTATTCATGAAGTAAGCGATCAAAACACCAGCTATGGTAATATAACTGATTACCGCTATCGTTTTCCCGTCGTCTATTTCCTGCTGATTCATGGTTTAGTGTATCAAGATCTTACCATTGGCCACAACACCGTGGGCCCGGCCTTTTAACTGAGAACCACGGAATATCGCATTCTTGGATTTGGATATTACCTGGGCTTCACCGAATGCATAATCCGTATTTGGTGCAAATAAGCTGATGTTCGCTTTATTCCCAACATTGATCGGTGTTTCATCCACTCCAAATCGTTCTTTGCCTCGTGTAAGCAATCGTATGGTTGTCTTTAGTGGAAAGATGGAATTCAACGCGCCGAATGCGCTTTCAAGGCCTATGGTGCCCGGAGTGGCATGGTCGAATTCTATTTTTTTATGTTCTATATCCAAAGGGTTATGATCGGAGGTAACCATATCAATGGTTCCATCCTTAAGGCCGTCTCTCAAGGCTTTAATATCTTCTCGACCCCTTAGAGGCGGGGAGACTTTGAAATTAGTATTGAATGTGCTCAATGCTTCATCCGAAAATATAAGATTATGAATCGCCACGCTACAGCTAACATCCAAGCGTCGTGATTTAGCTTGCCGGATCATTTCCACTGAATCTGCGCAAGAAATTGTAGGAATGTGCAACCGCCCGCCTGTGTAGGACAGCAATTCAAGATCCCGCCGTAACTGTAAGGTTTCGGCCATAGCTGGTATACCCTTTAAACCAAGTGAGGTGGACATCATATCTTCGTGCATAACACCATTTGAAGCAATGCTATCGTCTTGTGGGAAGGCACAGACCAAACCATTAAAAGTAGCTGCATATTGCAAAGCTAATTTCATGAAATTTGTATTCGTAGCCGATTGCTTATAATCATAGAAGACCACGGCACCTGCTTGCTGCATATCATACAATTCAGCAAGGATCTCACCAGTACCATTCAATGAAAGCGCCCCTGAGGGCAACAATTGTACAGCATGATTAGATGCCTTTCCGATCATGAATCCAACATCAGATCCCGTAGTTACCCGTGGATTGGTTTCAGAATTCACCACAACTGTCGTAAAACCTGATAAGCCTGCCACTTTTAAACCATTGTCCAGCGTTTCCCGCTCTTCATAACCCGGTTCTCCAAAACTGACACTGCTATCGAACCATCCTGGTGATACATGGAGGTCGTCTAGTCTTATTTCGCGGTAATTATTAGGATTGGAAATGCGGCTTGCTATCTTGGTAATTGTTCCCCGTTCAATTAAAATATCCTGCTTCTTATTATTAAAATCGCTCCTGGGGTCAATTATAGTAGCCGATTTTATGAGTACGTTCATCTAATAAACTTTAGAATAAGCATTTCCATAATCAAGAAAATCAAGGCAAAAATAGCAAACCATTTCCATAGCGCCTTGATATTTGCGTTACTTTTTATGGATTCGATCATCTGGTTCACAGTGCTGGATTGATTTAGATTTTCATAAGACTCAAGATCGTAGTACGTCAATTCGCTTTCGGAGCGGTTATAATTGAAACTCACACTTTGGAGAGCAACTCCGCCATTTATAACCTCATAAATACCATCCCTCTCAGGTGAATCCTGCATGCTAACCGATACTTTCTTAGGGAAAGTGCGCTGTTGGGGAATGAGTTCCGCATCGTCCTTCTTAAGTTTAAGTATCTCATCCTGTTGCAGATTGGTATTGATATCAAAAGTATTTTCATTACCAATAGTATAATACAATTCAGGCAGCTTGAGACTTTGTCTTCCAATGTTGAATATGGTTGGAACGATTAACGGGGAGTTGATAATATTTGAATTATCCTCATTCAAAGCAGCAGTAAATACAAAAGTATTTCCGGATCGAATTAGGAAAGGCTGGTTATCTTCAAATTGCAGCACCGGACTGATCGCAGTTGCCGTTTCGATATAAGTGTCAACTTTCGGGTATTGAAAATTGGTAACTTCCTGATCGAATACATCGGCGAAAAGCGGATGTGAGAAGTTGATTTTCGTAATCAATCTTTCCGTTTCTTGATGCGACAAATAATTTACACTTGAAATACCGCTAAGAAGCTGATTGTAAGAAATTAAACTAGCATTACTTGATGGAATTATCAATATATAACCCTGGTCGGAATAAAAGGCGCTTAAAGCATTGATCAGGGCCGTTGGAATCGATTCGAGCTCATTTAAAACGATCAGGTTTTGATTGTTGATATCGTTGTAATTCAATTGATCCGAAGAAACTGATGTCAGGTTGAATTCCGATTCTGTAAAAATACGCTTCAGATAATCATCGTCAGCTGAATTAATGCTGAGCACATTGATCTTTTCCCGCTCATTCAAATTGAAGTAAAGGGTGTTATCAAACGCCAGGGACGGATCGTCTGCAACAAGTCGGCCATTGATAACCCCATCTGCAGTAAGGCTGAACACCGCTTCCTTATCCGATTCAAGGTTCACAGCAGTCTTGGCAACGAGCTCCTGACCGTCATATAGGGAGATGGGTACGTTTTCGGTAGTGCCATTATTCCTGCCAATGCTCACATGCAGCTCCAGGTTATTTGCGTTGGGTTGCGTAATATAAGCCGAATCAATACTGATGTTATTTGTACTAACCGGATTGATCTTTACCAAATGCAGGTCGATGTCCTCAGGTTGGTTATCCAGGTTTAGCGGTTTATTTTGCTGAAAATCAGAGATTAAGACAAAATTTTTGGTTATGGTCGTATCCTTGGAAAACAACTGCCTTCCCTTTAAAAGGACAGCGTCATAGGGAAGTTGAGTTCCGGAATAGTCCAATTGTAATAACTCATTCCTAACCGATTTGATGCTTACTTTTCTGAAGACCTGGTCGTTTGTAAAAAGGGTAAGCTGCTCATCCTCGCCATTTGAAGCCAGAAGGTCCTGTACCGAACGTTTCAGCAGTTCACCGCGATCACCCCGAGCTTGCATGCTGAACGAATTATCCAGGTAAATGACAGTCTCACTTTCAGCATTTATATTATCTGTTGAAGAAGAAAATGGTTGAGCAAAAGCGAATATGGCGCAGGCAAGGATCAGCATTCTCGTGATCAGGGTTAACCATTTTTTAAGTTGCTGACTTTTACGTGTTTGCTTGGTCACTGTTCGAAGAAATTCAACATTGGTAAAAGGGACCTTTTGAAAACGCCTGAGTTGAAATAAATGAACAATTATAGGAATCAGCAATAATGCCAGAGCATAGAGTATTTCGGGGTTTTTGAACTGCATTCGTATAATTCCTAACTCATTGACAAACTTAACGTAATTTCTAAACTAATCGTTCACGGCTGGTAAGATTTAGCATATATTTTAGAAAATGATCAGCAAAAGAAGAAATAGTCCTTCATGTTTTTCATCCCCAGATTGATTAGAATTGACCTGATCTCCAACTGAGCATCTTCGTTAGCCACGGTAATGATGCTTTGAGGATTCTTCAATTCACTGAGTTTTTCGATGTCGTACAGTCTCTGGCCATAAATCTTTTTTCCGATCTTCATGGGGTTATTGCAGATCCACACGAATTCAACGCCTTGTTCCAGAAGTCCTTTGGCAATGGACTTTCCTTTAAAGCCTGCTCCCCATACGGTTAAAATCCGGTTGGGATCGTGATTCAATTTCAAGAAATAATGCAATTTGATGTCCAGGAAATAATTCTGAGCATAGTGTTCATGATTTCGTGAAGTTCGTTCGGGATAATCCCGCCATTTATGAATGATGGTACCACATGGTATGATCTTGAATCCGGATTCATAGAAACGAAACGTCAGGTCGTAGTCTTCAGGATAGCGATCTGGTATAAAAGTGCCAGATGCTATTAAATCCTCCCGATGGGTCATCCAACACGGTGAGGGGATCACGCATTCTTTATAGATTTCGTCATAGTTCATCCCCTTTTCGGTTAATCCGTTCAACCAATACTGATATTTCCTGTAGCCATCACTGATACCCTTGTCTGAAAAGTAACGTACCTGGCCAACGGCCACATGCTGTCTGCCGTATTTCGATAAATTATTGATCAGAACTTCAAGTTTATTGCTAAGCATGATGTCATCACTATCCATCCGGGTGATGTATTCACCTTTACTGATTCGAAAGGCTTCTCTCAAAGCCCCGATTATTCCACGTTCGGGGTTTTTGTAGACCTGAATCCGATCATCGGAATCAGCATATTTCTTAGCGATCTCGAAACTGTTATCAACCGAACCATCATCAACTAGGATCAGTTCCCAATTTGTATAGGTTTGATCGACAATTGAATCCAGGCAGTCTTCAAAGTAGGAAGAGACATTCTTGAACGGTGTTAATATGCTTATAAGACCAGCTTCCATCGGCGGGGAAAGGGCAGACAATTTAACAAAAAGTTAGGTCTTCAAAGCGCATACAATGCTATTTTTGTCCTTTGTGAATCTGAACATCAATACTTAGCTATGAAACGCATTTTCTCGATTACCATTTTTTCGATCTTCCTGATGGGTTGTGGTAGTAAGGTTACTGTTAACGACCTTGCTGAAAGCAATCCAATTCGCACAGCAATTGATCTTACCACTGTGAATGATGATAAACTTCTTGTCAATATCGATCCTGGCCGATTTAGTCGGGATTCGGTAACATACAGGCTGCCTAAAGTTGTCCAGGGCACCTATGCAGTAAGTGATTTCGGGAGTTTTGTTGAGTCGTTTAAGGCCTTTGATTATTCAGGCAATGAAATTGCAGTTTCGAAGAGTGGAACCAATACCTGGGAAATCGGTAATGCTGCGCAACTTGATAAGATCACTTATTTGGTAAACGATACATTTGATATTGAAGGCACTGAAACGCCAACGCCGTTCTCACCTTCTGGCACTAACATAGAACCCGATAATTATGTATTGAATCTTCACGGATTCATCGGCTATTTTGATTCACTTAAAAATGCGCAATATACGCTTGATTTAACAGCACCTGTGGACTACAAAAGAAGCTCGGCTCTTCAAGCAGTAGGGGAAACCTTCAGTACTGATGGTAAAACAGTTACCACTAAATACCTGGCGCCGCGATATTTCGACATTACCGATAACCCCATGATGCTTGGTGATCTGGATGTGGAAGAATTCAAGGTGGGAGATATTACCATAGTACTAAGTGTTTATTCGCCCTCGAAGAGCCATTCCGCTAAAACATTGAAGGAAACCATGTATACCATGATGCAAGCACAGAAAGCGTATTTAGGCGATTTAGACAGTACACCACGATATGATATATTTCTTTATCTATCTGATTTGACAAACGAGTCGGCACCTAATGGATTCGGAGCACTGGAACATCATACTTCAACAGTAGTTGTTTTACCCGATCAGAGTACAAAGGCCGAATTGGATGCTGCAATGATCGATGTCGTTGCGCACGAATTCTTTCACATAGTGACACCATTATCGGTGCATTCGGAAGATGTGCATTATTTCGATTATAATCAGCCCACCTTTTCAAAGCACCTTTGGATGTATGAAGGAGTAACAGAGTATTTTGCCCAGCATTTCCAGGTTTATGAAGACTTGATCGAGGAACAGAAATTTTATAGCACGCTGATCCAAAAGATATCATCATCTATGCAAATGGACGATAGCATGAGTTTCACGGAAATGAGTGAAAATGTACTGGACCAGCCATATGCCCGCAATTATTTTAACGTATATCAGAAAGGTGCCTTGATCGGTATGTGCCTGGATATATTACTACGGGAAGGCAGTAATGGCCAGCGAAGCATGCTAAGCCTGATGAAGGAACTGTCGCTTAAATACGGCATGAACAAACCCTTTGTAGATGATGATATCATAAGCGAGATCACTGCAATGACCTATCCGTCTGTAGGGGACTTTCTCAATACGCATGTTGTTGGCAAAACACCGATCAATTATGATGAATTTTTTCAGAAGGTCGGTCTTGGATTTAAAGACGACCTCGTGGAGACCAATTACATTCAAAATGGTGGAACCCTGATCGTAGCTGCTAATCCACCGGCAGGAACAATATATTTCAATGATGCTGTAAAAGACAATAGCTTCTGGCATGACAATGGAGTTCAACCGAATGATGTGATCAAAGAAGTTGATGGCACAACGGTTTCATTGCAAAACGCCAATGAAGTATTTACAGCGGTTTTCGGATGGCAACCCGGACGTGAGATCGAGGTGAAGTTGGATCGTGATGGCGAAGAGGTCATCATCAAAACCACTACCACTCAGTCTTATACTATGGGTAAAAACCTGGTGCCTTTGGAGAATGCTACGGAAGCCCAGGTTGAATTGAGAAAGGCCTGGTTGGTTGGCTAGTCTATAGCACCTAAAGGAATTTTCCCCGTCCTCACCTTAAGTTGGTCAGTCATTTCAGTCCAGGTAAGGTATAGATATTCACCGTGCTTGATCATGCGTGGAAATCCGGTAGAACGCTCTTTACCAGACTGTACTATTGGAATTGCACTTCCGAAAGATACTTTACCGATCTTCTGAAGCATGATGTTTGTTTCGTCTTCCAATGTATCCATCCAACACACAGCAGCCGTTTCTTTATCTAACATTTCAATATCGACCCGTCCAATTGGATTGATAAAATTAAGATCGACATGATGATCGAAGGATTTTGATGAAGTATTAAAGAATGCCGATCTCACTTGCGGCCGTCCTTCAGAAATGGCAAACCAG
>CAJIBQ010000081.1_pt1 | contig 17774 bp, 10 predicted proteins | sample 9199391 | NCBI WGS metagenome assembly CAJIBQ01 (sample SAMEA7708309, study PRJEB35096) | sediment metagenome | biome: marine neritic benthic zone biome [ENVO:01000025]; feature: sediment [ENVO:00002007]; material: shallow marine sediment [ENVO:03000034] sea grass bed [ENVO_01000059] ... | reverse complement strand
GCCACATTCATCAAGTTCATCAATGGTTTCTATAACCTGAATCTCGAGATATTCTTCACAGTCGTCTGAAGCCACAGGTTCATCCCAGACAATGGGTTCATCACATTTGATAGTCTTATCATCGGCGCAGGAAATTATTGGTGGCCTATTGTCTTCTATGGTAATATTTTGAACACAACTAGCCGAATCGCCATCACCATCAGTTACCGTCCAGGTTCTGATAATGTAACCGCTTTTATCTTCGCATGTTGGAAAGAATTCGTCTTCATAATCAACGGTAATCGTACCGCACCCATCAGATTCCAAAGGATAGCCGGTGTACTCAGGGTCTGTTGGATCGTTACATCCAATTGTAATGTCCTCAGGACATGTGATCTTTGGTGGATATTTAGTAAGCCCAACTTTAAAAGGATCGCTTTGAAGTATGCAGCCTTCTTCAACATAGACCTCAACATGATATGATCCTGGCTCGGTTACGGTTAAAGTATTCTCGGTAGAATTTTCCAGAACCAATTGGCCATCTTTATACCAGCCGTAGGCATACTCGCCAGGCGGGGAGACAGTTGCCGTAAGTACAACCTCAGATTCTGGTTTGCAATCAAGATCAGCACCGCTGATCTCAACTGAATATTCATAGGTATCTCCTAATTTAAAAGGACCTATAAGATCTTTAAGTTCCGAAGTGAAGTTTTCATATTCCCTTGACTTTACAAGTACAGTTCCCCCGGGATATCCGCAATAGGTTGAAGCCTGGGACGGATCCAATCCCAGAACTGAAGTGTTAATGCCAAATTCGGTAAGGGTAGGTGCTAAATAGGAAAGAATAACCTCAGGGCCGGTCTCAGGATTTACAGTTCCCCAAACAGGAGACAGAACTGACTCCGATCCATTGGCATTCGCGTAGATCGAAACCGGTGGTGGTAACAAATCGGCTCGTTGAACAATTCTTGCATAACCGAATGGATTTGAAACGTCATTATTACAATTGTAAAATTCAAAATTGCCATTTTCATCCCCAAAATCAAAGGGCCGATCTGCTAATGAATTAAATGAACTGAAATCGGAATCAGAAAATGATGCAGAGTTTCCATCAAGACCTGCCAGATTGTTAGAATCAATCCAAACGTATATGCCAACATCGGCCGTGGTTTGACCCAACGAATAGTTCGTTGAAACAATAAAATCTCCAAACGCATCCACATAGCCATCAGATGGATTGAAATTCCAGGAAGTACGGCCGCAATCTAATCCGGTTGAACTCAAATCTGCTGTGCTCGAATCATAGGTAACATCGGCCTGTAAAAATTCAAAATCAATAAGAGAAGAACCTAGCATGCTTCGTGTTGAAGCAGAAAGAAACAGCCAAAGTGGTGGGTTGCTTTGACCATTTGATTCACGTCTGAAATGGATGAATACATCTATTATATCGTTTGATTGAGGTAAATCTCCATTTTTAATATCCCAATTATTCGGATTATCGAAATTGGTATTGGTCGATGAGCCGAATACATTCAGATCGATATTACTTCCTTTTGTATTTTGATCACGTAAATAAGCCGCATCGATCCAGATATGGCCATTGCTGTCTACATAATTCAAAGGATAAGACATCCTGAATTCTGCATTGATGTTTGCTCCTGAAGTTAGCTGTACTTTAGTAGAGGTATCTGTTTCAGAAATAACACCTTCACCCGTTGGTCCGATGACCCAATCATCGGTATGTTGTCCGGGAGTGGTATCAAATGAAAGCAAACCCGAGTGTACATCTGCGTCCATCCCGAAATTGGCATGAACCGAAGTGCCTAATGTAACCGTTTGTGCGCTAACGCAATAGGTAGTGACAAAAAAAGTAAAGCAAATAATTCTTACCCTTGTTGGTATCAACAATTTGAACATGACTTGTAGATTGATTAATAACATTGCCAAACCACAAGTTGGAATAAGTTCTAAGAATAAGTGCGAACTTAGCTATAGTGAAGGGATTATAAAACTTACACCATAGTAAGGAAAGTAGAAATGTTGGCGGTTACTGAAATTAAAATGGTTAACTAGAATCAAATTATAGAATTTGGTAATTAACAGCCTAATTAACCGTATGAAAGACCAAAAATCAGGGATGAAATACCAATTATTATGATATAATTGTTGATGAACTGTTAATAACTCGATTAAGTGTAGTTTCAAATTGTTTTGAGGTGTTTAATATTCCGCAGATATTTTCTGACAACTGATATAAATCATAGGCGTATAATTTGTGTGATGTTATATTTGATTTTCACATATAATTTCAGCTTAATACAGAACCAATGATCACCAATTCATCCATAGCAGAAAATAAGCAAATACTAGCCACCAATTATATCGGCCATTTGGCCTATGTCTCGGGCCAAACGCCACAGGTAATTCCCATTACCTATTATTATGATGAAAAGAATAATTGCATTTTGAGTTATTCCGCTGAAGGTAATAAGATACGGTCTATGCGACAGCACAAGTTGGTTTCTGTACAGGTGGAAGAAATCCAATCATTAACCAATTGGAAGTCTGTGCTGGTTCAGGGCGAATATGAAGAACTGAGTGGCCCGGATGCCAAGCATCTCTTGCATGTTTTTTGTGAAGGTGTTAAAAAGAATATCAAGTACAAAATTGGAGATCAACCCAAATTCCTGGAAGAATTCTCAAGTAAAATCCATGAGTCCGGACGTCCTATTGTTTATCGTATAAAGATTCATGATATTTCAGGAAAGGAGCGCACTTCTTAACATAAGCTTTCGTCCGTGTATTTATTAAAGGGGTTTGTAACTATAGTTACAGATTTCAATGCAATAATATGCCTATCTTTAGTCACCTTTAATGATAGAACCCATCAACCTATATTACCCGTCTCAAAATGAAATTCGGATTTATAATAGATAACCGAAAATGTATCGGTTGCCATGCTTGTACAACTGCCTGTAAATCAGAGCATGACGTGCCTGTAGGCGTAAACAGGACCTATGTAAAACAGGTTGAAAAGGGTCTGTTTCCGGATACCAAACGCATCTTTTCAGTTATGCGATGTAACCATTGCACAGATGCACCATGTGTCGAGATTTGCCCGGTAGAAGCACTTTATATTCGTGAAGACGGTATAGTGGATTTTGATAATAATCGTTGCATCGGTTGCAAATCATGTATGCAGGCATGTCCATATGATGCGCTTTATATAGATCCTGAAACCCATACTGCAGCCAAGTGTAATTATTGTGCACACCGCGTTGATGTTGGAAGAGAGCCGGCATGTGTAAGTGTGTGCCCTGAGCACGCGATTATTGCCGGCGACATGGAGAACGCAAATACGGAGATCGCCAAATTGCTTGCAGAACATGATGTAAAGGTCAGAAATCCTGAAAAAGGAACCAGGCCAAACGTATTTTACATCGATGGTGACGCAGCTTCACTTATCCCCGACGCAACTCATCCTTCCGGTCCCGGACTTTGGAATTCTCAGTCCAGAGGTGTTGGACATTTTGCTAAGGCTGCTGAAAAAATGATCAATACCAATGACGATATTGACCTGCTTCAGATGTCTATCGATAACGAGATTGAAGCTGCCTATCAAGTCAAGGAAAAAGACAATCCGAATTATATAGATGTATTAAGTGGTAAAGCAAGGCGGGTGTATGATACACCTGATAAAGGCATCCTTTGGGGATGGGAAGTATCTGCCTATGTTCTTACAAAGGCCGTTGCAGCGGGAGCATTCTTGTTACCATTTTTAGGCTACCTGTTAGGATATGAATTATCGACTGCTACAAAATTATGGTCTGCCGGAATAGCATTGGTATTCCTTGGACTAACTGGCTTATTCCTGGTTATGGACTTAGACAGGCCAGACCGTTTCCTTTATGTACTGCTGAGGCCTCAATGGAAATCCTGGCTGGTAAAAGGCGGCTATACCATTACGATCTTTGGCTTGCTTATGACCCTCTGGGGCGTGGCTACTTATTTTGATTGGGCCATCCCGGAAGCTGTATTTATGTGGGTTACGGCTGTTTTCGCCATCGTCCTGGCCATATACACGGCTTTCTTATTTGCCCAGGCAAAAGGAAGGGATTTTTGGCAGAGCCCTTCATTAGGGCTGCATATGCTCATTCACAGTTTAATGGCAGGAACTGCTATTTTCACTTTGATTTCTTCTATCGTCGAATTGGGGAACTGGGTTGATATTCTTGGCACCATCATGCCAATTGCTATTGGAATCAATCTGTTGATCATCCTATTCGAACTTTTTGCTGCGAAGCATAGCCCAGCTGCAAAAACAGTTGTTGAAATGATCACCAAAGGCAGGTACAAAAACACATTCTTGCTGGGCGCAGTTGCGATTGGAAATCTATTACCCCTGATCATTTTTCTTCTTACAGATGGAAATCTGCTTTCGATGATTGCTTCTGTAATGCTATTAATAGGAATTTACATAACCGAGAAAATCTGGGTCGAAGCGCCTCAGCGCGTACCGTTGGCCTAAAAAGAATAAAATGGGATATAAAAAACCATCATTAATTGAGAAAGTTGCTGAAAAGCTGAGGATTATCCCTGATCTTCACAAGGATAAATACCAGGAATACGAGGAGGACATGCGGCAGTTTTCCGATGAGGAGGTTGCCGAAATGTATGAAAACTTTCCGTCGCCAGACCGTTGGGACGACTGGGTTGAATACGATCCAAAAGCCTGGCCAAAAAAGGTAAAAAAGACCTACCAAATCATTCCGACAACCTGCTTTAACTGCGAAAGCGCTTGCGGACTTACTGCCTTTATCGATAAGGAAACACAGGAGGTTAAGAAATTCGAAGGGAATCCGCATCATCCCGGAAGTCGCGGAAGAAATTGTGCAAAAGGGCCTGCTACGATCAATCAAATCACGGACCCGGATCGCATTCTGTATCCTTTAAAGCGTAAAGGAAAACGGGGTGAAGGCGAATGGGAACGCGTGAGCTGGGATGAGGTTATGGATACCATTTCCGCAAGAATAAGAAAAGCCATCAATGAAGACAGGCATAATGAGATAGCCTATCATGTTGGACGACCGGGACATGAAAAATTCATGAACTGGATCTTGCAGGGCTGGGGTATCGATGGACACAATTCACATACCAACATTTGTTCTTCGGGAGCGCGATTCGGATATAATATATGGTACGGCTATGACAGGCCTTCGCCGGATCATGCGAATGCAAAATTCATTTTATTGGTTTCAGCTCATTTGGAATCAGGCCACTATTTCAACCCGCATGCACAACGAATAATAGAAGGCAAGATGAAAGGAGCCAAATTGGCTACCATGGATCCAAGGCTTTCCAATACAGCCTCCATGTCAGACTATTGGTTGCCTACTTATCCGGGTACGGAAGCAGCCGTTTTGCTGGCTATGGCCAGGATCATTTTGAAGGAAGGTCTATATAATAGGGACTATCTTGAAAACTGGACTAACTGGCAGGAATATCTTCATGCCATGCATAGCGATAAGGAAGTTACTTTCGAGAATTATATCCAGGCTATGATTGATGAGTATGCTGAATTCACGCCTGAATTTGCGGAAAAAGAATCCGGGGTTAAGGCCTCAATGCTCGTTCAAATAGCAAGAGAGATCGGAGAAGCGGGAGAGCGTTTTGCTTCGCACAACTGGCGTGCGGCAGGTGCTTCAAATCTTGGAGGTTGGGCCGTTGCCCGATGCCTGCATTTCCTAACCGTTCTTACAGGATCTGTTGGGGCTAAAGGCGGTACTTCACCCAATTCCTGGAACAAGTTCAGTCCAACTCAACCAAATCCACCCAAGCCACATAAGAAGTGGAATGAATTGCATTTCCCAAAAGAATATCCTTTGGCCTTTTTTGAGATGAGTCAATTACTACCGCATTTCCTGAAAGAGGGCAGAGGCAAAATGGATGTGTATTTCACACGGGTATTTAACCCGGTATGGACCTATCCCGATGGATTCACCTGGATAGAGCAATTGTCTGACGAAGAAAAATTTGGAATTCATGCCGCCCTGACCCCAACATGGAACGAGACTGCATTTTATGCCGATTTTGTATTACCGATGGGACTGGCTTCTGAACGGCACGACATCAATTCATATGCTACGCATGGCGGTACCTGGGTAGCTTTCAGGCAACCCGTTCTGAGAGAAGCGGAAAGACGAAATGGTAATCCGGTGTAATATAACTATGAAGCAAACCTGGGAGAGGTTTGGGAAGAAGATGAATTCTGGATCGAACTGTCATGGCGGATAGATCCGGATGGAAGTATGGGTATAAGAAAACATTTTGAATCGCCTTACCGGCCCGGTGAGAAGATCACCATAGACGAATATTACCAATATATATTTGAGCGGATTAAAGGATTGCCGGAAGCTGCAAGCGCCGACGGCTTTAGCGGACAATTTGCCGAACTGGAATACATGAAAAAATATGGCGCCTTCGAAATCGAATCTGGTGAGTCGTATAAGAAAAACGAAACGCCACTTAGCCAGGATGAGTTGGAAGGGAGTTCAGTTGATCCCGAAACCCAGGTCATTTCAAAAAATGGAAAGGCCATTGGTGTTATGATAAAAGGAAAGGCGGTTGTTGGCTTTCCTACACCATCAAGAAAGAACGAGTTCTATTCTCAGACTATGGTCGATTGGAAATGGCCTGAATATGCCATTCCGAAGTATTTAAAGAGTCATATTCATTTGGATAATCTGGATAAATCAAAAGGCGAATATGTGCTGGTACCAACTTTCCGTTTACCCACACTTATCCATTCACGTTCCGGAAATGCAAAATGGCTTGTTGAAATATCCAATCGGAACCCGATTTGGATGCATCCCGATGATGCTGCCAAATGGGGATTTAAGACAGGCGACCTGGTAAAAATGAATACTGATATCGGATATTTCATCGATAAGGTTTGGATAACACAAGGCATGAAGCCTGGTGTAGTGGCATGTTCGCATCATATTGGCCGCTGGCGAAGAACGCAAGATAAAATCGGTAATCGGTGGGCCACGAACACCGTTGAAATTACCGGAAACGGAAACGGCCAATGGCGTATGAATACGCTTTCAGGCATTAAACCATTTGAATCTCACGATAGTGATTCGAAACGCATCTTCTGGAAGGACGGCGGTGTGCATCAGAATATCACCCATGCGGTGCACCCTGACCCCATTAGTGGGATGCATTGCTGGCACCAGCGAGTGCGTATTGAGAAGCCGGGACCTGGTGAAAAGTACGGCGATATTTACGTCGATACCCAGAGATCACATGAGATCTACAAAGAATGGCTTGAGATGACCAGGCCTGCTCCGGGACCAAATGGTGAACGCAGACCACTTTGGTTCAAACGCGCCTTCACTCCGGACAAATCGGAAGGCGGATGCTACTATATAAAGGATGATTAAGAAGGTATTCCCATTTTTAGATTGGCTTCCTTTGGCTAAACGCAGTTGGAAGGACGATCTAATTGCTGGAATTACAGGCACCATTATAGTTATTCCTCAGGCAGTAGCGTTCGCTATGATAGCCGGATTACCCCCGATTTATGGATTCTACACGGCAATGGTAACTCCAATTATTGCGGCCTTATTTGGTTCATCATATCACCTTATTTCCGGTCCTACTACGGCCATCTCTATCGTAGTTTATTCCACCCTGGTAAAATTGAATTTGAATCCGGATACCGATATTGAAATATTTGTATCCATGGCCCTGGTCCTAACTTTCCTTACAGGTCTTTTTCAATTGATGATGGGTCTTCTTCGTATGGGGAAATTGGTCAATTTTGTATCGCATTCTGTCATTATTGGCTTTACTGCAGGGGCAGGTATTCTTATCGCATTTAAGCAATTAAAGCATGTTTTCGGATTGGATATTCCACAAGGCAGCACAATTCTTGAAATTGTGACTTATATATTTACTAACATCTCGGATACCAATTGGTATATATTGTTAGTTGCCCTAAGTACCCTAATTGTTGCCATTCTAATAAAAGCATTTATAAAGCCCTTATCAAGGTACTATATGTTGATCGCTATGATATTAGGTAGCATATTGGCTACCGCTTTAGGAGGACAAAGTCTAGGGATAGAAACCGTTGGAACGGTTCCGTCTAATTTGCCACCATTTCGTTTACCGGAATTAAACGTGGAGAATGTTCAAATTTTAAGCTCAGGTGCAATGGTACTTGCCTTGCTAGGTCTTATAGAAGCTGTAGCTATTGGAAGAGCAATTGCATTACAAACGCATCAGCGAATTGATGGAAACCAGGAGTTTATTGGGCAAGGACTTTCCAATTTGATAGCGAGTTGTTTTTCCAGTTATGCAGGGTCCGGATCATTTACGAGATCCGGTGTTAACCATCAGGCTGGAGCCAAAACACCGATGGCCGCTATTTTTGCGTCTGTGTTTCTAATGATTGTTCTACTTCTATTTGCAGATTATGCCGCGTTTTTACCGAAAGCTGCTATGGGTGGGATTATTGTTCTGGTAGGATATAACCTTATCGATTTCCATCATATTAAACAGGTCTATAAAAGCAGTAGCAAAGAGGTTGTTGTTTTGGGAATAACATTGTTTGGCACCTTATTGTTCGACCTTGAATTTGCTTTGTTGGCCGGTATTATTGCTTCATTCTTTTTCTACCTTGAGCGAACCTCCAAGCCCAATATTGCAGTCCTGGCCCTGAATAGTGATCGTCGACTAATAAATAAGATAAGAGATGAAAAAGCCAAGGAATGTTCGGAGTTGAAGATTATCCGAATAGACGGATCATTATACTTCGGATCAATTGAACGGATTTCAGATTATATCACACATCTCTATGAAGAAAATAAGATCAAACATCTCTTGATCTCAGCCAAAGGCGTTAATTTTATAGATCTTGCCGCAGCCGAGTGGCTAACCAAGGAAATTCTGAAGTGGCAAAATAAACGCGGAGGGTTGTACTTCTCCGGACTGAAGCTAATTAGTCAGGATGTTTTGATGAGTGGTGGATTTAAGGTAAGAGCAGGAGAGAATGTATTCTTCAAGGATAACAGAACTGCCATCAAAGAAATCCATAGAAAAATAGAAACCCCTTGTGAGATCAAGGCATTTGAAGAATGTAGCTGGAATGCTTCTAATTCGTAACAATTGTTACAATATTGAAGCCATTACGGCTGTATCTTTGCACTACAATAAGAAATTTCCATAAAAACATTGAGACTTGAATTCATCATTCCAGGAGTCAGTTGGATAAAAAACTATAACAAGAGTTGGTTCAAAGGAGATCTTGGTGCAGGACTTACCGTTGGGATCATGCTTATACCTCAGGCAATGGCTTATGCCTCAATTGCCGGACTTCCGGAAGTCTATGGGCTTTATGCATCGATTATTCCAATTCTTATATATGCACTGCTGGGGACATCAAGACAATTAGCAGTAGGCCCGGTTGCGATGGTTTCGCTGCTTACCGCAACAGCTTTAGAAAATTTTGGAGGATTAAGTATAGATCAGTATATCGGTTATGCCATAGTATTGGCATTTATCGTTGGAGGCATTCAGTTTTTATTGGGAGTCTTTAGGCTTGGATTTTTGGTGAATTTCCTTTCTCATCCGGTGATCTCCGGATTTACTTCAGCTGCTGCTTTGATCATTGGTCTAAGTCAGCTAAAGAGCTTATTAGGGATCGAATTACCCCGATCGCATCACATTAATGAAATTATAATTGGAGCAGTGGAGAAGTTTGATGAGATCAATTGGATAACCGTTCTTATTGGACTTTTTGGAATTGCCTTGATTGTAATTGTAAAGCGAATAAATAAGGCTATTCCCGGTCAATTGCTGGCAGTAGTCTTTGGTATTCTTGCAGTGATCATTTTTAATCTGGATGCTGGTTTAAACCCAGTTAAGGTTGTGGGTGACATACCGGGCAGCCTTCCTGGATTTGCAATACCTCAATTTGATATTGAAGTTATAAATGCATTGATGCCTATGGCTTTAACTATTGCACTTGTTGGATTTATGGAGAGTATTGCTGTAGCAAAAGCCATTCAATCAAAGCATCGTGACTATAAAGTGGTCCCTAACCAGGAACTAATTGGGCTTGGTTTAGCAAATGTAATAGGTTCCTTTTTTCAGGCTTACCCCACCACTGGCGGGTTCTCAAGAACAGCGGTTAATAATGAAGCAGGAGCAAAAACTGGATTTGCATCTGTGATCAGTGTAATTCTCATTGTAGTAACCTTACTTTTCCTTACGCCGTATTTTTACAGCCTACCTAAGGCAATTTTGGCCGCAGTGATTATGGTTGCTGTATTCGGATTGATAGATTATAAGGAAGCCATTTACTTATGGAAAAGTAATAAAACTGATTTTTTCCTCCTTCTGATAACATTTATTGCAACCCTGACAATAGGAATTGAACGTGGTATCGGACTCGGTATTATAATGTCGCTTATCGTTGTGATTTTGAAATCAACCAGGCCGCATTTCGCAGAATTGGCCAATATTCATGGCACTCATTTTTATAGGAATGTGAAGCGATTTGGCGAGGACGTGAAAAGACGAGACGACATTTTAATCGTTCGCTTTGATGCGCAGTTGTATTTTGCTAACGCCACATTCTTTAAGGATAAATTAGATGAGTTCGTGGAAGAAAAGGGTGAAGGACTTCAGCAGATAATAATTGACTGTGAAAGCATGAACAATATCGATAGCACAGGTGTACATACCTTACTTGAAGTTATAAGAACTTATCAGACCAAAAATATTCATACTGTCTTATCGGGAGTTAAGGGACCGGTACGTGATGCGTTGGAAAGAGGTGGTGTAATGAATGTGATTGACTACGACCAAAGCTTTATGAGCATTCAGGAAGCTGTGGACGCATTTGATCAGAGAGAGAATGGGATAGAGATGGATACGAAATTTAAGAAATACATCAGGCAAACGGACCCTTCTAAACTTCGAAGGTATTTTTCCTGAATTCGAAAGTGTAACTATAGTTACCATACCAACAGCTATGTTATTTTATCTTTGTAGGAACTCATTTTATTTGAATTATGAAAATTGAACAAATTTATACAGGTTGTTTAGCCCAGGGGGCTTACTATATAGAGAGCAAAGGCGAAGTTGCTATTATCGACCCTTTAAGAGAAGTCAGGCCTTATATGGAAAAGGCAAAAAAGAATAATGCCACGATAAAGTATGTTTTTGAAACGCATTTTCATGCCGATTTCGTAAGCGGGCATGTCACCTTATCCAAGGAGACAGGTGCTCCAATTATTTATGGTCCCACTGCAAATCCGAGTTTTGATGCTGTAATTGCTGAAGATGGCCAGGAATTTCAACTAGGTGATATCACCATTACCGCCCTACATACGCCCGGGCATACTATGGAAAGTACTACCTATTTGCTCCGTGATGAAAATGGGAAGGACCATGCCATCTTTAGTGGTGATACCTTATTCCTTGGTGATGTCGGTCGTCCGGACCTGGCACAGAAGGCTGCTTCAATGACACAGGAAGACCTTGCAGGGATCCTATTTGATAGCCTGCGTACTAAAATAATGCCATTGGCTGACGAAGTCATTGTTTACCCGGCTCACGGCGCCGGATCTGCTTGCGGAAAAAATTTAAGTAAGGAAACCGTGGATACCTTAGGCAATCAGAAAAGAACCAATTATGCCCTCAGGGCAGATATGACTCGTAAAGAATTTATTGAGGAGGTAACAGAAGGATTAATGCCTCCACCGCAGTACTTCCCGTTAAATGTCAAGATGAACAAGGAGGGCTATGCCGATATCGATACGGTTATAAAACAAGGTACTCAGGAGCTTTCACCAGATGCCTTTGAAGCGGCCGCAAATGAAACCGAAGCCATTGTTCTCGATGTCCGTGGGAAGACCGACTTTACATCCGGTCATGTGCCACGTTCTATTTTTATCGGTCTTGATGGTAATTTTGCCCCTTGGGTAGGTGCTTTGATTGCCGATGTAACCATGCCGATCTTATTGGTTGCTCCAGAAGGACGGGAGGAGGAAGCCGTAACGCGTTTGTCACGTGTTGGTTTTGATAATACGTTAGGGTACCTCAAGGGCGGAATTGAAGCTTGGAAAGAAGCGGGTAAGGAAGTAGATACCTTATTGACCATTTCAGCTGAGACATTTAAGGAAATCAATGATAAGGACAAAGTCCCTGTTTATGATGTAAGACGGCCAGGCGAATATGAATCTGAGCATATGGTAGATGCCCACACAACGCCTCTCGATTTCATCAATGATCACCTGGCGGAATTACCCGAAGAAGAAACCTTCTATGTGCACTGCGCAAGCGGCTTTAGAAGTATCGTATTTGCGTCCATTCTTAAAAGCCGTGGTATTCATAATGTAGTTGATGTGGCCGGTGGATTTAACGCCATGAAGGAAATCGGAATAGAAATGACCGATTATGTTTGTCCGTCTACGCTTTAAATAAAAGAAATGATTATAACCCCCTAGAATATGTCAGGCACCTCAGATCTAATGTCGCACTGGAATACAGCCTATGAAAATAAGGCTGTTGATCAATTGGGTTGGTATGAAGAATCACCGGACGTTTCCCTGGACTTAATCGACAGCTTAGATCTCAGCAAAGAAGCAAAAATATTGATCGCAGGTGCCGGCGCGTCGACGCTGGTTGATGAACTGCTCAACTTAGGCTATAAGAAAATCATTGCCAACGATTTGAGCGTCGTAGCGTTAAAAAGATCAAAAGATCGATTAGGCCCTGGAGCAGAGGATATTAGATGGGTTGTCGATGATCTTACCAATTCCAAAGAATTGGTGAAGTTGAAAAGTGTAGACCTTTGGCATGACAGGGCAGTCCTTCATTTTTTTACAGACCCTGCCGATCAGGCCAGGTATTTTGAACTTCTGAAACAGCTTGTAAAGCCCGGCGGTCATGCTATCATTGGCGCTTTTAATAAATATGGTGCAAAGAAATGCAGCGGACTGGATTTAGTGCAATATGATGAAGAGATGTTAAAGAACTTAATGATGCCTCAATTCGATTTGATAAAGCATTTCAACCATACCCACATAACCCCGGGCGGAAGTGAACGGCCCTATGTTTATACACTTTTCCAAAGGCGTTTATAGTATTGCTAATTACACGCTGAACATATCATAATTTTAAAGCCCAAGCACTTCGGGATTATTTCTTCTAGAATTGGCTTAAGCCCAGTAAAATAAGACTTTTTGATAGGATTGTGTAACATGGGTTACAAAGAAAAATCGCCCAGAGCGGTATCTTTGTTATATGCCGAAAATATGCATGTTATGATATCATTTTCTTTCCTTTCAGTTTCGGTTTTCCCTGAATATAGATTAGCCACATATTTATACTTTCACATATGAAAACTTATTTTTTGACTTTAATTTTTAGCGCATTCAGCACACTTTTATTGGCCCAAACCGGTCATATTCTTCAAGGTATTGGGTCTGCTAACATGGCAATGGGTGGTGCAGCCACTGCCCAACCTTTGGACATATCAGGTGCAATTCACTGGAACCCGGCTTCCATTTCTGCATTTGATGAAAATATTTTAAAATTTGATGCTGGTCTATTCTTTTCTTCGCCCGAATTGTCATCTACAGTGCCCGAGTTCGATAGTATGGGTAATCCAACTGGAAACTTTTTTAGTGGTATGACAGAAGATGATAGGGGAACATCAGTACTTCCAGCATTGGCGATGCTTTGGGGTAATGAAGACAGCAAACATACTTTCGCCGCCTCAGCCTTTGGTATTAGTGGTTTCGGTGTAACTTTTCCCGAAAATGCGATGAACCCCGTGAATGCCCCTCAGAGCATGGGTGGATTTGGTCGTGTTGAATCGGACTATGCGTTACTGCAGTTTGCATTTACCTGGGCGGTTGAATTGTCTGAAAATTTCTCAATTGGGGTTGCACCTAATTTCGATTTGGCCACTCTTGAATTGATGCCTAACCCTACCGCTAATCCAGGACCATCTGGATATCCTTCAACAGATAAGGCTACCGCTTTCGGTTTTGGTGGACATATAGGTGTCTTTTATGATTCTCAAACAGGATTCAAGGCAGGTGCTGCTTATAAAACAACACAAGCATTCGGCGAGTTTGAATTGGATAACACCTACCTGGATAATTCAACCTCAACAAACAATTTTACCATTGATTATCCGTCCATTATTTCTGTTGGACTTGGTTATTCCAAAGGTGATTTTGATCTGGCCGTGGATTACAGGTTCGTGAATTATGAAAATACCGAGGGCTTTGAGGCTGCCGGATGGACACAAACAGCGTCTGTAGCGGGCTTTGGTTGGGATAATATCAGTGTGGTATCGGCTGGTATACAATATAGTGGTGTGGATAACTTAAGGATAAGGGGTGGTTATACATATAGTGATAACCCGATTAAGGAATCGGTTGTATTCTTCAATATCCCGGCTACTGCTATTATTAAGAATGCCTTCCAGTTCGGACTTGGGTTCGATGCGAGTGATGTCGTGGTTTTAGACGCTTCTTTCCATTACGGGACAAGCAGCGGTGCTACAACGGGTCAATTGCTAAACCCGATGTTCGTAAACAGCTTTCCACCCTATGGAGCAATTCCCGGAAGTGAAGTGTCTTACGATATGACAACATCCATGGTAACTGTGGGATTGAGTTATAAGTTCAATAAGAAATCGGACGATGATGATAATGAGATGTAAAGAAATTAAACATTATTAGTCTCTCTTAAAATTTAATTAATGGAAGAATCGAATCCTGCAGATACAGATCTGCGGGATTCTTTCATTTCTAAATATTCTATGACCTTGAAGTAATACCTTGTTAGCATGAATGTGATTTAACTTCAATTGATAACTCCCATTCTTTAAAAGCACGCTTAGTATTCTGATCCTAAAACCTATGAATTCAAAATGAGTCAAAAAACATAAAAAACAAGATGCTATTAATTGATAATAAATAGCCTTTGTTTTGTTAGAGGACGGGAATATTGAGGATGTACTTTCAAATCAATTGTTGTTAAATATGGTTAACAGGATCCTATAATTTACAAGAAAACCTTAAATTCAAATCATATCCATATCAATTAATAATTTTATTTGGATTGAGACTAAAAAAACTTAAAATGGCGCAATTTAATTTAAGAGTTAATGGGAAAAAACACCAGCTTGATCTTGACCCACAAACACCTATTCTTTGGGTATTAAGAGATCACCTGAGATTGGTAGGAACTAAATATGGTTGTGGCATTGCCCAATGTGGGGTCTGCATAATTCATATTGATGGCAGTCCCGTACGTTCTTGTATTATACCTGTATCTGCAATTGGAAGTAGAGAAATAACAACTATTGAAGGACTTGACGAAAATGCGTCTCATCCAGTACAAGAAGCTTGGTTAGAACATGATGTGGCTCAATGCGGATATTGTCAGTCAGGACAAATCATGAGTGCCGTTGCCCTATTAAAGGACAATCCTAATCCAGACGATTCCGAAATTGATGCTGCAATGCATGGCAATATATGCCGGTGTGGTACTTATATACGAATTAGAGCAGCGATTAAAACAGCAGCGAAATAGAATCTTATTCAGTTTAAAGAAAAATCATTATGTCAATAATAAAAACATCGGTAGGAAGACGTTCATTCATCAGATCCGTGGCATTAACAAGCGGTGGAATGATGCTTGGTTTTAATTGGTTACTGTCATGCCAGTCCAAGACGGAAGCGGAGATCTTAGCAATGCCTAATGAGTGGTTTGAAATTAATTCATACCTAAAAATTGGGGATAATGGTGTGGTTACAATTTATACTCCAAATCCCGAGTTCGGACAAAATGTAAGAACTTCTATGCCGATGCTTATCGCTGAAGAATTAGATTTAGATTGGAAGAATATTATTGTTGAACAAGCACCTTATCATGCTTCAAAATTTGGTTTTCAGTTTACCGGTGGAAGCCAGGGTATAAGAATGAGATGGCAACCGTTACGTATGGCTGGGGCATCGGCAAAACATATGTTAAAACAGGCGGTAGCTCAACAGTGGCAGGTACCTGTAGCTGAGATCACTACTAAAGCGGGGGTTTTATATCACGAAACAACAGGTAAATCGGCTGAATATGGTGAAATGGCATCGATAGCAGCTACTATACCTGTTCCAGAAGAAGTAGAACTAAAGGATATAAAAGAATTCAATATTATTGGAAATTCCAGGAAAAATATTGATGGAAAGAATATTGTTACTGGTAAGTCCATGTTTGGCTTGGATTATCACGAAGAAGGAATGTTAATTGCGATGATAGAACACCCTCCCGCTTTTGGATTGACATTAGATTCGGCAGACATTCAGAGTGCCAAAGCAATGCCAGGCATTAAGGATGTGGTAGTAATAAATAGTTTTAAAGAGGGCTTCGAAAAAGGAGGATTTGATACCAATGCATTTCCTGAAATAATCGCAGTAGTTGGAAATTCAACCTGGGAAGTCTTGCAGGCAAGGCGAAAACTAAAAGTATCATGGAAACCTATAACGGCTTACTCGGAAACTGTAAATGGATTCAGAGGAAAAGAGACCATTAATGTACCGGCTGGCCTGGAGTCCACCTCAAGCCATAAGTCAAAGATCATGGAGTTTGCCAGTAAACCTGGACGAATAGTTCGTAAAGACGGAAATCCGGAACTAGCATTTAAAAATGCGGCAAAAGTGATTGAAAGCAGTTATTCGGCACCGTATTTAGCACATAATTGCATGGAACCACTAAATGCTTTTGCAAATGTTGAAGGATCAAAAGTTAAGATAATTGCGCCTGTTCAAATACCTTCTTTTGTAATACCGACCTTGTCATCTAGCCTTGGCATACCTTCGGAAAACATTGAAATGGATATTATTCGCATGGGTGGTGGTTTCGGAAGAAAAGCTTATGGTCATTATGTAGTAGAAGCCGCATTAATATCTCAAAAGGTAAAAGCTCCGGTAAAATTAATGTATACTCGAGAAGACGATATGACTCAGGGTATTTATCGTCCGACTTATCAGGCAACTTACCGCGCTGCGATTGATGAAAATAATGAGCTTACTGCCATACATATAAAAGCTGGAGGGATTCCGGAAAGTCCTCTGTTTGCAAATCGTTTTCCTGCTGGTGCTATTGATAATTATTTAGCAGAAGAGTGGTCTATTGACTCCAATATCACAATTGGAGCTTTCAGGGCACCTCGATCTAATTTCATGGCCGGAGCGGAACAGTCATTCTTAGATGAAGTTGCCGAAGCTTTAAATCAAGACCCGATACAGTTTCGTTTGGACCTTTTAAAGCGTGTACAGGAGGATCCGGTAGGAGAGACAAATGAGTATGATGCCAAAAGGTATGCCGGTGTTTTAGAATTAGTAAGAGTAAAGTCATCATGGACAGAAAATAAGAATGATGCGCATCGTGGGGTATCTGCTTATTTTTGTCATAATACTTATGCGGCTCATGTCTTAGATATGGTAATCGAAGATGAAAAACCGGTGGTTAAGAGGGTATGCTGTGCTATTGATTGTGGAATTGTAGTTAATCCTGATGCAGCGAAAAATATGGCAGAAGGTGCTATCACTGATGGCATTGGTAATGCTTTTTATGGAGAGATGACCTTTATAGATGGAGTACCACAGAAGAATAATTTTGATAAATACCGTATGATACGCATGGGAGAAGCTCCGAAATCAGTGGATGTTCATTTTGTGGATAACGGAATCGACCCAACGGGGATG
>CAJIBQ010000005.1_pt1 | contig 18568 bp, 16 predicted proteins | sample 9199391 | NCBI WGS metagenome assembly CAJIBQ01 (sample SAMEA7708309, study PRJEB35096) | sediment metagenome | biome: marine neritic benthic zone biome [ENVO:01000025]; feature: sediment [ENVO:00002007]; material: shallow marine sediment [ENVO:03000034] sea grass bed [ENVO_01000059] ... | reverse complement strand
TTGCTCCGGTTATGGTCATATTCGATTCGAACTGAATATGCATCGACATCTTACCATCTTTAGGCACCCTGCCTTTTGCATATGCTGAATCAAATCCACCGCCTTGCCAATCTCCCAGGAAATCTGCGCCTATGGATACAATGGTTGAAGCTTTGGAAAAGTCATAGTTAGCAAGTCCGCGCGTTCCATATTTCGCCTCGAATGCGTCGAGAGCTGCTGATTCGGAAATAGCATCATAAATGACATGACGCACATTTCCGTATTTCGCTTTGAATTCTTCTATTAAACTTGAGGTTGACGGGCTGGCAAAAGTTTGAGTAAGAAGAACGATCTCCTTATCTCCACCTTGAAGGGCGTTTAATTTCACCTGAAGATCAGACTCGAGTTCAGTCCAAGAGCTGTCTTCTCCGTCTTTTTTTGGATTCATTACCCGATAGCTGTCATAAAGATCAAGGACCGAAGCTTGAATCCGGGCATTGGAATTTCCATATGTTTTGGCAAGGGCATTATTTTCAACCTTAATTGGCCGGCCTTCTCTCGTTTTAATGAGAATATTTGCAAAATCATAGCCATTTGAAATAGCCGTTGCATAGTAGTTGGCAACCCCGGGGACTATCTCCTCGGGTTGAACCACATATGGAATTGATTTGATCACAGGGCCTTCACATGCTGCCATGGTAGCGGCAGCTGTACTGAAGCCCACATACTTTAAGAAATCACGTCGTGTGGTGGATGAAGACTCGAGTTGCGTCTTATCACCAAGAAACTTATCCACCGGAATTTCATCTACGAATTCCCGTTGTCTAAGACCCTCAATAGCTGAATCATATTCAGGATTCAGTTCCTCAACACGTTTCCAGTATTTCTTATTCGATGACATATGATAAAAAAGTTATCTTCTTAGTTTATTAATAATGACATTTACCGCATTCCAATCCTCCCATTTGTGCAACTGTCAATTTTTCCACACCATACTTCTTACTCAGCTCCTCATGGATCTTGGTGTAATAGGCATTATCTGCAACCTGAACATTGGTTTCCCGGTGGCAAGTTATACACCAACCCATGGTAAGCGGAGCAAACTGATACATGATCTCCATCTCTTCAACAGGTCCATGACAGGTTTGACATTCAATACCCGCTACGGAAACATGTTGTGAATGATTGAAGTAAGCAAAGTCAGGAAGGTTATGAATTCTTACCCACTTGACTGCCTGAGTATCGCCTGTATATTCCTGGTTGGCATCATCCCAACCTACAGCGGTATACAATTTCCTGATCTCTCCATCATAGAATTCCTTGGTATATTCTACCGTAGTATCACCATTGTACTCATAAATGGATTTATGACAATTCATACAGATGTTCAAAGATGGTATTCCGGAATGCTTGCTCACACGAGCAGATGAATGGCAATATTTACAATCGATCTTGTTATCACCAGCGTGGATCTTGTGAGAGAAATGGATCGGCTGAATGGGCTGGTATCCTTGATCAACTCCAAGCTGCATCATCCAACCATAAGCATAATAACCACTTGCAAGCAACAAAAAGATTGCCGTGCACAACATCAGGAATTCATTCTTCACGAAGGCTTTCCACAAGGAAGGTCTTTGCACTTCTTCAGGAAGATCAACTTGGTTGGCGGCGGCAAAGCGGCGTAAGGTTTTATTAACCATTAACAAGCCGACAGCCAAAAGGCCGAACAATATGACCAAAGCAGCAAGTATTAGCTCATTTGAAATTCCCGGTTCGGTGGCTGCACCCGGAACGGCCGCAACATCTCCGGCCCCAGCTTGAGGCACGGCTTTTTCCTGAGCTGTATAAGCTAAAATATTATCGATGTCCTCATCTGATAGCTGAGGCATCGCTGTCATCAATGAGTTGTTATATTCAGCATAGATCTGGTTTGCATAGCTATCTCCAGAATCGACCAATGCTTTACTATTTCTTATCCAGGCACTAAGCCATTCGCGATCCAAACCTTGCTCCTCGGCCAGTCGGGCTTCAACACCTCTCAATGCCGGGCCGGTCATTTTCCTGTCTAATTGGTGACATGCCGCACAATTCGTATTGAACAACGCTTTACCTGCTACAGGGTCTCCTCCTGCTGTGTCTGCTTCTTGTGCAAAAGAGAATGAAAAAAATAAGAGGGTAAGTAGAAAAAATAAATTGTATCGCTTAGCGTTGAAATATGGGAGATTCGGATGTTTTATATTGAGGTTAGGATGACGTTCCAAACTTTGGTACGATTTTTTCATAAAAGAAAAATATTCGGTTATAAAAATCTCACGCAAAAGTAAGATATAAAGTCGATTTTAGAAATGTTAAGAAAGGCTTAATTGCTAATTTATAAACGTTCTAAATAACAAAAATTAATAGGGTTTATTTTTAATATTTTACATTTGCAATAACGAAGAAAAAACATGCTAAGATCAGTAATTGGAATAGTGAGTATCTGTTTGGTTTTTTGCCTGATTCCGGTACAAAATACAACAGCTCAACAAGGCGTTGTAGAAGTGAATCAGGACCCTCAGATCGACAGGCTTTTGGCGCTTAAAAAAGATGCCAACAGAAGAAACACAAACTACCGTATTCAGATATATAATGGAAGCCGTGCGGGAGCTGAAAACGCAAAAAGTCGGTTCCAGCAATCTTTCTCAGGTTGGTCTATTCGCATGGAGTATGAAACGCCAAATTACAAGATCTGGGTTGGCAATTTTCAGACACGCCTGGAAGCCGATCGGGCCTTACTCAGAGTTAAAAGAAAATTTAGGAATGCATTTATTTTTAAACCGAAGAAGAAATAGCTTCTAAATAAAAGTGGCCTTCGGGCCACTTTTATTTTATGATTATTTTCCTAATTATCTTCTTTGCGTCAAATTCTATTTGAGCAAAATAAATTCCATCTGCCATTTCCGATACATCGATATGATCAAATTCCCCCATGATCTCTGACATGAATCTCCCTTGTATATCGTAGAAGGTTACTTTATCAACTAAAGTGTTATGGGATTCAAGAATTAGAAAATCGGAGGCTGGATTAGGGTAAAAAAATAAACCCTCGGAAATTACCTCCTCAGCAGTACTCAGCGTTGTATCCTGAACATCTCCGGTTAACGTAGCATTCCCCACAGTAAGATCACCACCACAAAGAGTGGCTGTAACGGCTGTATTTTCAACCCAGGTTCCAAGCATCAAACTCGGTGGATTTGGTTCGGATGGTTCGGTGTTATAATAAAGCACAAAGACATTGACAAAAGTGCCACTACCATCATCTGCCAGAATTTCCCATCGACTATTCGCTGTACTCCATTCGAACTTAAGCTCGCATACACCAATACCGCTGCATGGTTGATCTCCATTTATTGGAGTGGTTTGGAATATATTCCTTCCGGTACCGTCTGTTCCGGTTTCGGAAGCAATGAATTCCTGATTTTCAAGAAGTCCGTTACACGCATTAAACGTAATTTGACCATTAAGCTCAGCACAGACCGATATGGTAAATAGTATGCAAAATAATTTTATTGCTTTCATGATTTTTATTGTGACGGAAAGGTACCTACAAGTGCAATTATAAAAGTCACTGTCTGAAAGGGCTGCATATTGTTAACAGCTTGATTTCCTCCCGTATCCCCAATCATATTTGTATTCATAATGACATTGGGAGGCGTAGAGCCATATTCAGGATCGAGTAATTTAGTCCCGGCAGGATAATTTCCGTTCGGATTATTGGACGTCCCATCTGCAGATAGGGCGTTCACATCATGTGAATGTGCAGGCAAGTTTGCTATTGCCAACAGATTGGTTTCAGATCCCAAACTTTGCCCCAAAGGCCTATTGGTTAAACCGGGTCCCTGGCCTTCACCAAGCGGGACTCTTCCTCTTAAATCCGGTAGTGCAAATGTTGTTTGTCCATCACCGCCATAAGTAGTACCAATAATTGAAAATAGTGCTGTATAACTTGCAATGGGAAGTAATTGTCCATTGCACTCTGCCCAGCCAGAAGGTGCAAAAGTACCTCCAAACATTCTTATTTCACCAATAAATGGATCCTGAGCATTAGTCTCATTGGAAAATCCAATTAAAAACAGAATTAAAAATACAAAAGTTGATTTTTTCATGTTGATGTTAATTTTAATTATTTCCTTTTAAATTATTAAAAATCTAATCGGAATTCACATCAACCTGACTTAATTTTCAACAACTTTGCATTCCTTCTCTAAAAGTTCAGTTTCTTGACGGATAAATGCCTTGTAACGCAATGATATAATTTACAGCGAGGTAAGGATCGCGTATATTAAGCTGGTCTCCGGTCCTGTTTACCGGTACTCTCACTACCATGGTTTGTTTAGAAGCGCTTGATGGCACATTTAATTCCATAAGATAATGTCCTTCCTGACCGCCTTTATCTCCAATTCGAATGCTTTGCAATCCGGGTCCGTTTCCGGCATGAATTGGTGCACGTCCTCTAAGATCGGGCAAAGCAAAAGTGGTACGCCCATCACCACCGTACATGGTTCCAAGCAACGAAAAAAGTGCTGAATTTTGAGCAATGGATAACATCTGTCCATCGCAGAATGCCCAGCCTCTCGGCGCAAAATTTCCGGCAAACATCCTGATCTCCCCCAAATAGGGTTCCTGAGCTTGAAGATCATTGGATGTAAAAAAGGTAAGTAGAATAACGAATGTCACTAATTTAAACTTCATGGTTATGTGTTTTATTATTTGCATCGAAAGTACAAAATTCGACCCATAAAAAAAGCGGCTCGAAGGCCGCTTGATTCATATTTTTCTCTGCTGTTATAATTTCTTCTTGATCTCAACCTCCTGAAAAGCTTCAATGGTATCGCCAACTTTAATATCGTTGTAATTCTTTAGTTGGATACCACAATCATATCCTTTGGCTACTTCTTTGACGTCATCTTTGAATCGCTTAAGTGAAGTAAGCTCTCCCGTAAAGATCACCACACCGTCACGTATGAGCCTGATACCGGAATTTCTCAATATTTTGCCATTGGTCACCATACAACCCGCAATGGTACCGATCTTAGAAATCTTGAATGTTTCCCTGATCTCGGCATTTCCGGTGATCTCTTCCTTCAGCTCAGGAGAAAGCATACCTTCCATCGCATCTTTCAGGTCGTTAATAGCATCGTATATGATTGAATATGTCCTGATATCGATCTCTTCTTTCTCAGCGATTTGACGCGCGTTACCCATTGGCCTCACATTGAATCCAATGATGATCGCATCTGAGGCCGTTGCCAAAAGTACATCGCTTTCGGTAATGGCTCCAACACCTTTGTGAATGATGTTCACCTGGATCTCTTCTGTAGAAAGTTTCTGGAAAGAATCTGTTAGCGCCTCAACCGATCCATCAACATCACCTTTCAAAATGATATTTAATTCTTTAAAGTCTCCAAGGGCAATTCGACGTCCAATTTCATCAAGTGTAATGTGACGTTGTGTTCGAACCGACTGCTCTCTTTGAAGTTGGGTCCGTTTTGCTGCGATCTGCTTGGCTTCGCGTTCATCCTCGAATACATTGAATTTGTCTCCGGCTTGTGGTGCTCCATCCAAACCGAGAATAGAAACTGGTCTAGATGGTCCGGCCTCTTCAACATCATTACCGCGTTCATCATGCATAGCCTTCACTTTTCCACTATTCTTACCAGCCAATACATAATCCCCGACTCTTAGGGTTCCGGCTTGAACGAGAATGGTTGCCACATAACCCCGACCTTTATCCAGGAAGGCCTCCACAACTGTTCCGGTAGCTTCTTTATCCGGATTTGCTTTTAATTCGAGTAATTCAGCCTCAAGCAAAACTTTTTCAAGTAATTCACTAACGCCTTCACCGGTTTTGGCCGAGATGTCATGCGATTGGATCTTACCTCCCCAATCTTCAACCAGTAAATTCATACTGGCAAGTCCTTCTTTAATCTTTTCGGGATTTGCAGTTGGCTTATCGATTTTGTTGATGGCAAATACAATTGGAACAGCTGCTGCCTGGGCATGTGAAATGGCTTCTTTGGTTTGAGGCATGATGTCGTCATCCGCTGCCACCACAATGATCGCAATATCGGTAACCTGAGCACCTCTTGCACGCATAGCCGTAAAGGCTTCGTGACCAGGTGTATCCAGGAATGCTATTTTCTGACCAGATGCGAGAGAAACTCCATAAGCACCAATATGCTGGGTTATCCCACCGGATTCTCCGGCAATAACATTTTCTTCACGAATGTAATCCAACAAGGAGGTCTTACCATGGTCAACGTGACCCATAACAGTTACAATTGGCGCACGGGCTTTAAGTTCTTCTGGTAAATCTTCTTTTTCTTCAATAGATTCTTCTATATCTGCAGTAACGAATTCCACTTCAAATCCGAATTCTTCAGCGACGATACTCAATGTTTCTGCGTCAAGGCGCTGGTTCATGGTCACCATCATTCCCAAGGACATACAGGCTGATATTACATCGGTAACCGGAACATCCATCATGGTTGCCACTTCGCTTGCCGTAACAAATTCTGTTACTTTCAGGAGTTTGCTTTCTGCTTCAATTGCGGCAAGTTCTTCTTCTGATTTTTGCTTGTGCTGATCCCGCTTATCTCTTCTGTACTTGGCTGCCTTGCCTTTGGACGATTTTCCCTGGAGTTTTTCAAGGGTTTCCCTAACCTGTTTTTGAACTTCTTCAGCACTTGGTTCTTCCTTGACAACCTGCTGGCGTTTTCGTCTTGATTTGAAATTATCCCGACGACCAGAATCACCAGACTGAGGTCCAACCTTGCTGATCCGTCTGCGTTTCTTTTTGGCTTCAGGCTTCTTAGTTTCTTGAGGCGCCTCTTTCTTCTTCTTTGGGCGGGCAAATTTTGTAAGATCTATCTTTTCGCCTGTAGACTTAGGCCCACTCAGCTTGGCATATTGCGTTTCTACCTTTACTTCTTTGGCCTCCTTGATCTCAACGTCCATTACATCGGTTTCGGTCTCGGTAGTTTTGGCGGTAGGAGTCGTCTTCTCAGGCTCTTCGACTTTTTTTGTCTTTGATTCTGCTGCAGGTTTTTCAAGTTCAATTTTACCAACCTGTTTCGGTCCGCTTAATGTCTTTTTGGCCTTTACAACCTCAGTTTCAACCTTGGCTTGAACAGGCTCTTGCTTGTCTTCGATCTCGCGTTCACGTTCCAGTCGCAACGCTTCCTTCTCCTTTAGCTTGGCTTCGCTTACAACTTTAGACGCCACTTTTTTACTGGCATCTGTCTGAAATTCATCTGATAAGACCTCATAGATTTCAATAGAAATCTTTGTCGTTGGACGTTTCTCAATAGAAAAACCCTTCGATTCCAAAAAATCGACAGCACGGTCTATGGAGATGTTCAACTCCCTAAGTACTTTATTTAATCTTATCGTTTCTGCCATAAGCTGCTCTTGGTTTGAGCTTGTATCTGAACGCGATTTTCAAATCAAGCGTAAAAATAGCATATCCTTAAAGATATTACCATTTATTGTTGTTTTATTATTCTTCGAATTCTTCCTTTAGAATCTTCATTACTTCCTTGATGGTCTCTTCCTCCAAGTCGGTTCTTTTAACCAGATCCACCACATCCAACTCCATGATACTCTTTGCAGTATCCAACCCGGCCTTTGAGAATTCCTCGATGATCCAGGATTCGATTTCATCAGAGAACTCACGCAATTCAACGTCTTCCTCAACACCTTCTCTGAACACATCGATCTCATACCCGGTTAACCTGCCGGCAAGCCTGATATTATGCCCACCTCGGCCTATGGCTTTACTAACTTCCTCGGGTTTCAAAATTACCTCGGCGCGCTTACTTTCCTCATCCAATTTTATCGAGGTCACCTTGGCCGGGCTTAGAGCTCTTGAGATAAAAAGCTGTAAGTTATTTGTGAAGTTAATCACATCGATGTTTTCATTCCCAAGTTCTCGTACAATCCCATGGATTCGAGATCCTTTCATTCCAACACAAGCGCCAACCGGATCAATACGGTCGTCATAGGAATCAACTGCCACCTTGGCTTTTTCACCAGGAATGCGAACCACCTTCTTAACCGTAATCAGGCCGTCGAAAACTTCAGGGATCTCTTGTTCAAATAGTTTCTCCAAAAATTCAGGAGCTGTCCTTGACATGATGATCGCAGGTTTACTTCCTTTTAATTCAACACTTTCAATCACCCCTCGTACATTCTCACCTTTTCTAAAAAAGTCGGAAGGAATTTGCTTATCCTTTGGCAAAATTATCTCGTTCCCATCATCATCTAAAAGGATAATGGCCCTGTGCCGGATATGGTGCACTTCGGCAGAATAGATCTCGCCTACAAGGTCTTTAAATTGCTTATAGATATTTGTATTATCGTGCTCGTGGATCTTGGAAATCAGGTTCTGACGTAAGGCCAAAATTGCCCGCCTGCCTAAATCCATTAATTTAACTTCCTCAGATACGTCTTCTCCAACTTCAAAGTCAGGCTCGATCTTTTGTGCATCGGAAAGGGATATTTCCTGGTTAGGTTCTTCAACTTCCCCGTCGGCTACAACAACCCTGTTTCGCCATATTTCAAGATCGCCTTTATCCGGGTTGATAATGATATCAAAATTATCATCGTCCCCGAATTTTTTCTTCAAGGCATTTCTAAAGACGTCTTCCAAGATAGCCATCAGTGTAACCCGGTCGATTAACTTATCATCTTTGAACTCAGAAAATGAGTCTATCAGTGCTAGATTTTCCATGTGCGCTGTTTAAAATTTAATCTTGACTTTTGCTTGTTCTATTTCATCATATTTTAATACCGCTTCTTTCTGAACGGTTCTTTTTCCTTTCCCAACCGGTTTGGGTTCACGTGCTTTCCAATTCAGGGTAATGCCCTCATCATTTACATCAACCAAATCAGCCTCAATTTTTTTACTAGCTGTAGTTCGAACTTCCAGTTTTCTGCCAACATGTTTTTTGTACTGTCTGATATGGGTTAGAGGCGATGTTGCCCCGGCAGAAGAGACTTCAAGAGAGAAGTCCGTTTCCTCACGGTCGAGGTTATGTTCGATTGATCTGCTTATGAAGACGCAGTCTTCAACTTTAACTCCACTATCCCCATCAATTGTAACCTTGATGGCATTATTTTCGGAAATGGAAAAATCGATCAAAAATAGATCGCTGCGCGTTTTCAATCCCTCTTCAATTAACCCCCTAACGGTTTCTTCGATCATTATAAAGTACAAAAAGAGGGGACTTTTCGTCCCCTCGGTTACTCTTTTTCTTACAGCACTGCAAATATACAACAATTATCTTGATTTTAACAAGAGTGAAGCACTCAAATATTATTGCTAAATTTATAGGAATTAACACTAACACAGATGATTCGAAAAATACTTGTACCTACCGATTTTTCTGAACAAGCCGAAAATGCCTTACAAGTTGCAGCTCAGCTTGCTAGGAAACACGAAGCCGATATTTATCTTCTACACTTATTGGAATTACCATTACACCAAGTAGATGCGCTAAGTACCCATAGCGACTTGCCCGAGGCTGTCTTCTTCATGAAACTGGCGCAGAAGCGTTTCAAAGAGGTGATGACTAAAGAGTATCTGGAGGGGATAACCGTACATGAAACCGTAGAATTCCACCAATCATTTACGCATGTGATCGATACCTGCAGAAAGAATGAAATCGATCTAATCGTTATGGGATCTCATGGAGTTAGCGGGTTAAAGGAGATGTTCATTGGGTCGAATACCGAAAAGGTGGTGCGCTCCTCAGACATCCCGGTACTCGTGATCAAGAAACCACACACGGAATTCGAAGTCAACGATTTTGTCTTTGCATCCGATTTTAAAAAAGACAATAAAGAGACTTACAAACTAGCAGCAAGATATGCCGAAGCATTTGAAGCCAAAATGCATTTGGTTATGGTAAATACTGCCAATAATTTTACAACCACCAAGAAGGCCCTTAAGCGTATAAGTGAATTCACCAATCAGCATATTTACGATAATTATTCGGTCCATATTTATAATGACGAAACGGTTGAACAAGGTATACTGAATTTTTCGCAAAGCATAAATGCAGATCTGATTGGGATCAGTACGCATGGGCGTCAGGGTTTAGCCCATTTCCTTAATGGAAGTATTAGTGAGGACTTGGTTAATCATGCCAAAAGGCCGGTGATAACCTTTAAGATTTAACAATAAGAAAACCCAACAAATCATGTTGGGTTTTTTGTTGGCCCACTAGGGCTCGAACCTAGACTCTTCTGGACCAAAACCAGACGTGTTGCCAGTTACACCATGGGCCAATGCATGTAGCGGTTGCAAATTTAGTACAATCTTTGGTACGCACAAACAATTGACTTATAAAATAATTTCGATTCTTAACGTTAATATAAAAACTTCTGCTATACCGTATTTATTCTTAAATTCGCCGCGGACATTAGTGCATTCATGATGACAGAACAGGTTTTTAAAAAATGGAACATCCTCCTGGGATGGGTGGTTTTCTTCATCGCACTGGTAACCTACACCCTAACAGTAGAACCAACTGTTAGTTTTTGGGATGCCGGTGAGTACATATTAACCTCTTCAAAACTTCAGGTTGGCCATCCGCCGGGAGCACCTTTATTTCAAATGCTTGGTGCTTTCTTCTCCATTTTTGCAACCGATCCAGCACAAATAGGCATGATGTTAAATATGATGAGTGCTGTGGCCAGCGCTTTTACAATTCTATTCATGTTTTGGTCAATAAGCCTGCTCCTATCTAAGTTACTCGGAGAAAAGGTCAAGGAGAATGCATGGGCAATCCTGGCTTCTTCAGCAATTGGGAGCCTGGCATTCACCTTTACAGATTCTTTCTGGTTCAACGCGGTTGAAACCGAGGTATATGCCATGGCAACATTGATCATGTCTGTACTGTTTTACCTGGGATTGAGATGGGAAAGCGACATGAACAGCCCTCGTGGAAATAGGTGGCTGATCCTGATCTCCTTTTTAATTGGTTTGTCCTTTGGAGTCCATTTTATGGGTCTGCTTGCTATTCCTGCGATAGGATTGATTTATTTTTTCAAGAACTACAAAACCGTCACTGTAACGAATTTCATCGTTGCAAACCTGGTTGTCGTTGGGATCCTGGCCTTCATTTTTAAACTGCTATTGCCTAATGCATTAAAGGTATTTGGTTGGATGGAAGTCACAATCGTGAACACTTTTGGATTGCCATTTCATTCTGGTACTGTCATATGTGGCTTGATTTTTATAGGCCTGTTCTATTATGGATTAAGAACAACTCAGCAAAGACGTCTGAAAACAGCAAATACAATTATACTTTGCTTGCTGTTTATTTTTATTGGCTTCTCGTCATGGTTGTTGTTACCAATTCGGGCGAATGCCAATGTAGTGATCAATGAAAATGATCCTTCAAGTGCAAGAGAATTGCTTGCCTACTACAATTTGGAGCAATATCCGAAAACTTATCTATTCTATGGACCGCAATTCACCAATCAATATTCCGGACTGGACGATGAAACCCCCTATGTAAATGATAAACCGAAATATGAGAAGGATTATGAAAATGGGAAATACGTTATCGTCAATGATTATGAGGGCGCATTAACAAATTACAATAGCGATCACTCCTCCCTGCTTCCCAGGATGTGGAGCGAAGAACATGCCGAAAACTACGTCAGATTATTTACAGGTTACCTGGATTTTAATATCAAGCCCGAATACAGGATGCAGAATGAATTGCGCGATATCGTTGCAGATTTCAAGTCGAAAATGGCTCAAGGCCTTATTGATTTTGAAGAATACAGCAGGTTTTTAACTCAATTCAGATCTTATCTTGATGTGGATAGGCCTTCCTTTGGGAACAACCTGGCGTATATGCTCGAATACCAATTCGGATATATGTACTGGCGGTATTTCATGTGGAATTTCGTAGGAAGACAGGATGATATCCAGGGGAAATATGACATGCATGGGAATTGGCTAAGTGGTATCAAATTCATAGATGAAAGCGTCCTTGGATATAGCCAGGAGAACCTGCCAAGTGACGTACTCCACAATAAGGCACGTAATACCTATTATTTCTTGCCATTGATCCTTGGATTGATCGGTTTACTCTTTATCTATAATACCAATAGGAATTGGTTTTGGCTGCTGCTGGTCTTCTTTCTTTTTACAGGAATGGCCATTCAATTTTACACCAATGTACGTCCATTCGAACCAAGGGAACGAGACTATTCGGTTGTAGGCTCCTTCTATGTTTTTGCGCTTTGGATAGGTGTAGGTTTTTATGCCATTTTCAATGCGTTAAAGAAATACCTCAATTCCAAATACGTTTTACCCGCCGTATTTATTCTCTGCTTGATCCTGGTTCCCTTAAACCTGGCTTCAAGCAATTGGGATGATCATGATCGATCAGGCAGGGAAACTGCCCATGCCATGGCTGTGAAATATCTCGAGTCCTGTGCACCCAATGCCATATTGTTTTCAATTGGCGACAATGACTCTTTCCCCCTTTGGTATGCTCAGGAAATAGAAGGCATACGAACCGATGTGCGCGTGGTCAATACGAGTCTGTTTCAAACCGATTGGTATATCGATCAAATGAAACGCAAAGCTTATGATAGCGATCCCATACCCTCGAAACTAACTCATGATAAATATCGATTCGGAACCAGGGATTACATCATGAAAGAGATCATCACGCAGGATACGCTTGATATCAAAGAATTTTTAAATTTCGTGACCAGCGATAATCCAAAGACTAAATACCGCTACGTATTAAATCAGCAAGGATACAGTGACACGGACATTGCAGATATGGTGGCCACCGATCAAATTACACGCCAGGCACTGAATTACAATTACCTGCCTTCGGAATATTTGAGCATCGCTGTTAATAAGGAAAATGCTTTGAAAAACGGAATCGTCGCTCAAAAAGATGCTGATAAAATGGTGGATACCATTCATTTGAAAATAGGTGGAGGAGGCCTGGTGAAGAACAGGCTCCTGATGCTTGATGTGGTTGCTAATAATAATTGGGAGCGGCCAATTTATTTTACAGGTGGTGCTTTTGGTGATGACGATTATATCTGGATGAAGGACTACCTGCAACTGGATGGCATGTGTTACAAGCTCGTGCCGATCAAAACAGCTGTTGATAAGGCGAATCCGTTCGATATGGGACGTGTTGATTCGGAAGTGATGTACGACATGGTCAAGAACTGGGATTGGGGTAACAGTGGAAGCCCTGATATTTATCACGACGTTGAAACAAGGAAGAACGGCATAACTTATAGGGGTAACATCGCCAGGCTGATCGAGCAATTGATCAACGAGGACCAGCTTGACAAGGCTGAAGAAATGGCCGACCTGGCCATGGAAAAAATGCCGGTTGCAATTTTTGGGTTCTATACACTTCTGGAGCCTTATGTAATTGCTTACTATGATGTTGGCGCAGCCGATAAGGCCAGAAAACTGTATGAGGAAGTGGCTGTGAAATACCAGGAAAAACTTACTTATTACAGTGGTTTGAGTATCGATAATCAGGAATTCCTCTTTGAGGACATCTACATTGATATAGAGCGATATCGCGGTTTGGTGGATTCGGTTATTCTGAACGATGAGGACTCGGATTATGTTGAGGCCCAGATGCGGAGTTTTAATAACTACCTGAGGTTATTCAGCCATTTCATCGGCGAAGAAGATTCGGACACTACCCCGGTTCCCGACCTGGATATTTCGAGTGATCCCGATTCCATAGAAATCCCTCAGCAATGACGGTTTTTACGCCAGTAAGAACTCCTTCACTTTTAACACGGGCCTTCCCAGGGCTTATTTGGCAATTCCCTACAAAGGAAAAGACCATTTTTCTCACATTTGATGATGGCCCTACCCCTGGTGTTACTGATTGGACCTTGGATGTACTGAAAGATTACAATGCTGAAGCAACCTTTTTTTGTGTTGGCAGCAATGTTAAAGATCATTTAGGCCTATATGAACGCATTATCGAAGAAGGGCATGGTATAGGTAATCACAGTTTCACCCACCTGAAGGGTTGGTCGAGTACCACGGATGATTACATTAATGACATTAATTCAGCATCAAGGCATATTACATCGAAGCTGTTCAGGCCTCCATATGGCCAGATCACTCCGGCCCAAATCAAAGCTTTAAAGAGATCCGGCTTTAAGGTGGTCATGTGGACCATTCTCTCTATGGACTGGGAAAAAAAAGTAACTAAGGAGGCATGTGCCAGAAATGTCTGGAATCACGCGGACAAAGGCGATATCATCGTATTTCACGATAGCAAAAAGGCCTGGCCTAATTTGAAGTTTGCCTTGCCAGTCATTCTGGATTATTTTTCGGAAAGGGGATTCGAGTTTAAACGTATTCCTGAATAAGGCCTATCAGGGTGTTGGCATCAAGCTCTCCGCTCTGGCGCCATTTCATTTCACCATTTTTGTAAATGATCAATGTTGGCAGGCCCTTAATGCGTAAAGCCTCAGCCAATTCCTTGTTCTTATCCACATCGATTTTTATCACCTTGGCCTTGTCGCCCATGGCGGCAGCTACATCCCTTAATACTGCATGCATTGCTGTAGATTCGTCATTCCATTCTGTGAAGAAGTCAAGCAAAACCGGAATATCTATATCGATGAGTTCACCAAATTTTGACATACATTAAAGTTTTGAGTGAAATGCTCTGTTACAAATATAACATTTCCTGCTAATTATGCATTGTTTGAGCCTTTTTTGAGTTCGATAACTGTTATTTCCGGCCAAATTCCAATACGTCCCGGAAATGCTAAATAACCAAAGCCTCGATTCACATTTATGTACTGTCCGAATTTCTCATAAATTCCTGCCCATTGTTTATAGCGCCATTTAACAGGACTCCATTTGAACAGTCCGGGAATCTCAATTCCAAATTGCATGCCATGGGTATGTCCACTCATGGTCAAGTGAAAATGGTAATCGTTGTCAACAACCTCGGCTTCCCAATGTGAAGGATCATGACTCAAAAGCAATTTGAAATCATCCTTTTCAACATTCGCGATAGCTTTGCCCAGGTCACCTGCTTTCTTAAATCCACCTTTCCCCCAATTCTCAACACCAATTACCGCCAATCGTTGTCCTTCCCTTTCAATAAACCGGTTTTCATTGAGCAAGAGATCAAAGCCGATCTCCTTTTGAAACCTTTTGAGTTCATCGAGGTTCCTGGTCTTATCCGATTCACTTTCCCAGCGTATATAATCCCCGTAATCATGATTCCCCAGGACAGAAAACATACCGTCCTTCGCATTCAGCCGTTTGAACATATCCAGATAGGGCAATAACTCTTCGGCCTTATTGTTGACCAAATCACCCGTAAAAAACAGCGCATCGGCATTTTGCTCATTGATCAGGTCAATAGCATAGTCAACCTTCTTAGGATTGTCGAAACTACCGGAATGTATATCGCTTATCTGGGTCAGTTTGTAACCATCAAAGGCATCAGGAAGATCATCAAAATGAAGGGTATAGTTCAACACTCTGAAATTATATTTCCCTCTGTAGATTCCATAAAGGAAGGAAGCGAATGGAATGGCAGCTAATCCCAAAGCAATTTGGGAGATAAACTTACGCCTCCCGCTCAAAGCTTGTCCTTCAACTTCGCCCAAACGCGCATCATTTTGCATTCCGAATGAAAGCATACGAATGATATCCTCACCAAACATCATGGCCATCATGATAAGCTTTGGAATAAGAAGGGTTATAAAAAAAGCAAATGCATAACCATGGGCATGGGAGAAACCATCACTTCGGCTAAAACCAAAATAATAGAACACAAAATTACCTATCACAGCGATGCTCAGGATCCAATAGGCCCACATAAACCAATTGTTCCTGGCAACTGTTTTAAAGGCCTGGAATGCATAGAGGTCTATTAACCCAAAAATCAAAATAAAGATGATCCAACGTATCATAGCAAAATTCTGTGGTACAAAGATATCAATTCAACATCGTTGTATTCTTATCAAATTGTTAAAGATTGTACCCCTTAATCGTCGAGTATGGCTCGCATTTCTTGCACTTCCTGTTCACTTATTTTCATTGATAATCTATCTCTTATTGCAGCCGAATGTACCTCCCTAAACCCATTGATCTTGAATGCTAAAATCGAATCTTTTCGAATTCCACCTCCAGCCATGATAATAGGTTGATTACCAAACTCTTTTTTTAATGCTATCAATGATTGCAGGCCATCTATTGCCGATGTCTCACTGCCTGAAGTGAGTATGCGCTCAACGCCCATGTCTTTTAATAAAACTGCTGCTTTGAAAGGATCATTGACCATGTCAAATGCACGATGAAAAGTGAAGGGCAATGGCCGGGCTTTCTGTATCAGTTGTCTTGTTCTACTTTCGTCAATGCTGTCATCAGACGATAAAATACCTGACACTATGCCTTCTGCCCCTGCATCTTTAAACTTTTGAATCTGATCTAACATCAGATCGAATTCCGCTGCATCGTATACAAAATTTCCCGCCCTTGGTCGAATCAAAACAAAAATTGGAATTTTGAGCTTCTCTTTTATCGAATTAAAAGTTTCCAATTCAGGGGTTAATCCGTCATTTCGAAGATCCTTGCACAGTTCAATACGGTCTGCCCCGCCTTTTTCGGCAATTAGTGCAGAATTTAGATCGGTCACACAAATCTCGAGTTTCATCAAGGCAATATTACCTCATTTTCTTGATTTTCCTTTTAGTATATTAGAAGTTCTGAAATAGGCCTTTCAAAAGTGAACATTCTCAGACCATTTTTATTTATAATTATTTCTTGTATCCTGCTATGTTGCCGGAACAAGGTTGAGATCCAAGCTGCGGTAAAAGACAATACCCTCACTTCCTATGTGAATACGTTTATCGGTACAGGGGGGCATGGACATACTTATCCCGGAGCAACATGGCCTTTCGGTATGATGCAGCTTAGTCCTGACACGCGTCTGGATGGTTGGGATGGCTGTTCGGGTTATCATTATTCAGATTCTTACATCTACGGGTTCTCCCATACCCATTTGAGTGGAACAGGAGTAAGTGACTATGGGGACATTCTTCTTATGCCCACAGACGAAATTCATTTCAACAATGGCTCTGATGGTGGTCCCGGATATCGCGCACATTTCTCACACGATAAAGAATGGGCTGAACCGGGATATTATAAAGTGCATCTGGATTCTACCGAGATCGATGTGGAGCTTACCGTTTCAAAAAGAAGCGGCATGCATCGTTATGAATTCGATGAGGGTAAGCCACAAATCCTTATCCTGGATCTGGAACATCGTGATGAAGTGTTGGATTCTAAGATCGAAGTTGTTTCGTCCAATGAACTTAGCGGGTTCCGCCATTCGAAAGCATGGGCAACAAATCAAATGCTGTTCTATAACATTCAATTCTCACGGCCATTCACTGACTTTACGCTTTATGAAGATCGAAGCCAGGGTAAGGGTGTCAAGGCAGCAATTGAATTTGACCCCGATGAAGGGTTGGTTCTGGAGGTGAAGATCGGAATATCGGCCGTTGACGAAATAGGTGCCAAACAAAATCTTCAATCAGAAATTGCCGGCAAATCCTTTGAGCAAGTTAGATCTGAGGCCCAACTGGCATGGGAGAAGCAACTCGAAAAAATTATCATCGAATCTGACAATTTCGATTACAAGGTTAATTTTTACACAGCGCTCTACCATACCATGCTGGCCCCGAATTTATACCAGGACGTAGATGGACGTTACAGGGGGATGGACCTGGAAATCCATAAAGCTGATGATTTTGATTATTACACCGTTTTCTCCCTCTGGGATACCTACAGGGCTGCCCATCCTTTATATACCATTCTTGAAACCGATCGGACCAATGATTTTATAAAGACCTTCTTAGCCAAGTATGATGAGGGCGGCATCATGCCCATTTGGGATCTATCGGGCTGCTATACCGGCTGCATGATTGGCTATCATGCGGTGCCTGTTATTGCCGACGCCTATCTAAAAGGCATAAAGAATTATGATACCGATAAAGCCCTTGAAGCCATGATGCATAGTGCCGATCAGGATCATTTGGGTTTAGCCTCTTATAAGAAATATGGGTTTATCCCGGTTGAAGATGAGAGCGAATCGGTTTCAAAAACCCTGGAATATGCTTACGATGACTGGACCATAGCCCAAATGGCAAAGGCCATGGGCAAAGATGATGTTTATGAGAATTATACCAAAAGGGCACAGTATTACAAAAACGTCTATGATCCTCAAACCGGTTTTATGCGGGGCCGATTCCGGAATAGCTGGTTTGCCCCTTTTGATCCGTATGAAGTTAATTTCAATTATACAGAGGCCAATTCATGGCAGTACAGTTTTTATGTTCCCCAGGACATCAATGGTTTCATCGACATGATTGGTGGTAAAGCCGAAATGGAACGCAGACTGGATGACCTTTTCACAGCTAAAACCGAGACATCGGGCCGGGACCAGGCAGATATCACAGGACTGATTGGCCAATATGCCCATGGGAACGAACCCAGTCA
>CAJIBQ010000193.1_pt1 | contig 18960 bp, 17 predicted proteins | sample 9199391 | NCBI WGS metagenome assembly CAJIBQ01 (sample SAMEA7708309, study PRJEB35096) | sediment metagenome | biome: marine neritic benthic zone biome [ENVO:01000025]; feature: sediment [ENVO:00002007]; material: shallow marine sediment [ENVO:03000034] sea grass bed [ENVO_01000059] ... | reverse complement strand
TGTTTAAGAACCATTTTGGGAGCATTGCTCCTGAAGGTGTAAAGGTTGAGGTAAAACCGCATCATGGCGGACAAGGTTATGTTACGCCAATCGATGGTATTGGATACCAGGCTGCAGCCAAAGCTTATGAGCAAACCTTCGGAACCAAACCCATTCCGCAGAGAAGTGGTGGAAGTATCCCAATTGTGGCCCTTTTCGAGGAAGAATTGAAAAGCAAGACCATTTTGATGGGCTTCGGACTGGATAGCGATGCCATACATTCACCTAATGAGCATTTTGGCATTTCGAATTATCTGAAAGGTATTGAAACCATCCCCTGGTTTTATAAGTATTTCATGGAACTCAATTCATAGCCTTCTTTTTGATCCAATAGTATGAAGAGCAAGCATGCCACCCATTTGCTGGAGTTAAGCCTGGCTACGCTTTTTATCAGTTCTTCAGGAGCACTTGGAAAGTATATCGACATGCCAACTCCGGTGATCATCTGGTGGCGTTCGGCCCTGGCTCTGTTATTCCTTTTCATCTATTGCCGGATTCGAAATATCGACCTCTCGGTAAGATCAAGTAAGCATAGGAACGGCCTAATCATTAGTGCCTTGTTTTTAGGCGCCCACTGGATCACTTACTTCTATGCTCTAAAACTGTCGAACGTGGCCCTGGGTATGCTATCTCTTTACACCTTCCCGGTAATGACGGCTTTGTTAGAACCCCTCTTCATGCGTGTGAAATTAGACTTCATGCACATCATTCTCGGCATGCTAGTCCTTGTGGGGATATATATTCTTTCCCCTGAATTCGATCTGGAAAGTCGCTATGTGAAAGGTATCCTTTTAGGGCTTCTTTCTGCGCTCTGCTATGCGCTTCGGATCCTTATCCTGAAACAATTCGTAGCTCAATATAACGGCACTGCACTGATGCTGATTCAGCTGGTAGTCTTAAGTATAGTCCTTGCTCCTGTACTTTTCTGGATGGAAACCGGTGGGATTCGTACCCAATACCCTTATGTTATCATTTTGGGATTGCTAACCACCGCAATTGGACATACACTTTTTGTAAGGAGTTTGAAATATTTTAAGGCCTCCACGGCCAGCATCATAACATCGGCTATCCCGGTTTATGGAATACTGATAGCCTTCATTTTCCTGAATGAGATCCCTAGTACCAACACCTATATAGGTGGAGCCTTGATCCTGTTAACGGTTGTGGTAGAAAGCCTGAGGTCCAGAAGAAAAGGGTGAAATCTTAAAATTTTTATAAATTTTCTTCTACACTTGTAGAATATATATTTTTATTCTACGTTTGTAGAACATAAACCGATCTGCGATGCAATTATCCAAAGCCGAAGAACAACTGATGCAACATCTGTGGAAACTGAAGCGAGCCTTCATGAAGGATCTCATCGAACAATATGATGAGCCTAAGCCCGCCAGCACTACTATTGCCACTTTACTTAAGCGTATGACCGATAAAGGCTTCGTGAATTATAAGGCAAAAGGGAAGGCCAGGGAATATTTTCCGTTGGTTAAGAAGCGGGATTATTTTAGCAAACACGTCAATCTTCTGATCCAGAATTTCTTTAATGACAGTGCTGGTCAATTTGCTTCATTTTTTACCACAGAATCCAATATGACCAAGAAGGAATTGGAGGATCTTAGGGCCTTGATCGACGAACAACTTAAAGAAAAGAAGCAATGATCATTTACATTATAAAATCCAGCGCCTGCTTGTTGATCTTTGGATTATTGTATCGTTTCTTTCTGGAAAGAGAGAGCTGGCATCTGTTCAAACGGGCATATTTGATAATGGCAGTTATGATCTCATTCATAATCCCATTGATAACCTTTGATCAATACGTTGAATTCAACCCGTTAATCGCTGAAAATAGCATCTCTAATAGCCTAGTAGGTAACACTGCTCCATCCCTTTTTGATCAGGCCTGGTCCTTTGAGGTTCCAGTTCTCTGGGCTATTTATCTAACTGGGCTGGTTATTTTTGGACTTCGATTCATGCTGAATTTCAGTAAACTAATGCGAAAGATTATTAAGAATCCCAAATTTCACTTTCCCGGGTTTACCCATGTTCTTATTAGCAAGCACATTACGCCTCACACTTTTTTAAGGTATATTTTTCTTAATCGGTCTAAATATATCGCTGGAAAGATCCCTGAAGAAATATTGGTTCATGAACAAGCGCATGCCAGGCAATTACATGCCATCGATATTCTTTTTATCGAATTGATTCAGGTTGTTTTCTGGTTTAATCCACTGATCAAACTGTTCAAGAATCACATCAAACTGAATCATGAATTCCTTGCAGATAAAGCGGTCATTGAAACAGGCGTGGACTTTAAAGAGTACAAAGCCCTGTTGCTAACATATTCAACGAAAGTTGACTACAATCAGCTTTCAAACGCCATCAATTATTCATTAATCAAAAAACGATTTACAATTATGAAAACAAATAGTTCCGGAAAATTCGGGCGAGTAAAATTTCTTGTCCTGCTTCCAATCACAGCAATGATGATCTATGGTTTCAGTGGAAGAAACCAAATTGAAACCTTCCCTGAAAAGTTTGATTCAGCCGATTCATTCATGGATGAAGGTCAAATTGAAGCTTCAATTCAAGATCCTAAAATCACCGAATTTAAAACCCAGGCGGAGGTGGTCGAAAAACAGCAACAATCCGCCACGCGCGAGGAGATGAAGGAATACAACGCTCTTGCGAAAAAATATAACAACATGCCAAAAGATGATCTCGTAGTTAAAGTTGAGGATGTCAAACGCATGAAATACATCTATCAAAAGATGTCGGATAAGCAACGAAAATCAGCAGAGCCATTCCCGAAACTTCCGGAACCCCCGGTAGGTAAAGTCAAAAAAAAAGATGGCAAAACTCAAGCGGTCTTGGCTAAAGAGAAATATGAGAAAGCCAAGCTTGCCAGGGTTGAGGAGATGAAGAAAAGGGAAGCTGTAATAGCTGCAGAGGCCAAATATAAAAAAGCCAAATTAAAATCGGAAAAGGCAGTTTTAGCCGAGGAAAAAGAGATCAACCGAGCTGAAAAAGCTCTTAGGGAAGCCGAGGAACGAAGGGCCTATGATGAAGTGAGGGTAAGAAAGCTCAAAGCAGAAAAAATAAAATTCGAAAAGGCAAAGGCTGCACATGTCAAAGCCAAAGAAGTTCGTGCAACCGAGATGAAGATGCGCAAAGAGGAGATGAAGGCCCGGAAGATCAAAGAAGAAAAGGCCGTTAAACCAAGGGTTAAGGTAAAAACCGATTCCATGCCCATGGCCAAACTGCCACCCCCGCCCCCACCGGAATCCAAGGATGCTCAGTTAAAAAACATGTCTGTTAAAAACGCCAGTTTCTACTACGAAGGCAAGCTGGTAAGCTCTCAACAAGCCTCTCAGATCATAAAGTTAAATCCCGAGATAAAGTTAGTGTCCAAAGACATAAGCAGCGATTCGCCAGTGGTCATCCTAACTCGAATCACCGCCAAGCTCAGAAAAAAGCAATGAGTTAAAGCCCCGTTAATAGGGGCTTAATTTGTAACAAATGGTATAAAGTTGCGTTCTAATAATATTGTCAACTAAAAACTAACATTATGCTTAAGAAGTTCTTTATCATTTGTTCGGGCTCAGATACAAAGATCCTGGAGAGTTGTTCGGAAGGCGAACAAAACAAATTTGCCGGTATTGGCGCGACTGTATTCTTTACGGCACTGATGGCATTCATAGCTGCCAGCTATGCCTTATATAGGGTATTCGACAACTATTTTGCCGCCATCGCGTTTGGATTTGTTTGGGGCCTTCTCATCTTCAATCTTGACCGCTATATCGTTTCCACCATCAAAAAAACCGGAAATGTAATAGACGAGCTGATCCAGGCATCGCCAAGGATCTTCCTGGCAGTTATCATTGCTGTGGTGATAGCAAAACCTTTGGAACTGAAGATCTTCGAGAAAGAGATCGACCAGGTACTTCTTGAGCAAAAGAACGACTTTACATTGGCGAATAAAGAACAGATCGCCATGCAGTACACTCCCGGGATAGAAGCGATCAAAAACGACAACATAGCCCTTCAGCAACAGATTGATGATAAAGAAGCAGAGGTCAACTCACTTTACGATACCTATATCGCGGAAGCTGAAGGTAGGGAAGGCACTATGCTGATCGGAAAGGGTCCTGTTTATAAAGAGAAACGCGAAAAACATGACGCCTTGCTAGCCGAATTGCAGGAATTGAAGCAGGTCAACAAAACCAAGATCCAGGAGAATGAGGCGAAAATAAAATTATTGAGTGCCAACTACGAAACCGATGTTGTGAATTCACAACCCATCATCGATAACTTTGATGGATTAATGGCACGTGTCAATGCATTGAATGAATTGCCATGGCTCCCGTCCTTTTTTATTTTCTTGCTATTTCTAGCTATAGAAACGGCACCGATCTTTGCGAAACTTATGTCGCCAATTGGCGAATACGACATCAAGTTCAATGAATCGGAATCCGAGTTAAAAACCTGGTCGGAGCAAAATGCCATTCAGCGCAGGGCCGTTCTTGATACCGATCATGCTGTTAATGATCGTGTTTATGGTGATATTGCAGAGGAGGAGGAAATATACGCCTACAAACGCAAGATTGCACGCGAGCTCATGAAAAAGCAGCAGGATGCGTTTTACAAGAAACAGACACGCATTCTTTAAATTCTTTACTAACTTAAAGCAGGCCTGTAAAATGGGCTGAATTTAGCTTATTTTTATACCGAACATCAAACTGACCGGTACAAAAATGGGTGTGCAAAATCTGGATTTCATACTGTCGGAGGATCAGGCCGAAGATGTATTGCTGCGCAACTATAACATCTCGGGTAAGGCTTTTAAGATCGAAGGGGAAATCGATCTGAATTACAGGGTTGAACTGGATGGTGAACCAAAATATCTACTTAAGATCTCCAGGTCTGAGAAATCTGCTGATCAAAAGCACTTTCTTGTTGACATCTTAAATTATCTGGTTTCGAAAAATCTGGATCTTGAATTGACCGAACCTATATCGGGGAATGACGATCATTTCATCACAGATTATTCCGATGAGTATGGCAACTTAAGACATGTGCTGCTCCTCAAATGGGTTCCGGGAAGGCTTTGGTGCCACGTAAACCCATATACCGATGAACTCAGACATGGCCTTGGGCAAGCCAGCGGGCAACTTTCAAAAGCCTTAAGGAATTTTGAACATCCCTATCTGCAAAGAGTATTCGAATGGGATATTGCACAATTCGATTGGGTTAAAGATCATTTGGATCAATTTCAGAATGATGAAAGATCCATAATCGACTATTTTATTTCAAGATTTGGAGACCGGCGCAAAGTTTATAACAATTTGCGTAAAATGCCCATTCATAACGATGCCAATGATCACAACATAATTGTAAGTGAAGATGTATTCAACCCATGGGTTCATTCCATAATCGATTTCGGTGACACCATTCAATCTCAATTGATAAATGATGTTGCGGTAACCTGCACTTACGCCATCATGGACTTGCCCGATCCGCTTCAAGGGGCAAAACAAATTATAAAAGGTTATCATCAAAGCATTGCATTGCATGAAAACGAGCTCGACTTGCTGTACGACTGCATCGGTATCCGATTAGTTATTTCGGTGACCAAATCGGCTTTGAACAGGGCACGGGAACCGGAAAATGAATACCTTCAGGTCAGTGATGTACAAGCCTGGGCGCTTCTCAGAAAATGGTACGATCTAAGCCCTGAAATTGCCACTTATACCTTCAGAAAAGCCTGTGGATATGATGCTCACCCGAATACAGCACGATTCAGACAATGGGCCGAATCAGAACAGCTTCAACTCAATGATCTATTTCCATCATCAGATCATAATGACATACATTTAATAGACCTCAGCGTAGGCAGTTTATGGCTTGGCCATGAAGAGGAATACAAGGATCTGAATCATTTTCAATACAAGATCGATCGTCTTCAGGACGAATATTCGGACCGACTGATCGCAGGAGGCTATCTGGAACCAAGATCTGTATATACCGCCAGTTCCTATGATAAGATTGGAAACAGCGGCAAGCAAAGTCGAACGGTCCATCTGGGGATCGATTTCTGGTTACCTGCTCACGCGCCTGTTCATACACTTTGGGACGGTGAAGTGGTCGTGGCTACCAATGATGCCGGGGAAAAGGAATATGGAGGCCTGGTCATCCTTAGACATGATGAGGGCGGAATGGAATTCTATACCTTAAACGGGCATTTAACCGTTGCCAGCGCTACCGCTAATAAGGTTGGAGATCAGTTGAAGCAGGGCGATCACATAGGTGATTTGGGACCTTTTCCTGAAAATGGTAATTGGGTGCCTCATTTGCATTTCCAGATCATGCTGAGTATGCTTGATTTCGTCGACGATTTTCCAGGAGTTTGCTTTTATGATGAGCTGGAGGTTTGGAGCGACTTATGTCCCGACCCGAACCTGGTTTTTAAGATCGAATCGCTTTTACCGTTCAAGGATAGTAACATCAACACCCTAATTGATTTCAGGAGTTCCAATCTGGGACGTGGCCTGAGTTTGCATTATGATGATCCCTTGCACATCGTAAAAGGTCAGGATCAATACTTAGTGGATCATACCGGCCGTAGATTTCTGGACACCGTTAACAACGTAGCACATGTTGGTCATGAAAACTATGATGTTGTAAAGGCAGGGCAAGAACAAATGGCCTTATTGAACACAAATACGCGCTATTTACATGAGAACATCAACAAATTCGCTGATCAATTGCTGGGAACACTACCTGAGGAGCTTTGTGTTGTGCACCTCGTAAATTCGGGTAGTGAAGCCAATGAACTCGCACTGCGAATGGCCAAAACAGCAACCGGGGGAAGGGCTGTGATCGCTTCTGAAATTGGATATCATGGCAATACGGGAAACTGCATTGATGTGAGTTCCTACAAGTTCGATAGGAAAGGCGGAACCGGGTCTCCTGAATACACATATATATTTCCGTTGCCGGATAGCTTTAGAGGAAAATACAGGGGTGATCAAACCGCTTCGCAATATCTTGACGAAGTCGGAAAATGCATAGATGATATTAAAAACAATGATCATAAACTCGCATGTCTGATATTGGAATCCATCATCAGTTGTGGTGGCCAGATCGAATTGCCCGATGGATTCCTGGCAGGATGCTATGATCTGATCCGGGATGCAGGAGGGCTCTGCATAGCCGATGAAGTTCAAACCGGATGCGGTCGGGTTGGAAAGACCTATTGGGCATTCCAGTTACATGGGGTAGTTCCGGATATCATAACCATAGGGAAACCTATAGGCAATGGCCATCCATTAGCAGCTGTTGTTTGCACAAAGGCCGTGGCCCAAGCATTCTCCAATGGTATGGAATACTTCAATACCTTTGGTGGTAATCCTGTTTCTTGTGCCATTGGATCAGCAGTACTTAATACAATTGATCGTGGGAACCTCCAGGAAAATGCAAAACTGACAGGCGATTATCTCAAAAGTCGACTTAAGGAATTAGCAACCGAATTTCCCATTTTGGCAGATGTACGGGGACAGGGTCTTTTTCTAGGTTTTGAACTGACCGATAAAGATCTCAATCCCTTGCCTGAACAAGCACGATATTTGATCAACAGAATGCGCACCCTGGGAATTCTGACCAGTACAGACGGGAAGGACAATAACGTAATTAAGATCAAACCCCCGCTGACCTTCAGAAAGGAGCATGCCGATCATTTCCTGGAAGCCCTTCAAAAAGTACTGAACGAAGATGCCATGCAACTTTAATTGATATCCTTGAATACTGCAATTTTAAAAAAAGTACAAAACGCACTCGATAAAAACAGCAAGGGAAATCCCATTTCGGTCTTTTCCCCGGGCCGTATAAATATCATCGGGGAGCATACCGATTATAACCTGGGTCATGTGTTGCCGGCTGCAATCGATCTGGGGATATATTTTGCTATAACAAGATCCTCTTCAAACACCACGATGGTTCATGCTCTCGACTTTGAAGAAAGTTTTCAATTTGATCTGTCCGAAATAGACGCATTACAGTCCAACGGATGGAAGGCCTATATCACCGGCACAATCAGGACTCTTCAAGATAATGGTCATTCCATTGATAATTTTAACCTGGTATTTGGTGGTGACCTGCCCATCGGCGCCGGACTGTCCTCTTCGGCATCTTTACTCGTCGGATTGTTAAAATCCATGGATCAGCTCTTCAAATTGGATTTAACGGATGACATGCTGGTAGACCTTGTTGTAAAAATTGAGCATGAGCATATCGGTACCCAATGTGGTATCATGGATCCTTATATCATTGTGCATGGCAAAACCGATCATGCATGCTGGTTGGATTGCAATAATATGCAAGCGACCCACATTCCCGTAGATCTGGGCTCAATGGAATTTCTTCTGATCGATACAAATAAAAAGCGGGAACTTCATGCGAGTGCATATAACGACAGGAGAAGGACATGTGAAAAAATAGCCCAAATGCTTGGAAAAGGCTCCTTAAGGGAGGTCAATATGGAGGAACTAAAAACTTTGAAAGACCAGGTAAATGATGATGAACTTGAACTGGCTCAATTTATTCTACACGAAAACATAAGGGTTATCGGGATGACCAATGCATTGCGGAATTCACATCTTGATCTTGCCGGCGCTTTATTATATGAATCGCATGCAGGTTTAAGGGACGAGTTCCGGGTTAGTTGTCCCGAACTTGATTTTCTGGTCGGCCTGGCCGAAAAGACGAAAGGTGTGTATGGCTCGCGGATGATGGGTGGCGGATTTGGGGGTTGCACCTTAAATCTAATACATACTGAAATAAAGGAAGAGCTTATGGAGAAGTTCTTGTTTGCTTACAAAAGCTTCTTTGAAAGGCCTTGCCACTTTTATAGCGTAAATTTATACGATGGTGTTAAACGAATAACTTAATTATGAAACATTATATAATTATCGTTCTACTTATTGCTGCCTGCAGTCCAGGAAAAATTGAACAAGACAAGCAGGACATAAAGGCTGTACTCAAAGCACAACAGCTAGCGTGGTCTGAAAACGACATAGATGGATTTATGGATGGATATTGGAAAAGTGATTCGCTAAAGTATTATGGAAGTGGCGGACTAAAAACGGGTTGGCAACTGACCCTGGACAATTACAAGCGAAACTATCCAACAAAGGCCGAAACCGGAGAATTAAATTTCGTCCTCGATGATATCTCACCCATCTCAAGGGATGCATATTACGTCATGGGTCAATATCATCTAACCCGGGAAGCCGGAAATGCTAATGGCGTCTTCAAGATCATATTTAAAAAGCTAAATGGCGAATGGAAGATCATTTCCGATCTTTCCTGTGCGAATTAAGCGGCATCATTGCTATTGAAATGCTGGTATAGTTCCTTGCATCCAATTCCAATGATAGATAGCTTCTTTTGCTTAATAATGGCTTCATTGTGCAACTTGGCAATGGCAACAACACCTTCACGATCGATGCCCTGAAGGTCCTCAATGCTGATGACCACCTGGTCCATTTTCTCAAAAATATTGTCGAAAGTTTCCTGAAAGAGTTGAAGACTCGAACGATCGAGCCGTCCTTTAATCCGAAATAGGTTCGCGTCCTTGCAGATCTCTAGAGTCATAAGTCATGTATTTTGGGTTTATGAGGTGCTAGAAATCAATTTGGTCTTACTAAAGATGATAAAAAAAAATCAACCAAGTCGATTTTTTCGATAAAACGATAAAAAAATAGATTTATGATTAACTTTAAATTCAATAATTCAATAATTCGATCTGTTTAGCTCCATTTTATGACACCTCATGTAAGAAAAGCCAAACTGAGTGATCTTCCGGCGCTATTGGAATTTGAACAAGGCCTGATAAAGGCCGAACGCCCAATGGATCCAACTATTCAGGAAGGAAAGATCAGCTATTACGACATCTCGGAATTCATCAAACAGGACAATTCCGATGTGTTTGTTGTGGAGATAGCAGATGAAATAGTTGCTTCGGGTTATGTTAAGATAAAGCCAGACAGGCATTATCTGAATTTTGAAGAAATGGGATACCTCGGTTTTATGTTTGTCCCGGTTCAGTATCGAGGCAGAGGGCTGAATAAACTAATAATTGATGCCCTGCTCAATTGGTGTCGTGAGCGCGGGATTGATGAAATTCGTTTGGATGTATATGATGTTAATGAACCGGCAATAAAAGCTTACGAGAAAGCTGGTTTTAAGAAACATATGATCACCATGCGCATGAATCTTAAAGATCAGCTTTAAAAGCGCCGGTCCGGATTGAACATATCCATGGGAATAGAAGGCTTTAATTCATCTATGGTTTCCTGTACCAACTTACCGGTTGCTGTAGCCATGCTCCATCCCATCATGGCATGCCCGGCCGCCAATGTGAGGTTCTTACAGTGTCTGGATTTCCCGATATAAGGCATACCGTCCGGCGTAACCGGTCGCAGGCCGCATGCAGCATCTGCTTTTTCCTGTTCAGTTAGGTTCAAATCCGGGTAATAATCCTGTATACCGGAAGCGATGGCATTTACACGCACCTTATTGACGGACTTGCTAACCCCGGCCAGTTCCATTGTTCCAGCAACCCGGGTAAATCCGTTCATCGGTGTAACCGCTATTTTTCTTTCAGCCATAATAGCCGGAAGGGTGATTCCATAATCGGTTGTTGTATCGATACGATATCCTTTTCCTGCTTGCATCAGTATGCGCAAACCAATTTTTTTACTCAGTTGATCACTCCATGATCCGGTAGCTAAAACTACTTCATCTACCTCATAAGTCTGCCTGTCTGTTACCACCGAATTTATCAGGCCATTTTGAGTATTGAGATCAAGCACCCTTTCATTTTTATAACAGTCAATCCCAAGTTTGGGCAGGCACGCCTTCATTTCATCCATGAATTCATGAGGTGTGGTATGATAGTCGCATTTGTAAAATGTCCCGCCTATGGTATTGATATTAGCCTTTGGCTCCAGTGCTAATAATTCATTCTTATTTAGGATCGTCACTTCCAATCCCTGTTCATGAGCTAATTTCGCAACTTTTACTTCCTCCTCCAGGCCTTTCTCTGTTCGGCAAACCATGAAGAGGCCTTTTTTATCATAATGAAAGTTGAATCCTTCATCCAATTTTATCTGGTCGTATAATTCCTGGCTGAGCACCGAAATATCTTTGATAACCGGAATGGCCCGATCTACATGTTTAGGATTGCATGACCTGTTAAATGCCAGGCCCCATTTAATGAGGTCCATACTCAAACGCGGCTTGATATAAAGTGGGCTTGAAGAATTGAACATCCACTTCAAACCTTTCTTCATAACTCCGGGGGCAGAAAGCGGAATAATATGACTCGGTGATAAATAACCTGCATTCACATAGGAAGCACCTTCATCCATATTGGACTGGTCAATAATAAATACCTTATGCCCTTGCTTATTCAAATAATAAGCGGAGCACAAACCTATAATTCCACCTCCTATAACAGCAATGTTCTTACTCATCGCAGTATGAATTCAAATGACCTGAAATCCGTGAGCAAACGGATCTTCGTCATCAATTATGATCTTATTATAGCCATAAATCCTGGCCCATCCACGTATACTAGGGACAATAGCCGGCCTACCGGCCAGGCTTGTTTCTTCTTCAATACGTCCAACAAATGTACTTCCTATATAGCTTTCATGAATGTAGTCCTCCCCTTTTTTTAGCAAACCCTTAGCATGGAGCTGTGCTAACCTGGCTGAAGTACCGGTGCCACATGGGCTTCGATCGATGGCCTTACTACCGTAAAAAACGGCATTGCGTCCATGGGAACCCGGATGTATGGTATTGCCCGTCCAAAGCATATGACTTACCGAATTGATGGTAGGGTCTTCCGGATGAATGAAATTGTCTGCATAGGCCTCATTAATACGATCCCTTAGAACTTGAGACAATTGTATGATCTTAGCAGCTGTGAAGTCATGGATACCGGAAAAGTTTTCCTGCGAATCGATTATGGCATAGAAATTACCCCCATAGGCCACATCGAACTCAAGCATACCCAATTCCGGACAGCTCACCGCGAGGCCCTCAGCTGCCAGAAAGCTTTTCACATTGTTGAACTGCACCGATTTAACCGTTGATCCTTCCATCTCATATTTGATTTGAATCAGACCAGCCGGAGTCTCAATATTTAAGACATCTTGCTTCTTTGGTTTGATCAGCCCTTCCTGAACAGCAATTGTCACCGTTCCAATAGTACCATGACCGCACATGGGCAGGCAACCCGAAGTTTCTATAAATAAAATGGCGAAATCATTGGCCGGATCAAAAGGTGGAAGAATGAAGCTACCACTCATCATATCATGCCCTCGTGGTTCGAACATCAGGCCAGTACGTATCCAATCGTAATTCTCGATGAAATACTGCCTCACCTCGCTCATGTTAGAGCCTTTTAATTCAGGCCTTCCTTCAACAACTACCCTGACCGGATTTCCACAGGTATGACCATCAATACATACGTATTCCGATCTAGCCATCTTTTGTTTTCTCTATGTATGCATTAATACGTTCCTCCAGGATTGGAAGTGTAACAGTACCCTGCTCCAGGATGACCTCATGGAATTCACGAATATCGAAGTCAGATCCCAATATTTCCTTCGCTTTCTTTCTAAGTTCACGGATCTTGAGTTCACCGATCTTATATGATAGCGCCTGGCCAGGCCAGGAAATATAGCGGTCGGTTTCCGTATTGATCTCATGCATGGATAAGGCCGTGTTCGATGCCATAAAGTCTACAACCTGATCACGGGTCCAGCCCTTAGCATGAATGCCGGTATCTACTACAAGCCTGCAAGCACGCCACATTTCATAGGTGAGTTTCCCAAAATGTTCATAAGGTGTGGTATACATACCCATTTCATCGGCCAGGAATTCGGTATACAAGCCCCATCCCTCTCCATAAGCCGATAAATACAAATTCTTTCTGAACCTGGGGATACTATCTCCTAACTCGTTGTTCAATGCACCCTGCAAATGATGCCCGGGAACAGCTTCATGAACCGTCAATGAAGGCAAAGTATATAGAGTCCTGCTTGGCAGATCATAGGTGTTAACCCAGTAATATCCCGGATCGGTATCGTTTGAAGGCGGAATGTAACGGCCTCCTGTATATTTCGGTGCGATGGCATCCGGTACGGCTGCTACCCCATAAGGTTTTCTGGGTAGGGTCCTAAAAAAACGAGGTAATTGCTCATCAGCTCGCTTGGCCATATCACGGGCTATTTTCAAGATCTCTTCAGGAGATGTGGCATAGAATTGCGGATCAGTTCGCAGGAAACTCAAAAATTCAGGGAAACTGCCTTTAAAGTCAACCTCTTCGATGATGGCCTCCATTTCTGATTTTATCCGGTTCACTTCGCTTAATCCAATCTGATGAATATCGTCTGCTGTGTATTGTGTACTTGTGGTATAAAAATCAATGCGATTTTGATAATACTCTTTCCCGCCCGGTGTTTCAGACACTCCTAAAGCTATACGTGTATTTGGCAAATACTCGTTTTCGAAGAAATCCTTGATGCGTTTGAACTGAGGGATCACATTTTGCTGAATGGCCTCTTTTGCTGCCGCCATTACCGAATCCTTTTGCGTTGCATTCATATCATCGGGCAGATCTAAGAAAGGCGAATAGAAATAACTCTTGCTATAATCATCTACAATATGATCGTTATAAGTACTTTCATATCCCTCAAAGATTATCCTGGGTTGTGAAACACCCTTCTCTAAGCCTTCCCTTAAATTGGTGAAATGTTGGTTTACAAATTCCGGGATGGCATTTAACTTGTTCAGGTATTTACGGGTATTCTTATAGCTGGCAAGAGGTCGCACCATATAATTCAGGTTCGAATGAAAGCCGGCATCAGAAAGCAGTGGATTCAGAAATCGTTCGAACTCGTAATAATCGATCTTATCCTGCAAAACAAAAGGTAAAAGTTCAAGCGATATCCTTTCTGTCTCACTCAAGCCCGAAGCATCTACATCCTTGAGTTTTGCCAACAGATCCCGGGCAAATTCAGCTTCTGCCTCATAATGTTCCCTGGTAAATAATCCCAATGGATAAGCCTCTTCATCATATCCTTCATGCTCCTGATAGGTGCTTACTATATCTTCCAGGGCTTTAGATGCCGAATTTGGTCGCGATTCGCATCCGATAAGTATCATACTCGATATGAAGCAAATCGCAAAGCGTATTTTCATGATCATTCGATTTTCATTTTGGAATATTCCCCATCCACTAAGCGTGATATATTAAGCGGATTGGCATTTTTCAATTCATCGGGTAACATATTATCCGGCCAGTTTTGATAGCTGAATGGCCTGACCCATCTTTTTATAGCATGAATGCCAACGGCAGTGAACCTGCTATCGGTAGATGCGGGATAAGGTCCGCCATGGAGCATGGAAGGAGCTACTTCAACTCCTGTTGGAACACCATTAAAAATTATTCTTCCAACCCGGTTCTTAAGGGCTTCAATTACCGATTCATATCTTTCAGCATCTTCATCCTCAGAAATAATAGTGCCTGTCAATTGGCCTTCGAGCTCACTGATGATAGCCTCTAATTCGGTGTCATCTTCGCATTGTACGACCATTGAAAAAGGCCCGAAAACTTCCTGGTGTAAAGTTGGATTCAATAAAAATTCTTTGCCTTCAACAGTGGTAATGGCCTGCCTGGCATAATTGACATCAATGTCCTCATCGAATTGTGCTACCACCGCCAGTGCCGGTTGTTCTATGGCCTTTGATTTATTTCGTTCGTATGCCCCGATAATATTCGGATGCAACATACAACTCGGCTCGATCTTAACGATTTCATCTGCCAGGTCTTTGGTAAATTCAGTCAGTTCATCTCCCTTGATCCCAAGAATCAAACCCGGGTTCGTACAAAACTGCCCGGTACCCAAAGTGATGGAATTTGCATAAGTTCCTGCCAAGTTTTGTCTTTTCGCCTTCAATGCATTCGGCAGGATCACCACCGGATTGATGCTTCCCATTTCAGCGAATACCGGAATGGGTTCCTCCCTGTTTGAAGCCAGATCGTATAGGGCTCGCCCACCCTGGATGCTTCCGGTAAATCCTACGGCTTTCACACCTGGATGCTTTACCAACTGCACCCCGACTTCGATCCCCGAACTGTTCAAATTGGAAAATACGCCTTCCGGCATGCCCGTGTCTTTCGCTGCTTTAATTATTGCCGATGCGATCAATTCACCTGTCCCGGCGTGCATCGGATGCGACTTTACGATCACCGGGCAACCGGCCGCCAATGCAGAAGCTGTATCGCCTCCGGCAGTTGAATAGGCCAACGGAAAATTACTGGCACCAAAAACAACTACCGTCCCCAGGGGGACCATCATTTTTCTCAGATCGGGTTTTGGAATGGGCTCACGGTCCGGAATGGCCGTGTCAATTGTCGCTTCAACCCAGGATCCCTCTTCAACCAATCCCGCGAATGAGCGCAATTGAAAAACAGTGCGTCCACGTTCTCCCCTGGCCCGCCCTTCCGGTAAACCAGATTCTGTACAATACACCTCCACAAGATTATCCCCAAGAGCCAGGATCTCATCGGCTATGGCATTTAAAAATTCTGATTTTCGCTTGCCATCAATAGACCTATAAAGATCAAATGCTTTAGTGGCAAGATCTACTGCTTTGTTGATTTCCTCAGACGATGCTTCCCTGAATTCAAATGGGTTTTCGGTGTTGAGTTTCGGATTAAATGTCTTGAACGATTTTGAACCTGTTGCAGATCGTTCATATCCAATGTGGTTTTCTCCAGTTATCACTATTCTCTTTTTTTAATTAGGATCTGTTTATGCAGGCTCGAGTTGCAGGGATTTGTAGTCAGGCAAATCCGGTCTTGTCCGCAAACCCTTGGCGATTATGGCCAATACATGCTTGCGTTCTTCACCCCTCAATTTCAACCTTGGGGCACGAACGTTTTCAGTACCGAGTTCGGTGGCCACTTCGGCCAGTTTGATATTCTGTACCAATCTCGGATTGATGTCTAATTCCAGTAGTGGTAAAAACCAACGATATATTTCGAGAGCTTCCTTGATGCGCCCATGACGTTGCAACTCGTAAATTGCAACAGTTTCCTGTGGAAAGGCACAAACCAGTCCGGCAATCCAGCCATCAGCGCCCATCAAAAGGCTTTCAAGTGCCAGGGTATCAACCCCGGTCATAATCTTTAAACGATCTCCAAAGCGGTTTTTGATACGGGTCACATTCGATATGTCCCGGGTAGATTCTTTAACCGCCTGAATGTTATCGTGCTCAAGCAACTGTTCGAACATGTCCAGTGTCACTTCGATCTTATAATCCACCGGGTTGTTATACACCATGATCGGCAGGTTGGTATTCTCGGCAACTGTTTTAAAATAAACAACGGTTTCTCTGTCTCCGGCATTATACCGCATAGGCGGTAACATCATCAGGGCGGCAGCACCATCTTCTTCGGCCTTCTGGGCTGCTTCTATGGCCCCTTTCGTAGTCTGTTCAGCAACATTCATCAGAACAGGCACCTTACCATCAACATGACTAACTGTTTCACGAGTCAGGGCACGCTTTTCATCATCAGATAATGTACTGGCCTCACCAAGAGTTCCGCCAAGTACGATACCGTGCACACCTGCTTCAAGTTGCGCTTCAATATTGTGAAGGAACATTGGAATGTCCAATGAATCGTCTTCTCTAAATTTGGTGGTCACGGCTGGCATGACACCTTTCCAAACAATGCTCATCTTATAGTTGGTTTAATATGTAAATTTACATGTTAGATTTCGGATTTTACTACTTAATGAAGAAGAAATATTTAGACATTTTGATTTTGATTTGCATTGCAATAACGATCTTCGGTTTGGTTACGGGACGGTATTTATTTTTATTCCTCATAATTCCGATCGGGTTCGGATTTTTTAAGAAGAAATAAACATTAAATATTTTTTAGAAAATCAACTTCATTAAAGCAAAAACCCGGAATTGAATCCGGGTTATTTTTTTATGCTTAATGAAGATTTAATAGAAGACCTAAAGCCTACTTTTTCATTAAATGCTACAGTTTGGCGAGTTCAGCTATATAGGTATAGATATAATCACCATGAACTCCTGTATAATACTTGCTGTTATTCTCGCTAAATTCTTCTCGCGCGGCCTCGTCAGCCCAATGTTCACTAAAAAGCTCGCCATTTTGGTCCAACATTTTTTCAAGAGCATCCATGGATTCCACAAAAAATGCCTCGACATATTCTGTTCTGTCTGCCCCCCATGCATGGGCACTGGGATAATAGGCTTTAACGTACTCATTCTTATGAATCACATGCTCTATGGTTTGATTTCGCAATTCGGTAAACTCCTTGCCCGTGCCATCATCCGGAAAGGCAAAATGACTTCTTCTTACATAACACACCAGATCTTCGGTAACAGGCCCACTAAGCGGCTTAGCTCCGGACATGGTGGCATAGATCTCGTCTGAGTGCATATCTGAATAATAATTGTTTCTCTTTTCGAAATATGCCGATCGTTCATCAGCATCAGGCCAGGCTTCCATAATCAGCTCTCCATTTCTATTACCCGCCTTGTCAATATCTTCCCAATTGGCATAGGACTGTACGACAATCAGTTCAGTATTGTCGGCTGTGAAACGATGTAAAAAGACTGAAGCACCCATGATCAGTTCGTTTTTCTTGGTTACTTTTTCAAGAAATTCCTTTTCAACGGCCTTCCATTCATCCATGTCGAAATCATCATTGTCCATATTCCAGTGCATGGTCGTGACTACAATATACTGTGGACCCTGATCACCCTCATCCTGGGCAAATAACCCCATGTTAAACAGAAATAACATGGAAACTAGTACTGTAAAAAATCGGTTGGTTGTTTTCATAATCCCTAAAATTAAATTTGTATGATGGTTAAAATTAAATACAGCTTTAAGAAATGGAGCTGCATAGAATAAAGGGATTTGACAAATCTGGAATAGTGAAGATTTTTTATTCTATGAAAAAAAATCTGGGTTTATGAATATACGAAAATATGATCAATCGGCCTGATTTAATTGATCCCTTAATTTTTTGGCCATTCCTTTCACAACCATGTCATAGCTATGGTCAATCAGCTCCCAAATGAGTTTTGGAGGTAGTTCTCCTTTATAAATGTCAATGGTGTTCCAATGTTTATTGCTTACGTATGGCCCGGCATAAACGCTTCCATATTGTTCCCTAAGTTCAATGGTATATTCAGGATCGCACTTCAATGTGACGGACACTTCACCTTTTTCCCACCTGTTTAGAGGCGCCATGACAAACATCTTTCCCAGGACTTTAAAGACCAGGGTGTCCTGGTCAAATGGAAATTCTTCTGTTGTCCCGTTTTTGGAAAGACAATGTGTTCTGAGTTCGTCAATATTCATTCCAGCAATTTCTTGTCCTGGTCTTCAATCTTTAATGCCGTATAATCCAATGTCCAGCCTATGGTCTCAACGATGTTCTCGATAAGGGAAATGGCCTCAAGGGCTTCTGCCCTTGCTACATCATAAAGTCCACTTTCCGGAATCTTATCCTGGATATGCACTTTGGCCTCTTGTTGCAGTTCGGTGAGGTCTGAAGCATCGAACTTATTGAAATAGCCGTCGGTCTTATCGTAGTAATTTATGGTCGTATCTATTGAAAGCACCTCAGGTTGGGGAAAATCATGCATGATAACTGTCTTTGATTTCGTATCGGCCTCCATTCGAATTTTAGACAGGTCAAAGCCTATATGTGCCTTGGCATTGATAACAACCAGCGCCTTCTTTTTGCTCGTGATGAGTTTTAAAAATTTTTGTTTGACGTCTTCATAGTGATAGATCTCGGC